>LFRM01061908.1_pt1 | contig 14238 bp, 14 predicted proteins | sample 618341 | NCBI WGS metagenome assembly LFRM01 (sample SAMN03654438, study PRJNA283298) | anaerobic digester metagenome | isolation source: pool of bioreactors CSTR01a, CSTR02a, and CSTR03a thermophilic anaerobic... | place: Denmark: Kgs. Lyngby | collected 2014-05-21 | reverse complement strand
TATTGATAAACTTGCGAAACTGTCATATCTTTTTGGTTTATATTATAGACAACGCCTCGGCTATAGTTATCCTTGGCCAAAAGATAGTTGTTTGGATCTTTAGAGCGGTTGATTCCATTGTCAAAAAGAATTAAATCTCCATTTGGAATAATCTTGGCAGCATGTTGAGCATATTGCCATTCTAAATCTCCAAGTGGTTTTAAAAAATATTTTTGATATTCATCTGAAAAGCCTTGCGGATCGCCAAGAATATAGTTAATTTCTAAACTATCATAGTTAATATTTAAAACTATATCTTGGTGGCGTCCTGAAAGAATAAGCGAGTTTGTATCTTTATCATACCAAACAGAATTATTATGAAACCAGTCATAGTCAACCCAGTTTTCACTTTTACCATCACTTGTATTTAAAATTTCTTTAAGGTCGATCTCTTTAATAATACTTCCATCACTTCGATCAATTTCAACAATAATATCTTCAACCGTATTATGTTCAAAATTATTACTCAGGACAATTAGATTGCCATTTTCTTTTTCAAAGACATCATGATGATAACCGCCTGGCAAATTATATTCATTATAGATTTTACCTAAAAGTGAGACTTCATATAAGCCGGTGGTATAGTAAGGTGGATTTATTACTCGCTCATTACTTAAAATTAAGTTTCCATTTGCTAAGCGTGAGATTTCCCAAGCCATATTTTCAGTCAAATACCACCTAACTTCACCATTAATGTCATAAGCACTTGTATATCCATTCGAAGCTGGCGTTACAAAGTATAAAAAACCTTCAATAATATCTTTATTATTTTCATCAATAAAAGGTTTGTTGATTGGTAGTTTTAAGTCAGCTGGCAAAGCATCGGTCTTAATAGTAAAAGTGTAATCGTTATTTTCAAGACCAACAATGACAGTATTATTATAGTTTGCATACAAGCCATAGATAGGTAGATAATGTTTTGTATCAAAGTCAAAAGTATGGCTAATATCCTTGCCGCCATCTTTACCTCTAATAATAACTTTAGGAGCTGTTTCTGTTTTTGTCTCAAAAACAATTAGAGCGGTTAGGGGAGATATTTTGTAAGGATTAATAATTATGAGGGGATTTTCAATTGTATATCCACTACTATCAATTTCTTGATCAATTCTATTTTGAACTTCAATTAAGCTTTCTGTGGGCTCAATAGTTGTTTTTGCGACTAAATTTTTATGTATTCCAAAAGCAGTCATTACAAGAATGCTTGTAACACTTAAACAAAGGACGATTATTGATTTTACTAGGCGTTTATTTAATTTCATTTTCTTGACCTCCAAGAGTGAAACTTCTAATTTTATTATAGACCATCTTCAGATATTAGTAAAACTTTCACAAAGCCCTATGAAAAAAAATAGAAAAAGATTATAATATACAAGGAAAGAAGGTATATAATGCAAGAATTATTTAATGTTTTTGTTGAAGGCTTTATATTTATAATTGATATTATCTCAGTTATCATAATTTTATATGGAGTTATAAAGTCAATCATATATTTACTTGATAGAAAACCAACAAATCCTGGCTATGTGCTTGGTCAAAGTCTTGACTTAGGATTAAGGTATTTAATGGTTGGTGAAGTTTTGCGTTCTGTTATTTCGCATGCTCCATCAGATTTATATGCTTTAGCGATAATTTTAGTTATTAGAATTGTAATTGTCTTTGTAAATCAAAAGGAAATGGAACACGAATTAAAAGAAGATACTCAAGCAGCCAAGGCTAGAATGAAAGCATTAGAAGAAGCCTAGTCTTCTTTTTTTAATAAAGAAAGGGTTAATATGAAAAATTATATTATTGCCTTAGATCAAGGTACGACAAGTTCAAGAGCAATTGTCTTTAATAAAAAACATGAAGTTGTTGCGAGTGCCCACAGTGAGTTTTTACAAATTTATCCAAAACCAGGTTGGGTTGAACATGACCCAAGTGATCTTTGGGCCAGTCAAAGTGGGGTCTTAAATGAAGTTATTGCGAAAGCGGGCATTAGTCCAAAAGAAATAGATTCAATCGCAATTACTAATCAAAGAGAGACAACAATTGTTTGGGATAAAATCACTGGCAAGCCAATTTATAATGCGATTGTATGGCAGTGTCGTAGAACCCAAGCACTGTGTCAAGAATTAATTGAAGCGGGTCATGGTGACTATATAAAAGAAGCAACCGGTCTTGTTGTCGACGCTTATTTTTCTGCTACCAAAATTAAATGGATTTTAGATAATGTTGAAGGTGCTCAAGCAAAAGCCGACAAGGGTGAGCTAATGTTTGGAACCGTTGATACATGGCTTATTTATAAATTAACTGGTGGTAAAGTTTTTGCGACAGACTATACTAATGCTAGTCGAACCATGTTATTTGATATTAAAAATTTACGTTGGGATAAAAAGCTTTTAGATATTTTTAATATACCACAATCGATGTTGCCTAAAGTCTTAAATAGTAGTGATTTTTATGGAGAAGTTAATATTTCTGGACAACTAATTCCAATTTGTGCTGTGATTGGTGACCAACAAGCTGCATTATTTGGACACACATGCTTTAAAGCCGGTAGTGTTAAGAGTACTTATGGTACTGGTGGGTTTTTACTTATGAATACAAAAGACAAATTAGTAAAAAGTAAACATGGGCTTTTATCTACAATAAGTGTTTCCATAGATGATAAAGTTGAATATGCAATTGAAGGTTCAATCTTTAACGCCGGCTCAACGATTCAATGGTTGCGCGATGAACTTAGATTATTTAGTGAAGCCGATGATACTGAGTACTTTTCTTCAAAGGTTAGTGACAATGGAGGAGTCTATTTAGTTCCTGCTTTTACCGGCCTTGGGGCGCCATATTGGGATATGGATGCCAGAGGTACAATTGTTGGCTTAACCCGTGGCAGCAATAAAAATCACTTGATTAGAGCCGGTTTAGAATCAATCGCTTATCAAAGCTATGATATTTTAAAAGCCATGGAAAATGATTCAAAACTTAAGATCAGTTCAATTAAAGTTGATGGTGGGGCTAGTGCCAACAATTTCTTAATGCAGTTTCAAGCTGACATCTTGAATACAGAAATCCACAAGGCAAAGGTTTTAGAATCCTCTGCCTTAGGCGCTTGTTTTTTAGCGGGTTTATATACCAAGTTTTTTGATTCTAAGGAAAGTTTAGAAAAAATGTCAACAGTTACAAAAGTATATTATCCACAAATGCAAAAAGGTGACCGAAAACAATACTTGAAACAATGGCATAAGGCTGTCTCAAGATCATTAAACTGGCTTGAGTAAATAATAAATTATCAGGTTGGGCAAATAAATTAAGCCTAACCTTTTTATATGGTATGATATATAAGTTCAGACAGGGGTGCTGTTAGCTGAGATGTGAATTCACAATCCCTTTATACCTGATCTAGTTAATACTAGCGTAGGGAGTTCTATTTTTGAATTTCTGCGCCTCATGGAGGTGTTTTTTTATGAAAAACAAAAAATTAACAACTAGAGAAATTGTTTTGTTGGCGGTATATGCTGCCTTATTTTTAGCCCTTGAATTAATTCAAAATCAATTTGCCTTTTTTAAAATGGCAAATGGAGGAAGCTGGAGTATATCAGTCGTAATTTTGATGTTAGCATCCTATCATTTAGGATGGAAAAAGGGTGTATATATATCACTGATTAGTGTTGTCTTACAGTTTTTATCAGGAGATATGTATTTAGCGACTGGAATATTTGGTTTTGTTTTAGACTACGTTTTAGGTTATGGAGTCTATGGTCTTGCTGTTTTATTTCCAAACTATAAGTTTGTTTATACTGGTGTCTTTATGGCCAACTTACTGCGATTTATTCTTTCGACAATATCGGGGATGCTGTTTTATAAAACTGGTTTAATTGGATCAATGGCATATAACTCAACCTATATGATCCCAACCCTTCTAACTTCGATGGTTTTAGTTCCACTTATCCATAGTCGATTAAAGAAATTAAATTTAATGGAAAGATAAAGTGTGGTAAAATACACATACATGACAAAGGTGAGAATATGAAAATTTTATTAGACAAAGATGACATTAAAAGATCGCTTACAAGAATAACTCATGAAATCCTGGAAAACAGCCAAGACATCAATAATTTGGTCTTAGTTGGGATTAAAACTCGGGGCGAGTTTTTAATGGAGCGAATCGCTTTAAATATTTTAAATTTTGAAAAAGTTAAAGTTGACACAGTGGCCTTTAATATTAGTTTTTGGCGTGATGATTCTAAAAAGAGTTCTATTAAGCCTGATGTTAATTATGATTTTTCCAATAAACAAGTCATTCTAATTGATGATGTCTTATTTAGTGGTCGTACGATAAGAGCTGCCATGGATGGGATTATTTCTCATGGCAGGCCTCAAACCATTCAATTAGCAGTTTTAATTGATCGTGGCCACCGCGAATTTCCAATTCGTGCTGACTATGTTGGAAAAAACATTCCAACTGCAAAAAATGAAAATGTAAAAGTTAATTTACTTGAAACAGATGACATCGATCAAGTTATAATAAAATAAATATCTTTAAAAGTATTACTAATTAAATTTAGGATATTTTTTTATTACATAAAAACATGTTAAAATAAATTATAAGGATATAATAATTGCAAATTAGAAAAACTAGGCATAGGTAAAAGGAGGCTAATGTGAAAGTCGAATTAGAAAAAATTGTAGATGCCATTGAACAAACAATGCAAGAGGTTAGTTTTTACTATAATAAAAAAACTGGAGAGATTTCTTTTGTTTCATTTGAATTTAGTTCTGATTTAGATAAAGAATTGATTGAGGAAATAGAATACTCTGATGACTATTTAATGATCCCTGACCAGTATGAAAGACATGATCATAAGCTTATGCAAAACTTCATAAAAACAATTACAGATGAAGAGGTTGCGGATATTTTATGGTCGGCAATTAATCGTAAGGGAGCTTTTAGAAATTTTAAAGATTTAATTTATCATTATGCACTTGCTGATGGATGGTATAAATATCAAAGAGCAGCTTATAGAGAGCTAGCGATTGCTTGGTGTAAACGCAATGAAATTAACTATTACTAATTGGAGGTAGCCATGGACTGGAATCAAGAATTTTGGCCACATATTTTAGAGCGAGGTTTTAATTATTACAAACAGGGTTTAGTATCTAATCTCAAGTTGAATAATGACTTTGTAAATGCTCGGGTTTTTGGGAGCAAAGATTACATCGTATATATTGAAGTATTTGAAAATAGTGTTTCACTAATGGAATGTTCATGCCCTCATGCGGACAGTGGCGAAAATTGTAAACACATGGCAGCTGTTTTATTTAAATATCAAGAAGAAGTAAATAAAAAAATCTACAGTCACAGTAGTGAAGTCATTAAGGAATCAGCAAATAAGCAAATACAAATAAGACAAAGGGAAATAAATCAACTTTTAGATATTGTTGATACTAAAGTTCTTAAAGAATTTTTAAGTAAAAACTTTGAAACTAATGATTCTTTGTTTAAACAATTCAAAGATTTGTTTGTGTGTGAGATAAAATCATATGATATAAGTAAATTAAAAAAAGAAATTGATAAAATAATAGGCGATATCAGGCCAAACACTTACTCTCGTTACAACTATGGATACAGCTATGAATTTGGTGATGAGGAGAATGATGATAACTACAGCTTTTTTATGGTGAATGATTTTATGTCATCAACAATTCAAGAGATGATCGATAAAGGCCAGCATAATAAAGCTTTTGAATTAGTTAATTATCTGTATCTTGAAATATCTAATCAAGATATCGATAGTTCTTTTGGCGAGTTGGATGCTTTTTTTGCTGACTGTAAGGTTATTTGGACTGATATCTTAGCTAAAAGTACTGATGATTTTAAAGAATCAATGTTTATTTGGTTCAAATCACAAATTGAGTCTGATTTGCCTGACTATTTTATTGAAGAGATAGAAAACTTTTTATTTGAAAACTATTTAGAAAAGGCGTATTTAAACGAAAAACTAGTATTGGCTGACAGAAAATTAAAGTCGCTAAAAAACTTTTCAAACAGAAATTATGTAAACTATCAAGCAGAAGTCTGGTTTTTGCGATATATTAAGATACTTGAAGCTCTTAATTTTGATAAAGAAGAAATTATTGCCTACGCTAGAAAAAATCGCAAGCTTAATGCGGTTAGAAGTTATTATATAAATATCTGTATTGAAAACCAAGATTTTAAAACGGCGATTGAAATGTTGATAGAAGGAAAAAATGTCAATAGAGAGTTTATAGGGATAGTTAAGGAATATAGTTTGTTGTTAAAAGACTTATATAAAGAGCTTGGCGACAAAGAAGCATATGTTAAAGAACTTTATAGTCTAGTTACAAGATATAATCCAGGCGATATTGAAACTTATAAAGAATTAAAGTTGATGTATCCTAAAGCCAAGTGGCGCGACAAACGCGAAACAATCTTTAGACAACTTTCTGATTCAAATACAATTGAAGACTTATATCTTTTAGAAAAATTATATGACCGCTTATTAGATGTAGTAGTAAATTATCCGCACTTATCTAAACTCTTTAAATATGAAAAACATTTAAAACATTTGTACCCACAAGAATTATTAGCGAAATATGTAAGCGTTGTTGAAAATATGGCGAAAAATACCCAGAATAGGTCTTATTATCGAGAAATAGTTACAGTTTTAAGAAGAATGCAAAATTATCCTGGCGGTCAGGAAATGGTTTTAGACATAGTTCAAGAATGGCAAATAAAGTATAAAAAAAGACGAGCAATGATGGAAGAATTAAGACGATTATAATTAAAAAACCCCTGTTATAAAAATTATCAACAAGGGTTTTAAACATTTATTACTTAATTAGTTTTGCGATGTTGGCATTTTTTTGTAGTTTATATTCTAACTGGTCACTATCACTCGTTAAAATGACAACAACACCAGGTCCATGCCCAGCAGAATAACTATCACTGTGGACAATTACCCCAATGGTTAGTGCACCTTGTTTATAGTGGGGTCCATAATTGGCATAGTGATCACGGATGGCTACTACATCTCCAAAACGTAAATCATTTAAATCAAACTTTAAATTTTTATCTTGATCATGGAGCATAATATCATAGTCTCCTGCGCGGCTGTTATCTGAGCCAATGCCAGCTCCCATTAAATAGGCTGGGATTACTTTAGCCACTGGGACGACTAATTTTTCATCTACTTCTTCAAGCGAGAGTTTGTCTAATAATGTAGGATCAATATTCATTACCGCAACCTTAGGATAATCACTTAGTTCTAAACCAAGGCCTAAGCTTTTTATTTGAATTTTATCGCCAATAACTAGTTTATTTAAAATCTTTTGTTTAAAGTAAATAATGACATGATCAATTCCCCCATGTTTTCCAGTTACAATTCCAGTTTCACCTTTAGCATCACCACTTACAATGGTGGCAGTATTACCAATACAGGCTAGCTGATTTAAAGTCATATTTGCTTTTGCATCTTTATTTTTAATGCTGACTCCAGGTTCAATGTGGTCACCAACTAAGCCAATACAAACATCACCAACTTCAATGTCATAGGTGATAGAGCCAACACTAGGTAGAGTTCGTGCAACACCATCATAGCCAGTCCAGTATGACTTATTTATAGTAGGATGAGAGATTTCACCTACAATGGCATGAGTAATTAATTTATCTTTGTTTGTTTTCATAACTTCCTCCTACTTTGATTATAACAAATTATCACCTTTTTAACTCCAGTAAATTAGTAGTAATGGATAACTTAATTTATAAATTAGTGGTATAATATTCTAGTTAGGAGAATTCTATGAACATATTGCGAAGGTTTTTATCAGTGGAGAATTTAATAGCTGACAAGTTTAAAAAGGGCCCACTACCTTCAAACAAAGAAGCGTACTCTACAGCATTTCAGATGGCTTGGCCGTCATCCGTGGAAATGGTGTTGATTGGGTTGATTGGTTCTGCAGACTTAATAATGGTAAGTCACTTAGGTTCTAATGCAATTGCAGCAACCGGTATTACAACTCAACCAAAATTCATATTACTGGCAATGGTATTAGCATTAAATACTGGCGTCACGGTTATTGTCTCACGAAGAAAAGGGCAAAATCGTCAAGCAGAAGCAAACAAGATATTAAAAAATGCGTTTTTTATGAGTCTTTTGATTGCGACATCGATGTCAGTTTTAGGTTTTGTATTTGCAAGACCGATTTTAACTATGGCCGGGGCTAGTGCTGACTACTTAGAAATAGCGATTAGTTACTTTAGAATTATTGTCGTTGGAAACTTTTTTACTTCTGTTGCCAATACCCTAACTTCAGCCCAACGTGGTGCTGGAAATACAAAGATATCAATGGTTACCAATTTAACCGCAAACATGGTAAATATTGTTTTCAACTACTTCCTTATTTACGGAATTGGTCCTTTTCCTGAACTTGGGATTAAAGGGGCTGGTTATGCAACCTTAATTGGTAATGTAGTCTCCTTTGCAATTGCCTTATATTCAATCACAAGAAAGACCGGTTTTGTTTCTTTAAGCTTTAGTAAGGATTTAAAACTTGAAATGTCACGCTGGATGGAATTAACAAGAGTTAGTTCATCAGCCTTTGTAGAACAAATCTTTATTAGAGGTGGGTTTTTTCTTTTCGCAATAGTTATCGCAAAACTTGGAACCCAAGCCTTTGCCGCTCATCAAGTGACAATGAACATTTTAAGTTTATCTTTTGCAGTTGGAGAAGGTTTGTCAATTGCAGCTAGTACCTTAGTTGGTCAAAACTTAGGTAAAAAGCGTCAAGATTTAGCCATGTTATACAGTAAGGTCTTGCAGCGGATTGGACTAGTAACTTCAGTTATCCTAGGATCTTTGTTAGTGATATTTAGAATTCAAATATTATCCTTGTTTTCACAAGGCAATGAAGTTGTCCTTACCCTAGGTGAGCCTATTATGTTTATTGTTGGAGTAACAGTTGCCTTTCAAATATTAGGCGTAATTACAATTGGTACCCTTAGAGGTGGTGGCGACCTTAAATTTACAGCCTTTTTAATGATGATTAGTATTGGGATTGTTCGCCCAGTTACTAGTTATTTATTTGCAATTACTTTTTCAGGCGGACTTTTAGCTGCTTGGATATCAATTCTTTTAGATCAAGCAATCAGATCAATTGCGAGTCAAAAACGTTTTAGCTCGGGTAAATGGCTAAACATTCAAATTTAAAGGATGATTTTATGATTATTAAACAACCAGAATTAAAAGATGATGTTGTATATTTAAAAGCTCTTAACCCTTCTAACACAGAAGCACTCTTTTTAATGTTTAGTGATAAAGAACTTTGTAGAAAATCGGGATTAACACCACAAACTCACATTTCTCAAACGTACACCTTTATTTTGGATAATCAGAAAAAAGTAAAGAGTAGAGTCTATTATTATTGGGGAATCTTTGTTGAAGAAACATTAGTTGGGGTTGTGTCCTTGTTGGGATTAGATTATATAAAGCAAACTGGGGAATTAGGTTATTTTATCGGCAGTGATTATACTAGAAACGGTTATATGTCAAAAACTTTAAAATTAGTTGTAAACTTTGCCTTATCCAAAACAAAAATTAAGGCTATTAATGCCTATGTGGAAACTAATAATCAAGCCTCAATAAAACTAGTAGAGAAATTAGGCTTTGAAAAAATTGGAGAAAGCATTGAAGAAGATATGAGTGATAATTTTGTGCCAATGTATCAATATGAAATAAGCGAATTAATTAAATAATTTAACAAATTATAAAAGACTTGCTATAATGGTTAAGGTTAAAAGCATCTAACCTATTTATTGCACCTGTGGCGGAATTGGTAGACGCGCACGCTTGAGGGGCGTGTGATATTTATCGTGCGAGTTCAAGTCTCGCCAGGTGCACCATATTATTTAATGACTAGGTAAACCTAGTTTTTATTTTGAAATTTAAAATGAAAACCCTACCAAAGCGTTGAAATCATATAAATCACAATAACCTTCTAAATAAGGCTTGTAATTGGTGATAAACTTTGCAAATGAGTATAAATATAGTAGAATAGAGAAGAAGACTTAATAGAGGAGGATTTTAATTTATGGCATTAGTATCAGCAAAAGGAATTTTAGATGCAGCTCGTGATGGACATTACGCAGTACCTGCAATTAACATTAATAATTTAGAATGGACAAAGGCGGCTTTAACAACTGCTCAAGAACTTAATTCACCAATATTATTAGGAGTATCCGAAGGTGCAGCTAAGTATATGACAGGATTTAAAACAGTAGTAGGAATGGTTAATGGGATGATGGAAGAATTAAACATCACAGTACCAGTAGCTCTACACTTAGACCATGGTAGCTTTGAAGGTGCAAAAGAAGCAATCGCAGCTGGCTTTACTTCAGTTATGTTTGATGGTTCAGCTTTACCATTTGATGAAAACCTAGCTCAAACAAAAGAAATCGTAAAATTGGCTCATGCAGCTGGCGTATCAGTTGAAGCCGAAGTTGGATCAATTGGTGGAGAAGAAGATGGTATCGTTGGTACTGGAGAATTAGCGGACATTCAAGAATGTATCGATATTACTGCAACAGGAATTGATTTCTTGGCAGCAGGAATTGGAAACATTCATGGTCCATACCCAGAAAACTGGGCTGGCTTAAGCTTTGAAACATTAACAGACATTAAAGCAGCAACAGGAAACATCCCACTAGTATTACACGGTGGAACTGGAATTCCAGTAGAACAAATTGATAAAGCAATTAACTTAGGAGTAGCGAAAATTAACGTTAATACAGAATTACAATTAATGTTTGCAGCAGCTACACGTAAATTCATTGAAGAAGGTAAAGATTTAGAAGGAAAGAACTATGATCCACGTAAATTATTAGCCCCAGGTTATGAAGCAATGAAATTAGCAGTTAAAGAAAAAATGGAAATGTTTGGATCAGTTGATAAAGCTTAATCTAAAACAATAAAAATTTAATAATAAAAGATGGTTTGAAATCTCAAATCATCTTTTTGTTATAAATATCATAAACTAGCTGTTAAATCAAGAAAGGAATACTTTATGAAAAATATTATCTTGGCAAGTGGCTCACCTCGAAGAAAAGAATTAATGGAAAGATTAGATGTTGATTTTGAGGTTATTGTGGCCAATGTCGATGAAAGTTTAGATAAGACTTTACCAATTGAAAAAGCTTTAATTAAATTAGCCAATAAAAAGGCAAAGGCAGTTTTTAAAGATTATCGTGACAGTATCGTAATTGGGGCCGATAGTATTGTTTTTCAAAATGATGTTATATTTAATAAACCCAAAGATAAAGAAGATGCTTATCAAATGATTAAAGCCTTTTCAAATAACCATCACTTAGTATTAACAGCAGTTAGTATTATCGATAAGAGTCAAACTGTCAATTTTATAACAAAGTGTAAGGTTTATTTTAATGAAATAAGTCATCAAGAAATAAATGAATATTTAAAAAGTGATGAGTACAGAGATAAGGCTGGCGCTTATGCAATTCAAGGTTTAATGTCAAAGTTTATTTATAAAGTTGAGGGTGACTATTATGCAGTTGTTGGTTTTCCAGTTGCTGAAATCTACAGTGTTTTAAGAGATGATTTTAATGTCTATTCACAACTTTTAAATAAAGGATAATTCACCATACTAATAGAAGAATAGTACACAATCTAATTTGGCCAAGAAAGTGTTTACTTTATCATTATTTAAGTTAAAACTTAAGAGATCCAAAATACAATATAATTATAAGGCCATGATTTGATTAACTTAAGCACTAAAATCTATAATATTATTTGACCTTAAATCTAATTTAGTTTAGAATAACTATAGGCCGCAGTGGCATAGGGGTATTGCACTTCCATGGTAAGGAAGGGGTCGTGAGTTCGATTCTCACCTGTGGCACCATTTATAAATTTAAAATCTCTACTAAAGTGGAGATTTTTTAATAAGATAGTCTTAAAGATAAATGGCCAAAAATCTTTATAATTTGAAATTTATAATCAAGAAAAAATTGTGCCAGTTAACATCCCCTATGTGTTAGGATATTCATGTATAAATCGTATATTTTTATGATAGACTAATATTTCATTTATTTCAAAAAAGGTAGTACAATATAATAGATAAGTGAATACTATTTAAACATACCAAGCAAAGGGGATTTTCAATGAAAAAAAATATGCTTAATAAAACATGGAACTATTTTACAACCTTATTAACTGTAGGACTTTTGATATTTGCCTTTCTTTTAGTTGGTGTTAGGTTTTTAGGATATACTCCTTATGCAATTATTAGCGGAAGTATGGAACCCGCTTATCCAGTTGGATCACTTGTCTATGTCCAAAAAGTTGATGTTGAGGAAATAGAAGTCAATACCCCGATTACCTTTGTGTTAAATGAAGATCTTGTCGTTGCAACCCATCGAGTAGTTGATATTGACAAAGAGGCAAAACTCTTCAAGACTAAAGGTGACGCTAATAACTCAGTTGATGGAAAGCCAGTCCATTTTAATAATGTCTTAGGAGTAGTTAAATATAGTCTGCCTTACTTAGGTTATTTATCTGTCTATTTAAAAAGTCGCAAAGGCCTAATTGTTATGATAAGTTTGATCATTGTAGTTGTTATTAGTACTCTTATCAAAATTGTGATTGATGATAATAAAAATGAAAAGCAAATTAATTAGGGATTTTTTAACAATATTCAATTACTATTTGTTAATACAGTAATTTATCGTTAATTTTTACAATTTTTATAGATAACTGTATAATTATATAAAGGGTACTTGCTATTTAATATAAATTAAACAATAGGAGGAATAACTGATGGAAGGTTTACAACAATTAAGTTTTGAAATGTTATCAAATGTCGGTTTGGCTAAAGATTGTTTTGTAAAAGCAATGCAGGTGGCAAGAGTTGGTAAATTTGATGAGGCAACAGATCTTATAAAAGAGGGTGAAGGTCACTTTATTGAGGGGCATCGTGCTCACATGCAAATGATTCAAAGTACCCAAGGTGAAGAAACCGCGATTAATTTATTAATCGCCCATGCTGAGGATCAGTTAATGGCAACTGATACAATTAAAATTGTAACTAAAGAAATGATTGAAGTGTATAAACTGATTCATAATAAATAATTATAATAATTTAAAATTGGTGAAAGCCAATTTTTTATTGCGCTTTTCATCAAACATGCAATAAAAGGCTTAAATGATATAATGGAAGAAGGCAATATCTATATGACTTAGATATCTAAATATTTATGGAGGTAATTATGAATAAAATTAAAATGGAAGCTTGTTGTGGAAGTGTTAGGGATGTAATTATTGCCGATCAGCTTGGCTTTGACCAAATTGAGCTTAACTCTGGCTTAGAAATTGATGGAATGACACCTTCAGTTGGTACTTTAGTTATGGCTAAAAAGTTAACTGATATGCCAATATATCCAATGGTAAGAGCACGTCCTCAAGGTTTTAATTACATAGAAGAAGAATTTCAGGCAATGCTATATGATGCTAAAAATCTCATAAAACATGGTGCTGATGGAATTGTTTTTGGTTTTTTAAATGCAGATGCCAGTATTAATGTAGAACGAACTAAGGAAATGGTAGATGTAATTGGTGACAAAGATGTTATTTTTCACCGGGCCCTAGATTTTACAAAGGACTTAGAAGCTTCATTAAAACAGTTAATCGATTTAAAAGTTGATCGGGTTTTGACAAGTGGGGGCCAAAAAGACATTTTAGATAATTTAGATTTACTAAACTATCTCCAAGATAATTATGGAGATCAAATTGAAATAATTGTAGGTGGTGGAATTAGGCCCCACAATGTTAAAGAAGTCCTAACGAAAACGGGCATTAAACAAGTCCACTTTTCAGGAAGAGAAAGAATTTTTGATGAGTCAACCTATGTAATGGGTCTTAGTGAAAATAAAGATGATTATTCCTATGATGGAGTAAGTGAAGAAAAATTAAAAGAAATAATGAATCAAGTATTAAAGGTAGGAGAATAGATAATGATAAAAGCAGTAATTTTTGATATGGATGGTACCGTTTTGGATTCAATGAATAAAAGTGTTGAAAATAGGGTAGAATATATTCAATCTTTAGGTGTAGATTTAAATAATGAGGAAATTGAAGATTTAAAAAATGTCGGCTGGCATGAAACATATTCACATATTAATAAAACTAAAGT
>LFRM01181375.1_pt1 | contig 14241 bp, 10 predicted proteins | sample 618341 | NCBI WGS metagenome assembly LFRM01 (sample SAMN03654438, study PRJNA283298) | anaerobic digester metagenome | isolation source: pool of bioreactors CSTR01a, CSTR02a, and CSTR03a thermophilic anaerobic... | place: Denmark: Kgs. Lyngby | collected 2014-05-21 | reverse complement strand
AAAATTGTAAGAGCCGCCATGGCCTCAACAATAGGCACAGCACGTGGAAGCACACAAGGATCATGTCGTCCTTTTGCTTTTATGTTTGTATCCTGCCCTGTGTTGTCCACAGTCTTTTGATCTCTCAATATGGTAGATACAGGTTTGAATGCTACGCGAAAGTAAATGTCTTGGCCATTGGATATACCGGCTTGGATGCCACCAGAGTTATTTGTTCGTGTACTTATTTCTCCTTTATCATTATAAAACACGTCATTAACCTCAGATCCTCGCATACTTACATTGAAGCCTTGACCATATTCAAAACCTTTCACTGCATTGATGCCCAACATGGCACTGCCCAAGGCAGCGTGAAGTTTGCCAAAGACAGGTTCGCCCAATCCAACGGGAGTTCCACTAACAATACAGGTAACAACTCCACCAATAGTGTCACCATCAGCTTTCACTTCTTCAATGAGCTGAATCATTTCATTGGCTTTCTCTAAATCGGGACATCTTACTGGGGTTGATTCTATTTGTGTAAAATCGTATTGGCTATAATCATTGTCCAGTGCAATGTGGCCCACCTGCGAGGTGTAACCAATCACATCTATAGACAGTCTTTTAAGAATAAGCTTTGCCACAGCTCCCCCAACAACGCGTGCAATGGTTTCACGAGCCGAAGAACGTCCTCCACCTCGATGATCTCGATTGCCATACTTTTTAGCATAGGTATAATCGGCATGAGAAGGGCGATAGATATTTTTCAGATTGTCGTAGTCTGACGAGTGTTGATTTTTATTGAAAATAGTAAATGCAATAGGAGCTCCGGTTGACTTCCCTTCAAACACACCTGACAAGAATGATACCTTGTCACCCTCTTCACGAGGCGTTGTAATGCTAGATTGACCAGGACGACGTCTGTCCAATTCACTTTGAATGAAATCCATGTCTAAATAAATACCCGAAGGACAACCATCTATAATGCCTCCAACAGCTTGTCCGTGTGACTCACCAAAAGAAGTGAGTCTGAAAATATTACCAAATGTATTCATTGTAGTATATTTTTATATACACTCAAAGAGTGCAAAAAGAAAAAATCACAGACTGCTAGTTAAAATGCAGGTCTGTGATTTTTATCTTATTTGTTGTTATCAATATTATTAACTGCAGCCTTGACCTCTGTCACCGCAACCAGAGTCAGAGCATCCTGAGCAACCACCACCATCATTTTGTGCAAAAAGTGAAGCAATTTCTTCAGTTGTAGCATCACGAACTTCTAATACACTTCCTGTGAAATGCATTATTTCGCCAGCTAAAGGATGATTGAAGTCCATAGACACTACATCGTCTTTTACTTCAATTACTGAACCCATCAATTTATTACCTTCTGTATCCATCATCGGAATGGTGTTCCCTTCAAATAATAGTTCTTCATCAATCTCTCCATCAACTTGAAAAATATTTTTAGGAAGGTCCAAAATTTTATCATCTTCATATTCGCCATATGCCTCATCGGGTGTAAGCGTGAAGTCGAAAGTGTCGCCTGCAACTTTTCCTTCTATTTGATCTTCAAAAGATTGTAGCATTGAGTTGGTCCCAAATATAAATTCAAGTGGAGCCTCTTTTGTAGCACTTTCCATTAGTTCTTTATCGTCGCCTTCGTCAACGTGCAAGTCATATGCAAGTGTTACGTATTTGTTAATTTCGATTTTCATTTTACGTTTTCTTTTTTTGAGTACTTGTCTATTAATTTATTGTCGATTTGAATCTTCACCCTATTCAAGTGTGTAATTAGGTATAACAACTCAAATCTAATATGTTTCACAAAACTACTGCTTTTTTTAAATTATCGAGTGCTTTTTCCAGAGTAATTCGTGAACATCCTACATTTAGACGCATAAAACCTTCTCCTTCTTTACCAAACATTGTGCCACTATTGAGGCCTAGCCTAGCTTTATGAATAAAAAAGTTCTCCAATTCGGATTGCGACAAATTTAAGTCTCTACAATCAAGCCAAATTAAAAAAGAGGCTTCTGGTCTGATTACTTTTATTTGAGGAATATGATTTTTCAGGAAATCATCCACAAAATCGATGTTCTTTTGTATATACTCTATGGCTTGATCCAACCACTCATCGCCATACTCATAGGCATATTGGGCAGCCAAATAGCCAAATATTGTACCTTCGTTCAATTGTCGAGCTAATAAATAGTCGAAATATTTCTTTCGAAGATCTTCATTCTCTACTACTGCAAACGAGCTAACTATACCCGCAATATTAAATGTTTTGCTAGGAGCCATCAAAGTTATATTGTTTTGAGCAGCTTTTTCAGATACAGTAGCAAATGGCACATGTTTGTTGCCAGGCAAAGCTAAGTCTGAATGTATTTCGTCAGAAATAACTATTATATCATTATCGAAACATATTTCAGCCAATTCGCTTAACTCCTCTTTTGTCCATATACGTCCACTAGGGTTTTGTGGATTGCAAAGAATAAGCATCTTGCATCCTGTTTTTGCAACTTGGCGCAAATTATCAAAGTCCATGCTGTATTGTCCATCTTCGAAAATCAAAGGATTGGTTACAATCTCTCTGTTTAAATCTTCGGTTGTGCCTTTAAAAGGAGGATACACTGGAGGTTGAATTATAATCTTATCATTATCATTGGTGAATACATCAATGGCAAAGGCAAATCCCTTTACAACACCTGGTATAAAAGTAATATTTTCTTTGTTTACAAACCAATCATGTCTGTTTTTCAACCAATTGATAATGAATGAAAAGTACTGCTCTCCAGGTTCTACGTAACCAAATATACCATGTTCTACACGTTTCTTTAATCCTTCTGTTATTTCTGGAGGAGACAAGAAATCCATGTCAGCCACCCAAAGAGGTATAACATCTTTACTTCCAAAAACTCTTTCTAAGGCATCTACTTTTATCGAGTTGGTGTTACTTCGATCTATTATCTGATCGAAATCATATTTTGTATTCATAAATATATAATTTTTATTTAGCATTAGTCGTTGTAAACGCTTCTGAGCCAATTGTTCTCCTTAATCTCTTGTCTTCCAAAGCTAAGTGATTCGAATGCAAGACCAATCATAAATTGATGCGAAGAGATAGAGGTGATAAGGATGTTGGCTTCTGTGCGATAATAGTTTCTTAAATATCCCGCCCTCAATGTTACTTTACCAATGGGATAGTCTGCTGTGATATAATTTCTCAATCCTCTTTGATTCGCAGGCGTAGCAAAATGAACAACCCCTGAATCGTTGCCTAAAACAAAAATCTCGTAATATGATTGTCCATATCCAGGCGTGAAAAAAGCACCCAACAGTGGTGTGCTTACTTGCCAACGAAGTGTGAGCAAATTCCATTTGTAAAATGCAAGCAGAGAGGCATTTAAATTGATGGATGTCTTTAATTGAGCAGGATTGTTGCTATTGCGAATATTGTAAATTCCGCCTAACGATAGATCGGCCCCTGCTCCTCCAAGCAATCTAAAGAAGTTTGTTTTAAGAATAGGGTAAAAACCATTTAAATGATAATCAATATTTCCATAATAGGTTTTAGCATTGTTAATAGGATTATCGGTGGATGCTCCTTGCAGGAAAAACTGTTGTTGCAAGAGTAGTTTGCCGCTCAAAAGTGAAGATGCATTCAGCCTTTCGTGAAGCAAAGAGAGGGAGAGTCCATTGTATTGAAGAGGAGATAAATAAGTGTCGGTCAAAATCATAGAGCCCACGCCAAACAGCGTGGACTGATTGACCGCTTTTTTTATTGGCATCTCTAGGTTACTCTGTCCTAATACTACACTTGTAGCACACAACATGAGAACTATTCCAATAAAAAAACTTTTTATCATTCCCCACACTTTTTTTCTGAATTTATTCTATTTGAATACCCTCAACTTTATTTGTATCAGTTATTTTCATCTAAACATATAGGAACCAATAGGAATTGCTTAAAACAATTTCATTTGTCCGTTTATCTCGTCTCGTATATCATTCTGACTTTTTCCTTCATCAAGATCTTTTAGGTTTTCGTCTCCATTCACCTCTGAATCTTCGTCTTCAGCACTTATTTCAATTTTCTTAGATCCCAATATCTCCTCCTCTTCATCTATTTCAGGAAAGCGCAATGGTTCTAGTTCTTCTATCGCTTCTATTTCGTAATTAGAGATTCGTTTACCTTTTGCTTTATATCCTTTAATTCCAATAAACTCGTCAGCATCTAACTCTACAGGATCTCTATATTTATCATCGCCTCCAAACACTGCTCTTATGCGTGCATAGTAAACATCTGACAACAGGTATAAAGTAGAATCAGGATTATCGCCCATGAAGTTCAATGTTCTCTCAGAATCTTCGAAGGTAAATCTTTTCAAATAAGCAAACTTCTGATCTGCATCATACAAAGCTGCTGTCCAGACTTTTTCTGGTTTGAATTTCTCAATTCTAAGAATCTTTGAAGAGAAATGTTGGGTCAAATCGAAGTTTGATGTATAGTAATCACCGTTTTTAAGAACTACTAATATTCTATCTTCACCATGAAACTCGCCAAGATAGATACCTCTTTCGTCATAATTTAGTCGCAACACATCAGAATCAAACCAAACCTTTCGACCACCCAGTGTAGAAACACCTTTCTGTTTCAAGGTTATTTTATGCATTTCAGATTTAGTGAGAATATTCCCCATAGCTCCGCGACCTCTAATCGCTATTTCACTAAAGTCTTTCTCGAAAGTGAGAATACGCAAGCGTGGTTTAGGCTTTAAGTATATCTTCACAGTTTCGGCTTCACCATTAGGATTGGCACTAAAGTAGGCAATTCTAGAACCTGGTTTACCTCGGGTTAAATCATAATCTTTATCACGCGTCACACCCTGCACTGCAAATCGTTTAATATAGTGAGGAGTGAGCTTACCGCTTCTGTATATCACATTGTAGATAGTACGCTTGTCGTTGCGTTTAAATACATTGGCATACAATATGTTTTTACCAACAAACATCTTATCGCTTACTTTCACAACTTTGTACTTGCCATCTTTAAAGAAGACAATCACATCGTCCAGCTCTGAACAATTGGCAATGAACTCATCTTTCTTGAGAGATGTTCCAATGAAGCCTTCTTCTCGATTGATATATAATTTCTCGTTGGCCTCTACAACTTTTGAAGCTTCAATTGTTTCAAAGCTGCGAATAACTGTGCGTCGTGGCCAATCTTTACCATACTTCTCTTTCAACATCAAAAACCAAGAAATGGTATAGTCCACCAAGTTCTCTAGTTTGTGATCTATTTCTTCTATTTGATTTTTATATCTTGCAATTATTTCATCGGCTTTCTCAGAATTAAATCTAAGAATGCGAGCCATTTTTATCTCCATCAATCGCAAAATATCGTCGTTATTGATTTCTCTAATAAATGTTGGTTTATAGGGAGTTAAACGTGTATCGACATGTTTTATGGCTTCGTCCATGCTTTTAGCATTTTCAAACTCCTTGTCTTTGTAAATACGTTGCTCTATAAATATCTGCTCTAACGATGCAAACAACAATGCTTCTTGCTTTTCATTCTTTTCGATAAGCAACTCTTGGCGCAGTAGCTCTTTGGTATTGTCAACAGAACTGCGAAGCAAATGACTCACGTTCAAAAAGTGAGGTTTATCATTTTCAATTACACAGCAATTGGAAGAGATGCTAATCTCGCAATCTGTAAATGCATAAAGTGCATCTATAGTTTTGTCAGATGATACACCTGCTGCAAGCTGTATTTGAATCTCAACATTCTGAGCAGTTATATCATCTACTTTTCTAATCTTTATCTTTCCCTTATCGTTGGCTTTAAGAATTGAATCAACAATTGAAGCTGTATTTTTACCAAACGGAATATCTTTTATAAGGAGCGTTCTGTTGTCTAGTTTAGTGATATTAGCACGCACTTTTACTGCACCACCACGCTCACCGTCATTATAGCGCTCCACATCAATATAACCACCAGTTAGAAAATCGGGATACAGTTGAAACTCTTCATTATTTAGATAAGCAACTGCCGCATCGCACAATTCATTGTAGTTGTGTGGTAATATTCGCGAAGAAAGTCCCACTGCAATGCCCTCAGCACCCTGTGCTAACAGCAATGGAAACTTTACTGGAAGTGTTACTGGTTCTTGGTTTCTGCCATCATAAGAGTTTTTAAACTCAGTAGTTTTATTATTGAACAAAACTTCTAGTGCAAACTTCGACAGCCTCGCCTCAATATAACGAGGTGCAGCAGAACCATCGCCTGTGAGAATGTTTCCCCAGTTTCCTTGGCAATCTATGAGTAAATCTTTTTGACCCAATTGCACTAGCGCATCACCAATAGAAGCATCACCGTGTGGATGAAACTGCATGGTGTTACCTATAATGTTGGCTACCTTGTTATACCGTCCATCATCCATTCGTCTCATCGAATATAGAATGCGTCGTTGTACAGGTTTCAAACCATCATTGCGATGCGGAACGGCACGCTCCAAAATTACATATGAAGCATAGTCAAGAAACCAGTCTTGATACATCTTCGCTAAGTTGAGCGGTGCATCATCACTAATTTTTTGAGCAAACTTTGAGCCGGTTGGGATCTTACGGTCAATGTTTTCTTTTTCGGTATCTTTTTCGGACTCGTTATCGATGTTATCGATTCCGTCCTTATCTAAATCTTTAGAGGACATATAGTTTTATAATTGAAAAACAAATAAATAGGATGTAATTGGCACTCCAAATAATTTGCTTTTCATACATTTGGAATAATTAAAGTTGTAAAATCGTTCAAAGGTATTTATTTTTCATGTGATATGCAAACGAGATATGAGGAGTAAACCCTCTATTCTATTTAAATATTTACTATAACCTTAAACCTCTTCATTACTTTTTTGTTTAAGGAGTATATAATAAAAATACTTCATCATTAAATTACTAACTTTGAAAAAAAATATAAGCTCTTAATTATGAAAACAACCATTCAAAAGAACAAAACTTTGAAAACTATTAATTACACACTATTTATTTCTGTTTTGGCAATATTGCTTCAAGCTTGTGGAAGTGTACCTATTATAGGTCGCAAACAATTGTTATTAGTTCCAGACCAAGAGGTTTTAACTTTAAGTCTGCAACAATATCAAGATTTTATACACAACGCTCCAGTTGAGAAAAACACTTCACATGCCAGACAAGTGGAGCAAGTGGGTAGAAGAATAGCTGCCGCTGTTGAAACATTTTATAGAAATAATGGATATGAATCTGAATTGAAAAACTTCAACTGGGAATTTAATTTAGTGAAAAGTAAAGATGTGAATGCTTTCTGCATGCCAGGAGGAAAAATTGTTGTGTATGAGGGGTTGCTTCCTATTACAAGAGACGAGACAGGTCTAGCTATTGTGTTGGGACACGAAATAGCACATGCTGTTGCCAAACATGCCAACGAACGCATCAGCCAACAGATGGCTCTTCAGTATGGTGGACAAATTGCAGGAGGTTTGCTTGGCAACAATGCAGCCGCACAACAAATTGGAGGTTTAGTCTTCGGTGTTGGTAGCCAACTAGGAGTTATGCTTCCTTACTCGCGCAAACATGAATATGAAGCCGACGAATTGGGTCTGATTTTTATGGCTATGGCTGGATATGACCCTCGTGCTGCTGTAGATTTTTGGACAAGAATGTCTCAAGCAGCTGGAGGGAACTCAACACTTGAAGTAATGAGCACTCACCCTAGTGACCAAAATAGAATTGCCAAAATTAATGAACACATGCCTGAAGCTCTAAAATATTATCAAGGAGCAGGAGTTCAAAACAAAACCGAACAGAAAATTAAGACAAGTGTGAAGCCAAAATCGAGAACTTCTGACAAATGGTCCTTTTAAGGAAACACTCTGAAAAGATCAATTATAAAATAACGATTTAATGCTTGTAATTGCTCTAAGCTAGAAAGGTGCTCAAATATTAACCCTAATGTTAATGTTTGAGCATCATCTGTTTTGTCTAACTAAAATCTATTATCTCAAATATTGACCACACTATGTCCTTTTCAATCTTCAAATCGAACAAGATCATTACTGCAAAATAACAATTTCTTATTTAAAGATCCCTATTGAATATCTTCATAAGTTGCTGTTAAACATCTAACTATAAAGATGGAACTTCAAATAATAATTTTTAAAACTTGAGTAACATGAAGCTCGGTATTATAATTTCTTGATGTTGTTTTCAATAATGTGATGCGTGTTATTTTAATTTACTTTTGTTTTTATCTATAACACGAAGCGTGTTATTCTTAATTGCACTGGATAATTCCATTATTGAAAGTCAATTATCAATATATCATTCCGCTCTTTAACATTCATGAGCAATATTGCTGTTATTTTATCTACTTTCTTGCTATTAAGGTATCAGAATCGATCAATTGCATTCTTTTTCATCAGTAACTAACTCTCGCTTGCTTAATTTAAGACGGAAATAGAGTAATGGATGACACGATGTTTTAATTGTCATCTATAATTAGTGCAATCAGGTGCCTTTTCATTAAAGAATATTAAGTCTTCTGATATATTTGTCTCTCTCTTATTGATCTTTTCTATAAGATGTAAAGTAGTCACTCTCACGAAGCAGATATTCTTCATAATTTAGGGAAAAAGACAAACCTCATAATTTTATCTGTTGTAGATAAATAATCCCATTGAAGATTTTAACTTCAATGGGTTTATTGTTGATAGTCTTATCTTCCTATTTCAGCAATTCAAATCTTTCTTTATAAGCCCAAAGACCTAAAGCAGGATTGGAGATATAATAAATCTTTTCCCCATTTGCCATGGTATTGTGACCCTCTTTTAATTCTTTTACGGGGTAAAGTTGCAACATTTCATCTATATCGCCATATTTAAAACCAACACTTTCAATTTCCTCTTTAGAGAGATTTTCAGGGGTCTTACCAGGACAATATGTAACACTAAACCTACCTTCTGATGAACCATGAATGAGATGTGCAGCAGCGCCTAAATTATTGCGAAGTTCTTCGTTATCATCAACAGCTTTTAGTGTTTGTGGTGTGCCAAAGTATCCATATTTGCGAATCAAACGATCTATCTCTTTGTCTTCGCCAAACTCTATCAGCGATGGCGCCAATACAATTAATTCACCTCCATCTGCAATAGCCATACGAGTACGATAAATTGATTTATTGCCCAACCATGTACTCTTAAACTCTGCAGGATCTAACCAAACAACAACTTTGTCCAACGGATTATCTAACATCTGAAAGTTTACCTGCAGTGACAATTTAGCAGCCATATCAAATATATCCAAACTATCACCCACAAAAAGGCCATAAGTTTGTAGTTTACCTTGTTGGTTTACGCCAACCACCGTAAGTACGTAAACAATTGGAAAGTCTTTCAGATAATTCTCCGATGCGTAATTGAATATCCTGCGAACTGGAGTGTCAGCATTACCCATCATCTTCTCCATTCCATAGGCTGCTCCGACGTAATGACTCTTATTGATACCTTCTACACCTCCAGTTCCTACCAATATGTTTTTATTGTGATTGGCCATTCCCACTACTTCATGTGGAACAACTTGACCAATTGACAATATTAAATCAAAATCCTGATTCAACAAAAGCTTGTTTACCTGAGCAGGCCAAGAGAAATCTACAGCTCCATCGGATACCTCTTTCACATATTCTGGAGGGACTTCGCCCAATGTAACCACATTATTTCTCCAATCATGTTCTCTGAAAAGAGTACGAGGAGTATCGCCAAACATATGAGCTATTTGGCTATCAGTCATAGGGGTATGTGTGCCTAATGCAGGAAGAATATCTGTCAATTTATCTTCGTAATACCTCCAAGCCATTTCTGTTAGCTCCCCAGATCGACTCTGAAAGCGGGTATAATCAGGAGGAACTACCAATACTTTTTGTTTAGCTCCCATTTTCTCGAAAGCTTCATAAAGCCCTTTTTGCAAATCGCTGTGCGATAAATTATTTTCAGTAGAACCGTTTTGATAATAGATCATGATAGATTGGATTAAAAAAAGATATGAAAAAGGCACACAAGAGTAGTAGTCTTGCGTGCCTGTTTAAAGTTATTTCAGCAAGAAAGTTGCTGTTTCAAAAGATTTACACCTCATAAGTTGTAGAAGCGGTATCTCCACCTCTACCTGTCCAATTGGTGTGGAAGAACTCGCCACGGGGCTTGTCTACTCTTTCGTAAGTGTGTGCTCCAAAGTAATCGCGTTGAGCTTGCAATAGATTGGCAGGCAAACGTTCACTTCTTAGACCATCAAAATATCCCAATGCTGCTGTCATGGCAGGTAATGGAATACCATTTTCTATGGCTGCAACACATACACGGCGCCAACTATCCTGAGCCAATTCTATTTTTTCTTTAAAGAAAGGAGATAACAATAGGTTTTCTAATGTAGGATTAACATCAAATGCCTCTTTTATATCTTTCAAAAACGCAGAGCGAATGATACATCCACCGCGCCACATAAGAGCAATGCCTCCATAGTTAAGATTCCAGTTATATTCTTTTGCAGCCTCCATCATCAGGTCATAGCCTTGGGCATATGAGATGAGTTTTGAAGCAAAAACAGCTTGCTCTAAATCATCTACAAAAGCTTGCTTATCACCTTTGAATGCAGGTTTTGTTCCCGACAGATACTTAGACGCTTTCACACGTAAATCTTTTTGAGCCGATAGGGTGCGAGAGAAAACTGATTCTGTAATCAATGTAAGAGGAATACCTAAATCGAGGGCAGTAATTCCTGTCCACTTCCCTGTACCTTTTTGTCCAGCAGTATCCAATATTTTTTCTACTAGTGGACTTCCATCCTCATCTTGGAAAGCCAATATTTCGGCAGTAATTTCAATTAGGTAAGAATCTAATTCTGCTTTGTTCCACTTTTTAAAAACTTCGTGTTGCTCAAAAGCATCCATCCCCAACATATCTTTCATCAGGTGATAGGCTTCATTTATTATTTGCATATCGCCATATTCAATACCATTGTGCACCATTTTCACAAAATGACCTGCACCATCCTCTCCTACCCAATCGCAACAAGGCACACCGTCATCTACTTTTGCAGCAATAGATTGGAAAATATCTTTTACAAATGGCCATGCAGCTTTAGAACCTCCAGGCATAAGTGATGGACCAAGCAAAGCTCCTTCTTCACCCCCCGAAACTCCTGTGCCGACATACAGCAATCCTTTGCTTTCAATGTATTTTGTTCTGCGGATAGAATCAGGGAAATGGGTATTACCTCCATCAATAATAATGTCTCCGGTGTCGAGAAGTGGTATGAGTTGGTCAATAAAATCATCAACTGGCTTGCCAGCTTTCACCAACATCATCACTTTACGTGGTTTGCTCAACGATGATACTAATTGCTCAAGTGAATGTGCAGGAATAAAGTTTTTATCTTTACCTCTGCCTTCAACAAAGGCATCTACTTTTTCTACTGTTCTGTTAAAGAGTGCTACGGTATATCCTTTGCTCTCCATGTTAAGAACAAGGTTTTCACCCATAACAGCTAATCCTATTAACCCAATGTCTGCTAATTTCTTCATTATATATTTAAATCTTAATTGTTATTTCTTTTTATTTAGATGTTGATTACAACGTATCGTTCACTATATTTCTAATTATCTTTACACAAGTCAGAATGTCTTGAGTAAAGGTTGTAAAACATTGCTGCATCACAATCTCTTATCTTGTTACACGAGCATTTCCATCCCACACATTCCAAACCATTTGTTCGTCGGCTGGCTGTGCATAATCTGTTAGGAATGTAGTAGCTAATGCTCCTGTTGCCCAAGCAAATTGAATCCATTTTGAAGGCTCCCATTCTTTAAGTATGCTATAAAGCAAACCACCTACAAAACCATCACCTCCACCAATTCTATCTATCACAACAATTGAGCGTGGTTTGACCACATGCCAATTGTCATTCTCAAAAACAATTGCACCCCAAAGATGTTCATTTGCATTTAACACTTCACGCAATGTATTTGCAAAAACAGAAACATTGGGGAAGTTTTTCTTCGCATTTAAAATCATACCTTTAAATGCATTTAAGGTAGCTTCAATGTCTTCACCCCCAGCTTTTGGGCCTTCTACACCTAAACAGAGCTGATAGTCTTCTTCATTTCCAATCAGTATGTCAGACAAAGATGCTATTTCACTGAAAACTTCTCTCAATTCTTCTTCGCGGTTCTCCCAAAATGTAGCTCGATGATTAAGATCAAAAGAGATGAGTGTACCATGTTTTTTAGCATAACGTGCAATTTGAACACAAAACTCACTCGTCTCGGTTGACAATGCTGCTATCAAACCAGAAAGATGCACTACTTGAACTCCTTCTACTCCAAAAATACGTTCCAGATCAAAATCTTTTATATTGAGCGTTCTACCTACCTCTCCCGCCCTATCATTCTGTACACGTGGACCTCGCAAGCCATAACCACTATCTGCAATATTGAATTGATGGCGATATCCCCACGGATTTCCTTGTTCAACTTCAGGCCCCTCATATTCCATGTGTCTGCTTAGCAGATTGCTTTTGATGAACTGAGCAATAGGACTGTCTTTCACAAAAGTAGTGAGAACTTTTACTGGAAGACCTAAAAAAGAAGATACACTTGCCACATTTGTCTCAGCACTTGTAACATGCATTTCGTAGAGATTACTGCTATGAACTGGTTGTCCATTAACTGGAGTAATACGCACTCCGATGCTTGTGGGCACGAGCAATGCATATTTACTATTTTGTCTTAACTCTAAAGCCATTTTTATTCTATTTTAAATCTGTTATAACTCTATAATAATCTCTCTATTTATATCTTAAATGCAGAAAGCATCAAATCCGCCATCCACAATAGTAAGGGTTCCTGTTACAAATTTAGAGGCATCACTTGCAAGCCAATGCAAGGCTCCTAACAACTCTTCGGGCTCTCCAAATCTTCCAAAAGGAGTGTGAGCAATTATAGTTTTACCTCTGTCAGTATAAGAGCCGTCACTTTGTGTCAACAGTGCACGATTTTGCTCTGTTATAAAAAATCCCGGCGCAATAGCATTTACACGAAGGCCTTCTCCAAATTTGGTTGCTAACTCTGTAGCCAAAAACTTAGTGAAATTCGTAACAGCTGCTTTTGCTGCTGCATAACCCACCACACGTGTAAGAGGTCGCAAAGCTGCTTCAGATGATATATTAATGATACTGCCCTTTTTCTGTTCTGTCATAACAGTGCCAAATACAATTGATGGTAATACCGAGCCAATAAGATTTAAATCTACAACTGTTTTAAAATCGTCTACATTTAAATCAAATATTGTTTGATCAGGGCCAATAGTAGCTCCTACCATATTTCCGCCCGCACCATTAATAAGGATATCAATGGTTTTATATTTTTCTATTATCTCTTTTTTGTTCTGCTCCAGCATCTCTTTATTATTGACATCGGTAACCAAAAATATTGCTTCACCCCCATTAGAGTGAACTTTATCTATCAGTTTATCTCCTTTTTCTTTATTACGTGCCAAAACAGCAATTTTAGCTCCATGAAGAGCTAAGTATTCTACCATGGAAGCACCCAAAACTCCTGTTCCACCAGTAATAATTACTACTCTCCCCGAAATATCGAATAATTTATACATAATTCTATTTTTTATAATTCTGACATTGAATATACAAAAGTACATTCTTAATACAAACTGCACGTAATTATTCACGTAATTACATCTTCAAAAAACGATAAAGTTCCTAAGAACTATATTGTTTATGTGATTAAACAATCAATCAAAAACCAAATGCATGAGGCAACCACAGTGAAATCTCAGGAATATATGTAACCAACAACAAAACCACAACCATAGAAATAAACATTGGCAATAGCGGTTTTAGAACCTTGTCAATACTAAGACCTGCTACACTACAACCAATAAACAATACTGAGCCTACAGGAGGAGTACATAAGCCTACACTTAAATTGAGCACCATAATAATACCAAAATGAATGGGGTCTATACCCATTGCAGTAACAATTGGAAGAAAAATTGGTGTGAAAATCAACACTGCAGGAGTCATGTCCATAAAAACACCCACAAGCAACAGTATTATGTTAATTAGGAACAGTATCATAATTGGATTGTCGGAGAGCGAAACCAAACCTGCACTTACATTTTGTGGAATGTTTTCGTAAGCCATTATCCATGA
>LFRM01097984.1_pt1 | contig 14242 bp, 8 predicted proteins | sample 618341 | NCBI WGS metagenome assembly LFRM01 (sample SAMN03654438, study PRJNA283298) | anaerobic digester metagenome | isolation source: pool of bioreactors CSTR01a, CSTR02a, and CSTR03a thermophilic anaerobic... | place: Denmark: Kgs. Lyngby | collected 2014-05-21 | reverse complement strand
CTTCTTTGAACCAAGCCCGCGCTAATGTCATCGCGAGGCACCAAGTGCCGTGGCGATCTCATATTACCTTAATGTCCTGTAGCGGAAGCTAAATCTTTCGCTGCGATTAGGTGATGGGCAATTTTTCAGCAATTATGACCCACATATAACAACGGCTTAAGACACACTCACATCTGGTCCCTGAGTATTACTGCCTTTGTTAAAGCGGGCACTGATTTTCCGGCCCCAGTCGTCAAAGATGCTGTAAACCACCGGCACCAGGACTAGAGTAATCAGGGTTGAAGCCAGGAGACCGCCGATAACTACCGTAGCCAGGGGAGCTATCAGCTCAGCACCTTCCCCTAAACCAATGGCCATGGGCAACATGGCTAAAATAGTGGTGAAAGCAGTCATCAATATCGGCCGTAAGCGTACACGCCCAGCTTCAACTATAGCAGCATTACGTTCCATACCCCGTTCCCGCAGTTGCTTCAGGTAATCCACATACACGATGGCATTGGATACGGCTATACCCACCAGCATAATTACTCCTATAAAAGCAGTTATACTGAAGGCCCGGCCAGTAACCAGCAATCCGAAAACCACTCCGATAATACAGGTAGGAACAGAGAACATGATAACAAATGGATTAAAGAAGGATTCATATTGTACCGCCATAACTGAATACACCAGCAGTATGGCCAGTAACAAGGCTATCGCCAAGCTGGCGAAGCTTTCCATCATTTCTTCGTTCTCCCCGCCGTAGCTTATTTCATAGCCAGCGGGCAGATTCATTTGGGCTACACGGGCTTGTATATCGGTCATAACACTGTTCAAGTCACGGTTAAGGAGTTCAGCGCTAACCTCGGCCTTACGCACCTGGTCTTCCCGGATGATTTGCACCGGACCCTGGGCTAATTCAAAAGTAGCAATCTGGGAAAGTTTAACCACCGCTCCCTGAGCAGTAAGAATAGTCATGTTGGTCAGGTAATCCATATCATTATAACTTTCCGAGGCATAAGATACGCGGACATCGATTTCCTCGCCTTCTACCTTGTAGCGAGTTGCCACGGTTCCGTCCATAGCACTTCTAATCTCGCTGGCTACCTGCATGGGAGTCAAACCATAGGCCGCTGCCCGGTCCCGGTCTATTCTGATCTGCACCTCCGGGTTACCGTCAGTCAGGGAGGAGGTCACCTCCCGGGTGCCGGGGGTAGACCGTACTATGTCAGCCACCTCAGTGGAAAGTTCTTTCAGCACATCCAGGTCATCACCGCTGATCCGTACCACCACCGGAGATGAGCTTCCAAAAGAACTGGTGGCGTCCATTACGGAGACAGCAACTTTGGTACCTGCCAAACCGGCCAGCTGCTGGCGCATATCCTCCGCCACCATCTCCACTCCCCGTTGCCGCTCATTCTTAGGACAGAGCTTGACATAAAGAATGGAAGTATTAGTACCTCCACTGCCGCTACTCATCATCATAGTACCCGCTGACCCCACGCTGGTGAATACCAGTTCCACTTCCGGTATATCCAAAAGCCGGTTTTCTACCTGGCGAATAACCTCATCAGTATCCTCCAGGGTACTGCCTTTATCAGTCTCAATGCTAACTGAGATTTCACCCGAGTCGGTAGCGGGCATGAATTCAGCCCCCACCAAAGGTATAGCTGCCAAGGACGCCACCATCAAAAGGGTAACAATGATGATCACCCGGCGGCGCCGGTTCAGACAAGCCTGGATTAAAACCTTATATCTTTCCCCTAAACTATCTATCCACCCGCCAAATTTCTGAGTGGCATTATAGATGCGTCCGCTGCCTTCCGTAATTCTCTGCATCGATTTGTCAGTTAATATGCGTGACGACATTAACGGTATAACGGTTAAAGCTACGAACAGTGAACATAATATGGCGAAAGATATGGTCATGGCCATGGGAGCAAAAATAATAGAAGCCAGCCCTTCCACAAAGACCATGGGCAAAAAGACCGCAATAAAAGTCATAGTAGACGCGATTACCGCGCTGCTCACTTCCGAAGCACCGGTGACAGCAGCCTCCATGGGGGGTAAGCCCAGACTACGGTGGCGATAAATATTTTCAAATACCACAATGGAATCGTCAACAATACGTCCAACCCCCAGAGCCAATCCGCCCATGGTTATTAGGTTTAGGGTGGTACCGTAAAAATACATCAGTATAAAGGTGGCAATAATGGACAGGGGTATAGCCGTAAAAATAATCAAAGTACTGCGCATATTGCGCAAAAACAGGAACAATACCAGTACCGCCAGCAATGCCCCTTCAAAAATCATGCGGATGGTGCTGTTGATGGATCGCTGCACATAGGAGGCGGCATCATAGACCACATCTACCTCAAAATCCAGGTTCAGTTCTTGCTGAATTTTGGCCAATTCCTTTCGAACTGCCTCACTGGCTTTTACCGTATTGGCATCACTCTGCTTCATGAGGTGAACACCCACCGCCTCCCGGTGGTTGACGCGGGTAAACTGCTCCATTTCCTTGTAGCCGTCGGTAATCGTGGCGATATCACCCAGACGCAGGCTAGCTCCCGTAGGGGTTAAAATGGCCACATTGCGGATATCCTCTACGGTTTCAAACTCCTGCATATTGCGCACGTAATACTCCCGGTCGCCCCTGGTTACTTTACCTGAAGACATATTGAAGTTCTCCATCTGCAGAACCTGGGCTACCTGGGAGAGAGTTAAACCATAGTTTTCCAGCCGGACCGGGTCAACTTCTACTTTAACCTCCCGGTCCTGCCCACCGGTGATAATTACCGAGGCTACTTCCGGTATACGGGACAAGCGCGGTTCGATAACTTCTTCAACAACCTCCTGAACCTGGGCTAAATCTGCACCGCTTATGCCTATCTGCATGACGGGCATCATAGTGGGATCCATTTTAATAACCATAGGCTCATCTGCCCCGCTGGGCAGAAAACCTTCCACATAGCCTATACTGTCCCTGACCTCTACAGCGGCAGCATCCATATCCGTGCCCCATTTAAACATCATGACGATAATAGATTGTCCCGTTGAGGATATGGACTGCAGGGTATCAATATTACTAACAGTAGTCAGGGCGCTCTCCAGCAGTTCCGTAACCCCGGACTCCACTTCCTCCGGACCTACCCCGCTATAGGTGGTCAAAACTGCTATTACCGGCAGCTCCATCTCCGGCAGCAGGTCAACAGACAATTTGCTGTAAGTGAAAAACCCCAGTATCAACAGGACAGACACCATGATAATCATGGTGACCGGCCTATTTACGGCAAATTTAATAAGACTCATCAGTTAGCCCCCCCGGTTATTACTCTCACCAGGGTACCTTCTGCCACCAGTGTGCTCCCCTTGGTAATGACCTCTTCCCCGACAGATACTCCCTTAACTATCTCAACATAGCTGGTATTTTCAATGCCGATCTCCACTTCCCGTTCCCGGGCCCGGCTTTCCTCATCAACCACATAAACCACAGTACGGGCACCCTTGGGTACCACTGCATTGGCCGGTACGCATATTACATTATCCTTGCTGAGGGTGTTTACCGCTACTTCCGCAAACATACCGGATTTTATCTTGCCTTCCGGATTATCCAGGGTGACTTTCACCGCATAGTTGCGCTTAACCGGATCCGGTACCGTAGCCACACTGGCCACCTGGCCTTTAAAGGCCTCCTCGCTGACCGCCCGTATATAAACATCCACCGGACTGCCTACTTCGATAAAGTTGATTTCCGATTCACCGACCATTACTTCTATTTCCAACTGGGAAGTTTCACTGATCACCGCCGCTGGTGAGGCGGGATTGGCCATATCGCCTAAAGATAGGTTAATCGATCCCACCACTCCGCTGATAGGAGCAGTCAGGGTACAGTAATTTAACTGCAGGGAAGCCATAGCCAAAGCGGCATTAGCCTGTTCAACGCCCACCTGGGCTAACTCATAGCCGCTTTGGGCTTGTTCCAACTGCTGCTGGGAAGCAGCCCCGGCTTCATGCAGTTTTTCCGTCCGTTCCAGAGTTGTGCGCGCATTTTCCAACTGTATAGCCGCCTGTTTAACAGCAGCTTCCGCCTGGGCCACCGAAGCCTGATAATCACTGCTGTCCAAAGTTATCAGCGTTTGTCCCTGGGTTACCCAATCCCCAGGGTTAACATGAATGCCCGTGACCCGAGCCGCCACCTTGGGCATCACATAAACTTCATTCTGCCCCCTAATTATTCCCGCATAACGCGCGCTTTTGGCTATACTACGCTCCTCGACTTGAGCTGTGTTAACACTGATTTCCGTTTCCTTGACAGCTTCTTCTTTTTGCCCGCATCCACTGACCAAAAAAGCTGCCATCAATACCACAATCAGTCCCCAATATGTACGCTTACGTCTGGTTTTCACCGGTGTCCCTCCCAGTTATATGTTATTTACTTTTTTCATACCAGCTTCCGACCGACGAGTCGGTCATAATAGCATTATACATTTATCAGAAAAGTCCGGTCAATAGAAAGTTGTTTATCCCACATCAGATAATCACATTCTCCCAAAATACCTATGAAGGATTTCGGCAATTATTGTACAATATTCAGTATTAAAGTAAGAAATAATGCCATTGCTTTTCGAGGTATTTTAGCGTATGGAATGGAAAGATAAGACCCGTCAGAATATATTTGTTATCTTCATTTGTTTATGTATTGTTGTATTAGCAGCTACCTCTATTCAAGCACGTCATCAGAATGAGGATTATGCTCAGGCATATCAGCAGTATCTTATGGGAGTTTCCAGTCTGCGGTCCGGAGAATATGCCCAGGGTATCAAAATATTATCCCAACTGCCTCCAGGTTTTAATGACAGCTTTCAGGTATTGTCTTTGTTAGGACAGGCTCACCTGCATTTGGGCCAGTATCCTGAAGCAATCCGTCTACTTAAAAAAGCAGAGCAGGCTAATCCTCCCTTCCTTGAGGACGCCCGTCACCTATACACCCTAGGGAAAGCTTATTATCTAGACAATCAAATCGATGCTGCACGATTATATCTTACTCAGGCTCAACTTTTTACAAATGATGAAAAGCTTACTCAGGACATTACCGAATTATTGACTTTGACCGAGAGGAGCACTGCAGCCGATGGCACAACGACAGCGCAAAGCAACTAAAGGAATTTACCATAAAGATATCGATACTATCGACAAGTATTTATCCTGGGGAATTGTCCTAATGGTGTTATTGCTTCCTTTAATCCTGCATGCCAAGTCGGGAGTGTTTATTTCACCGTCCTTGCAGTCTGGAGTCGAAAGCGGCTTAAAAGGCGAGATTTACAATGGGTATAAGTCTAACTTTCTGGTAATGATGGCTTCAGTTCTAATGTTATTACTAGCCATTAAAGTACTCATTTACAGATATCCACTTAAAAAAACCATCCTAAATCCATTATTAATTCTGCTGGCGGTTGGCCTCTTGGTTTCCTTGGTTTTCGCTGAATACAAGTCTGTTGCCCTATATGGTTACTTCAGCCGCCGGGAAGGTACTTTAACCTGGTTATGCTATTTAGCCATATTCTTTGTGTCAATTAATACTCACTTTCCAGCACGGATGATTAAATGGTTGATTAATGGTTTGGCAATAATGACAGGCATCAACCTGATTATTGGGCTCTCTGCCTTTGCAGGTCACAACCTGTTGGATTGGCCGCTGTTAAGAAACTTGATCATCCCCCCGGGCATGCCCTTCGAAGCGGGGGGTATTATACGCTCTACTCTGGCCAACCCTAATTATGTAAGCGGGCTTTTTGCAGCGTTAACTCTGTTTTTCCTGCTTCTTGCTGTTTACGAACCAGACAGGAAACGGCGGATTTTTTTACTAACATGCTCCGCAGCCGCTTTTGTATTAGTGCTTACCGCATTATCATCCAGTGGTTTTATGGCTCTAATAATTACACTGCCACTAGCCCTATACCTGATTTTATTTCGTGGATCCAGCCGAACTACTTTAATTACAATTGGTATAATGGCCGCTTCCCTGACGGTTTTGTGGTTTTATTTTAATACTTACCAGCCCCTAATTTTGGTTGAAGCCTGGCAAAGACCTCTTGCAGAAATACAAGCGGTAAAGGAGTACACTGCTAACCCGCCGGCCTGGGAACCTGATCCTGATAATCCCCTATCACTCCCTCCATCTGGAAGCGCTCCCTTAAGCGGCCGCTTGTATATTTGGCAGGAAACACTGCAGCTCATTAAAGAAAAGCCGCTAACCGGCTACGGACTTGATACACTGGTATTCTATTTTCCTCAAAATGATCCCTTAAAACGACTGCATCTCTTTGCTTATGACAGAGTACTGGACAAACCCCATAACTTCTTTCTGGAAATAGCTTATGGCTCAGGAATCCCGGCGCTCATTATTTTTATGTGTATACAAGCAATTGTTTTTATTAGAGTATGGACCTGTTTTAGGCAAAACAACAAGCCGGAAGGAGCCAATATCGCCTTTCTCCCGGCTTATCTGGTGTTTCTAATAGCCTTTTTACTGCAAGGTCTGGTTAACGATTCCGTCATAGGCAGTTCAGTTATATTCTGGGTTCTATCCGGCATAGCTGTTAACATAGTATATTCGACTACTGAAACAGCAAAAGCTTAACTCTCCTGCTATAAAACTATCTATGTTAGGGGTGTTACCTGGGTAGTATAACTAGATTTTCCTCCTGGGCATCCCATTCAAAATTAACGATCCCCAGGTCTCTCAGATATTCCACATTGACAATCTGGTAATCTCCTTCAGTCAGCAAAGGTAACGGTATACTTTTACCGTTTATAACCAGAGTTCTGTCTCCAGAAAAGTAGGCGATAGAATGTTCAGGATGTCGCAGTCCTTCTCGTATTAACTGTATAGCATTACGTCTTTCCAGATACAATTTACCGTCTCGTACCCAGTATGGCCATGTAGTTAACTCCCCATTAATCTTTAACAAGGGAGTTTTGGGAGTCGTGCTTATCAATACACTGTTAGTCTGTGCATCCCAGACCACCTCAGCCCGCAGGGCTTCACTTATGACCCTTAGCGGTACCATAGTATAATTATCTACTATTATTGCCGTTGGGTTGCTGATCACTTCTGTGCCATTAACATAGATCTTAACTGGCTGATCAGCTAAGGCCGATCCAGCAAAGAAAGCAGTAACCCCCACCAATAATCCTACTACTACCCATAATACTCGTTTCATCTCTTCCAGTTCCTTTCAGTCATTCCTTACTATTGTTTTAATTATCTTCCACCTGGGCCCAATCCAGTTTGGAATATACCTGCTGACCCGTAATATAGCCAAAGTTAGCCCTTAGTGTTACTAAATCAATGCGTAAACTTTCCAATTCTTTAACCGCCTGTTTATAAGCCAGCTCAGCCGACGCCAGGCTTTCTGTACCGGTCAAGCTTCGATAGGGAATTACACCTACCTCGTACTTAAGCTTGGCAGTCTGCAATTCTTGCTCTTTTTGCTGAAGAGCTATATTTTTCTGGCTGATCTGCTTTTCCAGAGCCTCAATGCTGTGGTAGAGCTGCTCAACTGTATTGCGGGTATCCTTTTTAGCTTGTTCCACATTTAATTGTTTCAAATATAGATTTATCTTATCCAGGTAAGGGTCTTCTTCGGAGGAACCCAGTCCCCAGTATAGTTTACTTTCTTCCAGTTCCAAGGCAGCAGTAGCCTGAAGCATCATAATAGACTGGTTTTCACCCCGGCTTATCTCCAGCCATAGTTCATCACATTCCACCTCGTTAGCAATAGGCTTGCTTACCAATACCGGCTGCCAGTCAGGACTCTGATTCAGCAGACTCCGTAGTTGTGATAAAGCTAACTGGTATGAGGCCTCACATGCTTTAAGCCCGCTCTCCATTTGCTCCATTCCCAGTTGGGAGGTACGCAGGTCAAGGTTGGCAAATAGACCATTGGCCGTTGCCAATTGGTGCAGCTTATTCTGAGCCTCTAATTCCTGCTGCTGCAGTTTTATAAGTTCCATTTGGTTATAGGCCTTCAAAGCAGAAGCATACGCATCAATCACACTTTTCTCTATCTCCTGCTTTTTCGACTCAGCAGCCTTTTTAGCCGATTTCCAATTAATATCAGCTTGTTCATAACTATTAACTACTACGCGGCCCTCAGGTGTGACCAGCATATCCCCGGTTGGTAAAAAAGTAATTGAATCAGCAGCTAGATCACGTAGAATCTCGGCTCGATCCAGCTGCAATTCCGCTGAACGCAAATCAGGATTATATTTGTAAGCTAATTCCATGGCTTCTTCCAAGCTTAAACTAGGCTTGTCTTTTAAATCGGGAGTTGGCTCTAGCTCATGCGCAAGCGACTCGGGAACAGGGCGAAGCTTGCTCTCTGCCCCCCAGGCAGTCAGCGGATAAAGAACTGTAACTATTACAAATACCAAGCTAAAAATGGAGATAAAATATGTATGGCGTTTGGTCATGGTGCATCCTCCGTAATAACCGACCCGCCAGTCGGTGTTTTTCTTGATTATACTGATTTGCTGAAGCCGCCGTCAACTGAAATTTGTCCGAAAAAACCGGGCCCCTATGCAGGGGCCCGGTTTATTAACAGGCTATTTGATTATAACTGGTAGATTAGTACTCAATAACCACGGTCTGAGTAGCGGGATCCCAACCAACTGCAGCACCTAAGGCTTCGGCCAGGAAACGAGCCGGCAGCATAGTGCGGCTGTTATAGATTTCGGGAGCTACATCCATGGTTTGAGCTTGGCCATTGACAGTCAGAGTGGTGCTGCCAATAGTAGCTACTACGGTGATATCACCTTTGGTTACAGTAACAGTCTTAGCAGCTTCATCCCAAACTACGTTGCTCTCATCTACACCCAGAGCATAAGCCAGGTAACGATAAGGAACATAGGTGCGGCTGTTCTTGATGTAAGGAGCAACGTCCATCACTTTAGCCACTCCGTCCACAGTGTACATCTGAGAGCCGATGACAAAAGTTGCACTGCCGCTGCCAACATTTTCAACCGGAGGCACAGTAGCATTATTAGCTACATCCACCTGACCCGGAATGTCATAGATAAAGCGAGGAGTATTATCTATACAGTTGTTGAAAGCGCTGGCATAGTTGCTGAAGAAGAATTCGTTACCCCAGTCGCTGGCTACATCAGCAGCATAGAGTGTTACAGGACCTGTGGGAGCAGTCCGGTCAGCGGTAATATAGATGTCGCTGATCTTAATCTTAGCAGGAGTGTTATAGCTGCCTGCCCGGATGGGGATGATCAACAGGTTCTGACCGCCACGCGGAGAGGTGACCTTAACATCAGACAGTTCCAGAACGATGTCGCCTTCCAAAACTTCTACCTTGGGAACCTTGGCGAAACGGAAACCGTCATCCAGGTAGAATTTGAGGGCAGTATCCTCAGCATAGTCGTCGTAAAGGGTTAAGCCTTTTGAATCGATGAAAGCGTCAGCCTTGGACTCGGTAATGATTACGTCAGCCACTTTCTGCTCTTTTACACCCAGAACTACATTCGGGGTATCTGCTTCCATGGTGAACATCGGTAATACTTTAGAAACCGTTACTTCACCTTCAGCACCGGCTTTACCGGAAATCTTCAGAGTTACGTCGCCTCTATAGGAAGGAGAAACGTCTACAGCCAGGTTCTTGAAGAGTATCTTGGCGCCTTCCTGGGCATTCGCACTGGATTTGCTAACCTCTAATTTCATGGTCCGCTGGTCGATATAGTCAACCAGACTAAGCTCAATGGAGCTGTTGTTGACTACTTCATAGTTATCATCGCCAAAATTGGTCTCATCTTCATTCCATTCCAATCCGGTCGGCAGTTCCAGCAGAATGCTGCGTTCTTCAACCAGAGCTCCCGGAGCTACTTCTTCGATGAAGAAGGTGCCCAGATACTGATCATCATAACCGCTGCGGCCGGCGATCAGCTCAGTGCTCTGCTCTAAAGTAATGTTGATTACATAATCTACATATTGACCGACTACCAGAGTCTGCTCGGTAATGCCAGCACCGCTGACCTTAACTTCGATGTCCTGGCCTACCCGGGCCACTTTTTCGTCAACCAATATACCGATATTAGATAAGCCAATCATTCCAGATCTTTGACTGTTGGCAGCTGATGGAACTGTAAAGGTTATTTTATCTCCATCAGCAGTCACTGTACCAGCAGCACTGGTTCCGTCGAAACGCCAGAATCCTGTCAAACGGCCCGGATTAGCATTATCAAACTCAAAACCTTTGCTCTTCATTTCTAAGGTAATAGTGCCTCCGGGTTCAATAGTTCCGGGCACTAAATCGGATATGCTGATGTTGTCCAGTGTACCGCCACTGGTAGTGATTTTGCGGACACTCTTGGCTACTGCCTGAGTCTTGCCAGAAGCATTAACAGTGGCAATCTTCAGGCCCAGCATATTGTCCAGAGCACCGTCACCAGCCATTATGTTGACTAATACATCACCGGAAAAATTGCTGGTATTGATGTTATCAAAGTGAATGTAGAACACTCCGTCTTCGGATGGGTCACTAACATGGTTAACTATGATTTTGAAGGTGCCGTTACCGGCAAGACTATCGCCAGTTACAGGGTGTGTGGCAGTGCCCACCAGAGTTACATCTGAGCCGGTGAAAGCATTATCTCCGCTGCCATAAGTAAGGTAGATATCTTTTCCATCTCCAACTGTAGGAGGTACTCCTTCAGCAAGTTTGGTGGGGAAAGAAACGGTGGCCATCCAAGGCAGGTCCCCGATATAATTATCGAAGTCCTCAACCGTAACCTTGATTACTCCCAAATCCTGACCGGTTGCTGAGCCAACCTGAGCATATTTGCTAACTTTAGCCGTAGATGCAGCTTCGGCTACTGGGGGTGCTACGAATATCGGTGCCAGTAAAGCCAGACACAGGCACAGAGCCATAATCACTGATAGGCCTCTGTTTCTTCTAAGCATTTCTTTGCCTCCTTGTATAATATAATAAATTAGACTCAAATAATTTTAGACAATTAGGTGTTTCCCGTTTTACCGGGGAAGCTGAATGAATATAGATTTGTCCCCTCCTTTGACGTTTTTCTTAAGGTAATCAGTGGAGCCTCTTCCAGCCAGCTAAGCTCCACCCACTATCTGGCTAAACAATAAGACGCTAAAGTGCAGACATTTGTTCCATAAATTTTCCTCTCTTGGAAATATTACAATATTCGACAAATAGAACTACATAACATTACGTGAATAAAATAACCCGGGCTCCTCTATATAGGCGCCCGGGTTATTTTGGAATTATTGCTTATTAAGGCGTTAGTTCTCGATTACCACAGTCTGTGTAGCAGGATCCCAACCAACTTGAGCGCCCAGAGCTTCGGCCAGGAAACGAGCCGGCAGCATGGTGCGGTCATTGATAATTTCCGGAGCAACATCCATGGTCTGAGCTTGACCATTGACAGTCAGGGTGGTGCTGCCGATGGTAGCTACTACAACGGTGTCACCTTTGGTTACGGTAACAGTCTTAGCAGCTGCATCCCAAACTACGTTGCTCTCATCTACACCCAGAGCATACGCCACATAGCGATAAGGTACATAAGTGCGGCTGTTCTTGATATAAGGAGCGGTATCCATTACTTTGGTCACTCCGTTTACAGTGTACAGGTTAGAACCGATAACGAAGGTGGCGCTGCCAGTTCCTACGTTTTCTACCGGAGGAACGGTGGTGTTGTTAGCAATAACTACACTAGCCGGAGAGTCAGTCAGGAAACGGCCGGTGTTGTTGAATGCGTTCCAAGCTACTGCATCAGATCCTACTTCAGCAGCGTATAACACTACTGAACCACTGGGGGCAGTCCGATCAGCAGTTACATAGATATCGCTGATCTTGATCTTGGCAGGAGTGCTGTAGCTGCCTGCACGTATCGGGATGGTCAGAAGGTTCTGTCCAGTTCTGGGAGTGGTGATCTTTACATCATTCAGTTCCAGAGCAATATCGCCTTCCAGTACTTCTACCTTCGGAACCTTGGCAAAACGGAATCCTTGGTCGAGATAGAAAGCTAGAATTCCATCTTCACCTTCATAGTTATCGATCAGAGCATCTGCTTTAGCTTCAGTAACAATTACGTCGCCAACTTTCTGCTCTTTCAGGCCGAGTTGTAATTCGGGAGCATCAGCTTCCATGGTAATCATGGGTAATACCTTGGATACTGTTACTTCACCTTCTACACCAGCTTTACCGGAAACCTTCAGAGTAATATCGCCAGAGAAGCTGGGAGATACTTTAACTTTCAGGCTCTTAACTTTGATCTTGGCACCTTCCATAGCAGTTTCGCTGTCATTGTCAACCAAGAATTTCAGTGTTCTGGCATCGATCATAGTGGCACCATCAAAAGTAATAGAGCTGTTGTTAACCACTTCGGTTTTGCCAGTCATATAAGTTGCAGAGATATTGTTCTCAGAATCCCAATCCTGCCACTCAACACCGGAGGGTAATTCGAATATAATACTGCGGTCTTCGATCAGAGAGCCAGGAGCAACTTCTTCTATGAAGAAGGTTCCCAGTTTCTGGCCTTCTCTACCGGAGATAAGCTCAGTGGACTCATCAAGGGTTACGGTAGCAGCATAATCAACATATTGGCCAATAACCAGGGTCTGAGAGGTGATGCCAGCTCCGCTGACTTCTACTTCGATATCCTGACCTACACGGGCAACTTTCTCGTCAACCAATATACCGATATTAGATAAGCCAATCATTCCAGATCTTTGACTGTTGGCAGCTGATGGAACTGTAAAGGTTATTTTATCTCCATCAGCAGTCACTGTACCAGCAGCACTGGTTCCGTCGAAACGCCAGAATCCTGTCAAACGGCCCGGATTAGCATTATCAAACTCAAAACCTTTGCTCTTCATGTCTACGGTGATGGTACCTCCGGCTGTAATAGTACCGGGTACCAGGTCAGCGATGCTGATGCTGTCCAGCAGTCTACCACTGGTGGTTATTTTGCGAACACTTTTGGCAACAGCTTGGGTCTTGCCAGAAGCATTAACAGTGGCAATCTTCAGGCCCAGCATATTGTCCAGAGCACCGTCACCAGCCATTATGTTGACTAATACATCACCGGAAAAATTGCTGGTATTGATGTTATCAAAGTAAATGTAGAACACTCCGTCTTCGGATGGGTCACTAACACTGTTAACTATGATTTTGAAGGTGCCGTTACCGGCAAGACTATCGCCAGTTACAGGGTGTGTGGCAGTGCCCACCAGAGTTACATCTGAGCCGGAGAAAGCATTGGCTCCGTTACCATAAGCAAGGTAGATATCTTTTCCATCTCCAACTGTAGGAGGTACTCCTTCAGCAAGTTTGGTGGGGAAAGAAACGGTGGCCATCCAAGGCAGGTCCCCGATATAATTATCAAAGTCCTCAACTGTAACCTTAATTACTCCCAAATCCTGACCGGTTGCTGAGCCAACCTGAGCATATTTCGTCACGCTGGCTGCGGCAGCCGCCTCAGCTGTGGCCGGGGCAATTAAGGCTGGCGCTAAAAAGGTCATGCAAAATACAAATGCCATGACTATAGCAACTGTTTTGTTATGCTTTAACATCCTTTTTCCTCCTTTGTTGTGTAGTAAATCAAAAAGTAGGTCATCGATCTTTGCTAGATGCTCTTAAAGAAGCGCCTTATTTCCTCCCTTCCGGTTGTCGAATTTTAAGGTAATCAGTAGAGCTTGCTATGTATAAACCATGAAGCTCCACCAGCCGTTTTTCATGGCTAATTGTTCGACGAAAGGGAGGACGAGATTGTTCCAGTATTTTTGGATATTTTGTCGAAATTTTAGCTAATTCATACCTATATTTCCCATGCATCCCATAAAAAAGAACTGTATCTCGAAGTAAATAAGTGCGTCAATAACCGATGGTTTGAAGGATTGTCGTCACTTTTTGGGTATCAGTATGCATTTGGCAGTATTTGTCATGTTGAAATTGAGCATGCGGAAACAAGCATAGAGATAATAAGTGATAAGGAGATCAGCTTTATTAAAGTCGCTAAAAAACCGCTCTGCATAAAACAATACAGAACGGTTATTGTTAGTCCTTACAGAAGGTCTGGTAAATAATCTGGGTGGAATTTTGAATCAACCATAGTCGTTTATCACATTCCCCTTGATTCTATCTTACCGTGAAGAAATGTTCATTATATAGACAATATAATCGTCGCTGCCTTCCACCCTGGCTTCAATACCGTGCTCGGCTGCTTCTAGCCA
>LFRM01354010.1_pt1 | contig 14249 bp, 11 predicted proteins | sample 618341 | NCBI WGS metagenome assembly LFRM01 (sample SAMN03654438, study PRJNA283298) | anaerobic digester metagenome | isolation source: pool of bioreactors CSTR01a, CSTR02a, and CSTR03a thermophilic anaerobic... | place: Denmark: Kgs. Lyngby | collected 2014-05-21 | reverse complement strand
GTATATTCGTTTTGCTGTATGTCTTTGCTTGCGCCTGGCCTTTTTATCCTCGTTTAGCCATGCATCAATGTCATGCTTGTATGGATCAAGTTTCGGAAAGGCATTTTCCTTCTTCACTTTCGGCAGTTCCTGATTCCAGTCCTCTTTGTCAAGATATGCCCTTACCGTTTTGCGGTCATGGCCGGTTTCTCTGGCTATCTGGCTGATATTTTTCCCTTCCTCAAAATACATTTTTCTGATATCCTTGATTTGGGTCATTGATAGCATCCTCCAATCCTCCTTGTAACTGATTTGGTCGATCAATCACAAGGATATTATTTTGGTGTGGTGCCTTCAATGGCCTTTTGCAATAGTGGGGAATTCATAGTTGCAAAACTGGGGAATTTTTTTTGCAACTTTGTCCGTTTCTATTTTGCAATAAATATTTCGCCGATATAGTAAGGCTTAATACGCGGCTGCTCCTTTGCCAGCTCAAATATTTGGTCATCGGGATCACTGGTTATATAATGAATAATGATGTTTGATCTTCTCAATAACTCATTTATAACACTTTCATAGTATTTGTAAAAACCGCTTTTTTCCGAATAGAACACCAAATGCTTATTGGCAATGGAAAAGAATCTCTTGTAATCAGCTTTTTCTCTTTTCCTGTTGGGATCCTTGCCGAAGAGCTTTCTGCCATTCGGTCTACCTACCTTATTCAATTCTTCCAGGGTATTCTTGCTTTTCTGCAATTCTTCATAATCGATATACTTTTTCGGAGGGATAATTGCGTTCAGGAAAAGCTGCTGCAATATTGTAAACAGGTTGCTGCATATCCAATATAAACCTACACCAATTGGAACAAACGCGCCCAAGAATAAGGAAATGCCTACCGAAACCATCATGGTTGATATTTGGCTTGCCCTGCTTTGCTCCCTTTGTAATGGGTTTATTCTATCCTGGACGATAGACAGGATATATGCGGATACACCTGCGGCCAAAGGCATTAGCAGTGTCATTCCCTTTTTTACTGAGGGAACCAGGGAAAGGCTTGTCCCGGAAAGGCTTTCATTTACAATCCGGATAAGGCCAATGAGGATCAGGATTTGTATAAAAGTAGGTATAATGCTGGCAAAGGCATTATACTTCTCCTTTTTGTAAAGCGCATGCTGCTCCTCCGCTATCCGATCTGCGTCCCCATAATACTTAGCTTTAATCTGGTTAATCTGTGGCATTAGACGAACTGTCTTGATGCTATTCCTATGTACCCATATTGAAACGGGAAACAGGATTATTTTCGTGAGCAGAGTAAAGAGAATAATTACCAATACATGCTCACTGACGAGCATATAGCAAAAATCCATCACATATCCAAGTAATTGCGTCAAAAATGATATTATTGAGTCCATTCCAAACTCCTGCCAACTCTTATTATTTTTCTTTTTTAAATAATCAATCTATTTCGAACGATAGGGTTCGATCGTCATTGACTTAACGTCTATGCCCAACACACGGCTATCATTGTTTTCCCCTGTTTCCTTAGGAGATTTTGCGTTATCTGTAATAAACGTGACTGTCTGAATACCGTTGCTATTGCACAGCTCAGCTGGAAGAACAATACTTTCTTTATGTAAAGAAGAATTCTTCTTCCAGACAGCTACTTCCTTCCCATTAAACAATACCTGAGTATCACCGGAATGTTTAAAGGTCAGATACTCAACTGTCAGCAGATAGTCCTGTATCTTTTCAGTATAAAATACGATGTCTGCTTCTTCAGAGGTCCATCGATGGGTAGGTTCTTGTGCATACCAGCCTTCATTAATTATGGCATAACTATTCCCGTATTCAGAGAAATCTATTGTTACTTTCTTATCTTGAATATTCAAGTATTGCAAAACCTTATCCGCATAATCGAAAGACATCCTCTCAAATGCAAACGCTAAAACACGAGTTTCATTAGAATTTAAGGTAGCATCAGGAAACTCAAATTCTACCTGAATTTGGCCTGATTCAGGAATAAGGCTGGCTGGAAAATAAAAATTAATAGGTTTACTTACGTCATCCACAGTTTTTTGATCTATAAATAAACCATTTACCGAACATTTTATTCTCTGAGATTGATTATATATGTACTTAAAATTTATCGATAAAACTAAATCTTTATCTTCTAAATCCTTTTTTTCTAGATAAACAACAAATTTAGCTTTTGGGCCTATACTCCATGTAAATGTTCTCTCAGGCACACTTAATCCATATATAAATGCATCTTCTATCTCACCATTACCACCAAATACCAGCTTTTCTCCTAGTGCAATATTTACCTTGAAATCTTCAATAATTCCTGTCGGTGCATACACTCTGCCCGTTTTCTTAATTTGCATGGTATTTGGTGCAGTTTCATCTGTTATATATTCAAACATATTAGGTAGGTACTCTTTATCCCATGAATCATCCCATCTATAATAGTAATAATATCGTATTCTTTTATCATTTTCGTCCCAAGAAAAAACATTTGGCTGATACTTATTATCACCAGTACAAAGATATAAAATAGTATTCTGTAAATCGTCAAAGGATATTGGAGCAGTTGATACCGAAAAGCGTTTTTCTGATTTTTCCGGCTTAACCAATAACAGAGGATTTTGATTTTTATCTATTGCACCATGATCCGCCATTACTATTATCGATGTTCTGTCATAAACACCGGCTTCCATTAGTTTGTCTATAAATTTACAAACTACATTTAAGGACGCCAAAGCTTCATCAATTTCAGATGTGCCATTACTATCAATAGACAAATCCGGTTTTAAATTATAAGGTGGATGAACACCATCTAAATGATAAAGACGAAACGCTTTTTTCTTATTGCTAAAGTCTAACCCCTCATTAACTAATTTTTGACAAAAAGATGTTTGATTAAAGTCATAAAGATTGTATATATTACTATTAATTCTCATATAATTATTGAAGTCTCCAGAATAGTATACAAAGTTCTTTTTCATTGCATGCGGAAAATAGCTAAATGCAACTGCTTTATACATTAACTTTCCTAGCCCATAATATGAAGAGGGCTTCATAGTAGTTTTACGTATATTGCTAAATAACTCCAAATGCTTTGTTGGAAGAAAAATTTTACTTGTATATATTCCAATATCAAAACCTGCTGAACTTAAAAGATCATATTGCAGTGTTTCATCATATGCACTTTCAATATACTTACTGTATGGTACACTATTATCATAGCGTACATTAGTAAGTATATGGGGTAAAGCACCTTTTGTTGTTGGATAAGTTCCTAGTGTATTTTTAAAATAAGTAAAACCAATTAATTTCTCTTTATATTCCGGATATTCATTAATAATTTTATTGAAGTAACTCGAATCAAAAGTATCTAGTATAAAAACAATTGAATTTTTATCTTTTGATAATGAAAATTGATTAATATCAGTAACAGTTATATCACTTTTTGACGTATTAACACTTAATAGAAGTACACCAGTTGTCACTACTTGCACAGATACAATAATTAACGAAATCATTTTTAAAATCTTTATTGCCTTTTTCTTCCATATTTTCATGATAATAAGAGGGACAACAACACATAATACCCATATTATTGTATTCAGCGTGCCTGAAAAACCGAAATTATCCCAATTTATTTCGGTGCCATCGAGAACTCCGTAATCCAAATTTATGAAGTTTCCTTGGATATACAATGCAAATCCAATACTAAAAATAAGAACTAAAAAAACATCTATTAACTTTTTAGGTATAAGCAAAGATAAAACTAACAGCACAAAGAACGACAATAAAAACGAAATTCCGACAATATAAAGGACATCATTTAAGTCGAACCAAAACTCACTCACATTTGTAAGATATAATTGAAGCGGTGCAAAACAAAAAAATGTAAATGTTAGAAATAAAACTATTGGAAATGAATAACATGATCTTTCCATAACTCTTTTAATCATATTTACATCACCATTCTGACATATATTTATAAATATTTCTTGCTATGGTTAAAGGCATACATTGTTCGTTTATGTATTTTTGCGCTCGAATTTTCAAGAGACCTAAATTTTTCTCTTTTAACCTTTCAATTAAATTAACAAATACATCTAATGATATATCAATTGGTATTTTAATAACGGTATCATCGGGCAATTCACTAAACCATCCAATATCTGTTACAACACACGGTTTACCCATGCTCATACATTGTATGAGCGTACTGGAGGATTCACCATTATAGGGATATCTTAAATTCATAATTAAATCGCATGAATGTATGGCGCGATAAAAATCTTCATTTTCAAGAAAACCAGTTTTTATAATATAATCATCCAGTAGGTGATCAACATAATTGCCATCTCCAATCATGACATAATAAATTTTATCATTATGTCTTTTGTTGTATTCTTTTACAGCCAGGCACGTTAATTCATTCTGTTTAGTGGGAGCAATAAATCCTACCGCTCCAATAATATACGAACCTTTCTTTATATTGTACTTTCTGTTTAAAAAATCATTTGATCTACTAATGTTTTGTGTGTTAGATAATGTATTAACCAGAGGAATTACAAAAACCCTATCAATTCCTAAAAATTTCTCAATCATATTTTTAGTGTATAGTGAATGTACAAAAATGCCTTTTGCCAAACCAAGAATTTCTTTGTTAAGAGGCAAATAACTTGCTATATTTTTATGTTGCAATAAATCATTAGTCTGGTTTTCCTTCAGACTGTCCTTTATAATTTGCATGCCATGCACGCCTTCCATTTCATATATCTTTTGAAATAACTTATTTTTTTGAGAGTAATATCCTACTGTCAAATAATAGAGCACATAATCATGTAGTATAACATGGCCAGGATATTTTATGATCATATCGTACATATAACTATGATACTCAGGATTATTACCAAAATTATACAACACGAAATCATAGTTAGGCAACACCGTATCATTTTTATAGGTGATTATATTATATTTTTCTTTAATCTTTTTGCTATTAATCTTATAATCGTCTATCACTAATGTTATATCAAAAAATTCATTTAGACCTTCTATTAGTATTTCGCTGTACTCACTAATTCCTGATCTTTTAGGCCAAAAAGGGCTCACATATAATAGTTTTGGCTTGTCCACTTATATGCCTCCTATTGAAGCAATTTATTGATTACATAATCCCAATCCATATTTTTGCGCTTTAAAGATTGATAACCTTCTTCACCCAGAGCTTTGGCTTTATTACGATTAATGTATAACTCATCTATTACTTCTGCCAGAATCTTTGGATCCTCATCTATTACATATCCATTCATTTCATTCTCAACAAACTCCAAAGGACCGCCACTATCTTTATGTACAATTACAGGTTTTTTTGAAAAAAAACTTTCCAATGTTATATAACCATAGTCCTCATCAAATGCTCCAAAATATACTCCCAAACAATGTGCATAATAATTAAGTTTCTCTTCCTCAGAAATAAAGCCTGGCATACTAATTCTTTCATGCAATCCATATTTGTCGATTAGTTTTTTGATATAAGCTATTTCACTTTGACTACCTGACCCGGCTATTATAAATTTTACATCAGTTCTCGTATACCTTGCAGCTTCCACTAGCACTCTTTGTCTTTTCATCGGATCAATACGACTAGCATAAAAAATAAAATCACCGTACTCATCACATCTCATTTTTTCATAATTCAGAGGTGGATGGTACAATACTTCTGCGTTAATGTTGTTATATTTCTTAAGCCTGTCTGCTGTGTTCTGAGCAATTGTATATACAGCTTTTGCTTCAGTGATATACTTATTATCATGTCGAATAATAATCTCCCTTATGTATTCACCATCTGGGAGTTCATGCAGGTCTCCATATTTTGTGCCCCACAAATCATATGCTTGTCGATGCTGGTGCATAAGCCAAATAACCTTATTGTCATGTTTGACATAATAAGCAGGAAATTTCATAGCAATTACTCTATCTATTCTTTCACCGTTCACTTCTGATAAATCCATAATTCTGCCCATCAGCATACAATCAAGTAAAGTCGAAGTAGGATACCATTTAAATGGTATTGTTACTATTTCTGCCTGGTGACCTCTTTTTCTTAATTCATCACGGAGCATCCTTGTTAAGATTTCTGCTCCCCCTGTAATAAAAGGAACTTGCACTGTTGCTATCGCAATTTTCATATTTCAACCCCCAATTTATTGCGAAGAAACTTAATGAATGTATTTGTTATTGATTCCTGAGTAAATCGACTTCTATAATTATTCAGTCCATTTTGTCTAAGGTACTGAATATACTGTCTATTATTATACAGTATATTAATTGCTGCAGCATATTCTTTTGCATCTTCATGTAACAAGATCTGATTCTTTCCTATGGTCTCTGGTATGGCACTTGTTCGTCTCGCAATAATAGGCAGTTCAAAAAACTGTGACTCAATAATCGGCACACAGAATCCTTCATGCTCGCTCGCACATATGAAGAAATCACTTCCAAGATAATAGGATAAAAGTGTGGAGTTGTTTATCTCTCCTATAAATTGAACATTTTCTTCCAAACCATACTCAGATATTCTATTCAAAATCTCTTCATTGTACCCTCGCAAGCCGTCATCAAATTTCCCTACAATTCTTAAGATTATATCCGTATCATAATTAAGACAATATAAACGTAATATGTCAATCAAAAACAGATGCCCCTTGTTAGGAACTACTCTGCCAACAAAAAGTAAATTTACTTTCCTGTTATACATCAATTCCTTAAGTATAGCTTCATCCGGTACACATTTCGCCAATTGTTCTATTTTATTAAATGGAGGACATACCCCTACTTTAGAGCGATCTACCTTAGTCAAATCGTCGGTATTATAACATGAAGCAGCCAACCAAAAAGCTTCGCGCAATTCATCGCACAGTCGGATCGTTTGTTTACGACCTTTATCACATTGTTCAAAATGGAATTGGTTATATGGTTTAAAAAATTCTGGGGGTGTAATGTTATGATATCTGATAATCAATTTCCCTTTACAGCTTTTTATCAATCGTTCCCCATATTCCCAATAAACACTATGATGATAAATAACTAAACTATCCTTTTGGTTCATGATTTTGATAAGTTCATTCTCTTCTATATATTCGAGCCTATCATTTAATTTATTCTCAGCATAAATTACACAATAGTGTTTTTTCCTTAATAGGTTGTACATTGCCTCAATATCGTTCCCAATAGCATCATGCTTGGTAACAGTTTGATGCATAATTACTATTTTCATTCTTTCACCGCCAATATAGAATACGCTTGCTCTATATTAAACCTGAAAACAATACCTTTAATGGGATCTTCATTCTTATACTCATAAGGGACAAAGTTTAGTGGATGTAGCATTATTCTTTCCTTTACTGATAATCCGCTCTCATTTACGAGAAAAGCCAGCAATTCAGAAGGAATAGGTTTTTTGTGCGTTGGGTCCAAATAAAAATAGTATGTAGCTGTTAGTATATTCAAAGGATTTGGTGTTTCAACAATCAGTAATCCTCCTTTTTTAAGTACACGCTTACACTCTGATAAAAATTTAATAATATCAACCACTTCCATATGCTCAATCACATGTATAGCAGATATGACATCTATGGAATTATCCTCTGCATCACGAAGGTAGTCTAAAGCATCCTTTTCGATGATATTAAGATTAGGATATATGTTACTAATCTTTCTCACTATTTCTGAGTTGCTATCTACTCCAATAGCATTATATCCATGTTTATTCAGTAACTCTACCCATTCACATTCTCCACAGCCTAAATCTATAATTCTTAATTCTTTCCTGTCGATCCCACAGAAATATTTATCAATTTTATCTAGGTAAGTCTCCAATCTGTTTTTTACTTTTTCACGTGAATCAGGCATTACTTTTTCTTTATAGTTAAGATACATTTTATCCAGAACCTCTTTTTGTAAGAAAAGCTCACGTAATTCTTCATCCCTCTCTTTCATTAAATTATTCCTAAAGTTTTCAATTTCACTAATTTTATTATTAATTTCAATGATATTTTGTTGTATGCTGTCTATAATTGTTTGATATTCTGCATCTTTAAGCTTGACATTCATTTCTTTAATATGTTGATATACATCGTCAAAACTTCTTTGAAAATCACGTAATCTTTTTGGTAATAGGCAAAAATCAATAACAAATTTTACAAAATACCCCAACACGGGAATGTTATATAAAAAGCGTTTAATGCGGATCTTAACAATTTTACTTTTAAGCCCTTTTACCTTTACATTTTTCGATTTGCCTTCCTGAGAATTTACAATTGAATCTACCAGAACAACTTTGTTATCGTTGTTATGTTGAATAAAGTGTAATGCGTTTTTCTTGCCATCAGGGTCAGCCGCTCTTAACAAAATACTTTTATACACAACATCCACAAAATCTTCATCCTGTAATCCAATTAAGTCCTTTAAATCAATTATCCGCATATTATAGTAATTTTTAAATCTTGTTTTTAGGGCAGGCCGAATATATCTATCATAGATATGTATTCTCCTTAATTTATTATCTATATCCCTTATAACCCTAATACCCTTTGAGTTACCTCTTATGGTACCAGGAACAACATTCTTTTTATTATACTGTCTCCCTTTACCTTCGACCAAGCTTGATGCATGTCTTCGGATTTCAGACAATATTTGGCCTACTGATACTTCTGAATATTTATCGTTTATATCTAATTCGCCTATATATCTAATCTCATTCCTCGTTTCCTCAATGACTATATCTAGATCAATTTTTCTCATAATTACCCCCTTTATTCTATAAGCCATTTATGCTCCAGCCTTATAACACCGATATCTTGCATTGTATTATGAACATGAAAACTTTTAACGCCTTTAATATAATCGTAAGCAAACCCATCTTCGTCGTGTATGGCTACGTCAAGGAGATATTCGCCGTCAAGCAAGTTGTTTTTTATTATATTAAAGACAATTTTGCCTTTTTCTCTAAGGTTTATGTCACGGATATATTCTGCATTGGTGTTAGTACCATAACAATGTATCCCATCATTTCTAAATATTCCTATCCCTATGACCGGGTTTTTAACAGGGGTATTTACTCTATACTCTATATTAATATTCATTTCATCACCTGTTTTGAATTCATAAATTTCTTTTCCATCCTTATCTTTTATAGTAACATCAATTATTTCCACATATTTGTTACCCCATCTATTAATGTTAGCATATTCTTGTCGCTCGATTGAGCCTTGTTCCTGTATCTCGGTCACAACGGATTCTATCGCAATCGCTGTATCATATTCCGTTTCGGATTTTTGCTTTTTTTTACTCATAAACTCCATATATTCAGGGTGAACATCTCTTGGGCTTCCGTATTTCTTTATTGCTCCCTGGTGTAGCCAAATAGATTTATCACATATTTGTTCAATCTGTCCCAATGAATGAGAAACTATTACGATAGTTGTTCCCTTGCGTTTAATTTCCCTCAGCTTGTTAAAACATTTACTTTGGAAGCGGACATCTCCAACAGCCAAAATCTCATCGATTAGTAATACATCCGCATCCACATTGATTGCAACAGAAAATGCCAACCGCATATACATTCCTGATGAGTAGGTTCGTACTGGATTATCAATAAACTCTTCCAACTCTGAAAATGCAATAATTTCATCAAGTCTATCGTCTATCTCTTTCCTCTTCAGTCCAAATATAGATGCATTAGTATAAATATTTTCTCTTCCACTCATATCCGGATGAAAACCTGCTCCCAATTCTATGAGACTCGATACTCTTCCGTTAATCTCAATAGTACCTTTATCCGGATAAATTATTCGTGACATAAGTTTTAGTAAGGTGCTTTTGCCAGAACCATTTTCTCCAATTATTCCAACAGATTCACCTTTTTTTATATCAAAGGATATTCCTTTTAAAACCTGCCTCTCTTCATAACGATTCCTGTTTCTGAACAGTAACCTTTCTTTTAGACTATATCCTTTATCATAATATACTTTGAACTTTTTCTCTACATCTTTTATGCTTATCGCGTTCACTATAATTCCTCCGCAAAGTTCTTTTTTAGCTTGCCAAATATAATAAAACCAAGAACAAGCGTTATCATGCCCAATAAAAAACCATTTAACAAGGTAGAAATATGAGGTACTCGGCCATAATACAATACATCTCTGTAGGCAACAACTATTGGAGTCATAGGATTAAGCATAAAAACAGCCCGTAAATTGTCTGGTACAAAATCTAAGGGATACATAATTGGTGTCATATACATCCATACCATAGTCACAATTCCTAAAATATGTTCAAGATCTCTAAAATAAACCGTTGTTGCCGAAACTATCATTGCAAACCCAAGTGCCAGAATATATTCAACAAGCATTATAACAGGCAAACATAGTAATCCTAAAACATTCAGGCTAACACCTGAAATTAAAACTACCATAAAGATTATTATAAAACTAAACAACATATTTACAAAGCAACTTGTAACATACGATATAGGTATGACTTCCCTCGGAAAATAAATCTTCTTAACCAAATCCTGTTGTGAAAGAACTGAACTGGAACCACCGACTATTGACGCCTGAAAAAAAATCCAGGGAACTAAAGCAACAAATAAAAACAGATAATACTTATCTACGTCGGTTCGTAAGATGTTGGAAAACACAATTGTATAGACAACGAGTTGCAAAAGGGGATTTATAAATGTCCAAAGAAACCCCAAAACAGACCCCTTGTATCTACCCCTTAGGTCTTTTCTTACCAGACTGAATATCATCTGTCTATACTCAAATATTTCTTGTATTGTTTTCATTTTTCCACCAGCAACGCTCAGATTTATTTACCTATTTACCTACTTATTTTAGTTTTTCAAAAACGCTTAACAATACACTGACAGACCTGTCCCATGTAAAGCGTTGTGCTCTTATAATACCTCTGGAAGAAAGCTCATTCCTTAATTCATCATTTTCAATTAGCAGCTTCATTCCTTCTTTAATTGAAGCGACTGAATAAGGATCCACTTGAACTCCTGCCTCACCAACTATCTCAGGCAACGAAGCCGTATTTGAAACGAGCACAGGTGTGCCACAGGCCATTGCTTCCAAAGGCGGCATACCGAAGCCTTCATAAACTGAGGGGAACAAAAAGGCAAATGCTCCCTTCATAAGTAAAGGAACATCCACCTGCTTAACATATCCTGTAAAGAAAACATATTTCTCTAAGTGCATTAAGTTGACCATTTTATAGATGTTATTATACAGCCATCCATTCCCACCTGCTAAAACTAACACAGGACAATTAGGCGTTTCTTTTATTAAAAGTCCATATGCTTCAATCAATCTCTCCAAATTTTTCCTTGGTTCTAAAGTTCCTAAGTACAAGAAGTAATTATTTTGAATGTTATATTTTCGTTTAACTCTTTGTATATCTTCATCCATATAGTTTGGATGATACAGAGATAGATCAACTCCGTTATACATAACAGAAATCTTATCTTCAGGAACATTTAAATACTTAATTATTTCCTTTTTGCTAAATTGAGAAACAGTAATTATATGATCTGCTCTTTTGCATGATTTTTTTAGGGCAAGATTCAGTACATATTTTGTTCTTCTTCGCACCGTTTCAGGATGTACTTTAAAGGCCATATCATGGATAAAGACAACTTTCTTTCCTTTTACACCCGGTGGCACTATATAGTTAAAAAAAACGGTAATATCAGAATCTCTCCCAAAAAAAAGATGATATGGTAAGTATATGTGGCTTGAAATAAGGCGATATAAAGAACCATTTAAAAAACTGCATGTCTTAAGCTGATATCCTAAGCTAGTATACTTGGCTGTATCAGCAACCCTTTCGTTCTGCAACTCATTAGCAAAACAATTTAATTGATATACAACATCATTGTTATGCGGCAACTGTTTAAGAATATTATCCGCACACCAACCTATTCCTGTCCTGTATCCTTTTAGCAATAACTGTACGTCAAATGCTATCTTCAATGCATTCACCACTTCTTACCAGTACCACAAATTAAACTAAATTATAGTTCTCCAATAGGCTAACACATCGTATAATGTTTTGTTTATATCAATCTGCGGTTGCCAATTAATATGCTCTTTAATCTTTGTAATATCCGCGCATAATTCAGGTATATCAATCGGTCTAAATTTACTCTGATCAATCCTAATAGCTATATCTTTATTACTCATATCAATCATCTTTTGCAATAGGTTCTGTAAGGAATAGCTTTGACCTGAACCAATATTATACACTTCTCCGCTGATGCCTTTTCTGACCAAGTCCCAGTATCCCCTCACAATATCTCTTACATCAGCAAAATCTCTTTTAGCTGCTAGATTTCCAACCAGTATTTCGGACTTTTGAATACCTTTCTCTATCTGTGCAATCTGTTTCGCAAAGCTTGAAATAGCAAATTTAGGACTTTGTCCAGGCCCAATATGGTTAAATGCTCTAACCATTACAATTTCCAGATTGTATGCTTTTGAGTACTTTTTAGCGTATAATTCTTGGGAAACTTTTGAAACTGCATAAGGATTACTTGGACATAAATCGGTACTCTCTTTAATTGGAAGGTCTCGTTCATTTACCTCACCATACTCCTCCGAAGAACCAACAAGAAGCGTTCTTGCATATGGAACCGCTTTTCGTACTCCTTCCAATATGTTAATCGTACCGATTATGTTAATATTAGCGGTTAATCCCGGATCTTCCCATGAATAGGATACAGAGCTTTGCGCCGCCAGATTTATGACATAGTTGGGCAAAATAGCACCGATAACGTTTGCTACCTCATCCTTGTCGAGTATATTAAGATCATAAATGTTACTTTGGGGCATATTGGGATTGTCAATCACTTGCCTCGCAAGTTTTGTCGCAAAAATTTCAACATCTTGTTGCATGCAGAGATAGTCAATAAGATGCCTTCCAACAAAGCCTGCACCACCTATAACCAATACCCTCATCTGCTCACGACCTTTTTTACTCTTTCCAGATCATGATCCACCATCATTCTTACAAGTTCTTTAAAACTTACCTCAGGTTTCCACCCAAGCTTATTATACGCCTTGGTGTAATCACCCAATAAGATGTCCACTTCGGCAGGACGTATGTACTGAGGGTCTACTACAACATAATCTTCATATCGAAGACCTACATATCCGAAAGCTTCTTCCAGAAGTTCCCTAATCGTATGTGTTTCACCGGTAGCTATAACATAGTCATCCGGGCTATCCTGCTGTAGCATAAGCCACATAGCCTTAACATAATCACCAGCAAAACCCCAATCCCGTTTTGCGTCCAGATTTCCCATTCTGAGTTCTTTTTGAAGCCCGTATTTAATTCGGGCAACCGCATTGGTAACCTTTCGTGTAACAAACTCAAGTCCTCTCCTCGGCGATTCGTGATTAAATAATATTCCTGAACAAGTGAACATATTATAGCTTTCACGATAATTTACAGTAATCCAATGCCCGAATAATTTAGAAACTCCGTATGGGCTTCTCGGGTAAAAAGGTGTGGTTTCATTTTGAGGTACAGCTTGAACCTTCCCGAACATTTCACTTGTCGAAGCCTGATAAAACCGAATATCCGGTTTCACTAATCTGATTGCCTCAAGCAAATTAGCAACACCAATACTGTTTACTTCGCTGGTAAGTATAGGCTGTTCCCATGAAGTTTGCACAAAAGATTGCGCAGCCAGATTATAAACCTCATCAGGCATAGCCTTTCTTACCGCAGCTACAAGAGAAGGTAAATCTGTCATATCTGCATAAATGAAATCGATTTCGTCCTTAATATGCTCCACGTTACCATAGTTCAAATCACTGGTACGTCTTTTAATGCCAAAAACCTTATAGCCCTTATTCAGCAAGAACTCAGCCAGGTATGATCCGTCTTGACCTGTAATACCCGTTATAAGTGCCTTCTTCATAGGTTAACTCCCTTTCGATATGGTTATTGGGTAGACTACAAGAAATACGAATAAACGAATTCTCATAGCTTTTTAGCATGCAAAATCTGCCTAATGGCAATATGCAACATATTAATTATACAATATAGGAAGAAGAAGAATTAGTCAAGTCCAAATTTGTGTGTAAAATACCTCGGTCATCAAAGCAGTAGCTAATCAAGCAATAGTCTAAGCGTTTATGCCGCGAAAGCTGTTGACAATGAGTACATGGCATGTTAGGCTG
>LFRM01038100.1_pt1 | contig 14254 bp, 13 predicted proteins | sample 618341 | NCBI WGS metagenome assembly LFRM01 (sample SAMN03654438, study PRJNA283298) | anaerobic digester metagenome | isolation source: pool of bioreactors CSTR01a, CSTR02a, and CSTR03a thermophilic anaerobic... | place: Denmark: Kgs. Lyngby | collected 2014-05-21 | reverse complement strand
ATAGGGGCCTTTAGCTCAGTCGGTTAGAGCGCCCGGCTCATAACCGGTAGGTCCGGGGTTCGAGTCCCTGAAGGCCCACTAGATGATTGTAATCAAGATAATCCATGATAATTAGTTAATAATAGATGTACAATTAACAATTAAATCATTACATGCCCAGATAGCTCAGTCGGTAGAGCAGTAGACTGAAAATCTACGTGTCGCTGGTTCGATTCCGGCTCTGGGCATTTACTAGCTACTAACAATGGCATTAACAGTAACAACTAGTAGTTGTTAGTTGTTATTTGTACATTGTTATATATATTATAGGGGCCTTTAGCTCAGTCGGTTAGAGCGCCCGGCTCATAACCGGTAGGTCCGGGGTTCGAGTCCCTGAAGGCCCACCATAAAAAAAGCAGATCAAAAGATCTGCTTTTTACTTTGTCAGGGATTTTATAACACTAGATAAGAGGTTTTTAATATTTTCTATACAGTACTTATTTTCAACAGCCAATACAAAGATATTAGGTGGCAAATTGAATTCTTCACTGTTTCTTAGGTTTCCTAAGCCGCCCATTTCTCTTAAGTCGATGAATTTACACTTTTCCTCTCTAGTAATTAAGCCAAGTTTATACTCCAAGGATAGGGAAAAAATCCTTTTATCTTCAGTAAGTAGATTGAAGCTTGTATCATAATACTTAATATTATTTTCCAAAGGTGGATTTATTGTTCCCTCTATAGTCAGCAGGTCCTTAGATACTTGGATTCTTTCAATGCTTAAGATTTTACTACCCTCTTTTAAGTCAAGGCATAGGCTTTTTTTACTATCTATTAAGTCAATAATAGGAATTATATCTAACATATGGGCTAAGTCATCGTAATTATGCTTAAGTATATTGTCCTTTAATATAGGATTATTTGATTCCATATATTCAAAATAGAAGTTTATACAGTCCAGTCCAGAATACTTATCTTCCCTAAAAAATCCCAGCTCCCTTTCTATGGTTTTCAGCTTTAGATTTGGCAAATCAAACAAGAACCTATATTTTCTAATATATTGGTATATATCGTAAGACCCTATATCCTTTAGGGGGGATTGCAATTTATAACGCTTTAGCCTATGGTGAATAAATGGAAGGTCAAAATTATCTCCATTATAAGTAACTATTTTATCAAAACTACTTATATAAGACGATAATTCCTTTAGAACTTCTCTTTCTTCATCAAGCTTATTGGCAAAGTACTGCTTGAGCATCCAAGTATTCTCCATAGAATCAAAATATAATACTCCAATTAGATATATAACATCCCTGTACCTATTTAGGCCTGTAGTTTCAATATCTAAAAAGCAGATATTTTCCTTTGGAAAATATTTTTCTATATCCAAACTATGTTTAATCTTTGATTTAATGATATCCATAATGTTCACCTTAAGTCCTTCCTATGATATAATAGTCATGTTACATATACATTATATAATTTAAATAAGCATAAATCAAAAATAATAGATATAGGAGAGAGACATGGAAGATTTAAGATTAAAAGAAAAGACCAATGATGAATTAAGGGACCGCATTATAAGTTTAAACAAAAAACAATTAACATATATAAAAGAATCAAGTTTTTTAACCATATTTAATTATCTGCTTACAGCTAAGGAAAGGTTAGATAAGTCTAGTAAGTTAGACAATATTAGAAGCAGCGAAGAATTGAAATTAATTGACAATTATCTGCACCAAATAGTGGATTTAACAAGTGAAATCGTAGAACTAGGTATAGAAGAAATAAGTGAAGAAAAAATAGAACAATTACATGAAATTAGGGAAAATATCTATGACCTATCTTCAATAGTAGAGGGCTACAATAGAGAAGCAAACTATATGGGCATGGTGATTGACCATCATACTATAAAAAAGCTTGCTGAAAAGGATTATAAAGATGTTCATTTTAGTAAAACTTCAGTGCTTGAGTTGATTGACTATATCAAAATGAAGCTAGATGATGCAAAGGATGATTATTTTAAGTACACCCAAATTATTTCCCAGGTAATTTCTACTTTACCAATGAGGTTAGTCAAAGAGAACTACTATAATGTTGTGAAAAACTCCATATTTAGAAACTTTAGAAGGAGTACTAGGTTTGAAGTAGAGAAGAAGATTAGGGATTACAAGAGGATATTTGATAGTTCTATATTTGATGGTTATGGAACTAAGTTCGACTATTATTTTAGAGAAATTCAAGGAATAAGAAATATGGAACTAGGCCATAAAGACCAGGATGATTTGAGAAAGTTACTAGACAAGTCTATAAGTTTAAGTAATGAATTGCAATTCCTATATAATTTATTAATAGAACTAGGCCTATCAGTAAATATGATTATTGTAATAGTTTTAATAGGAGAAGACTTAAATTCAGCAGACATTGAAGAATTATATGGGGACTGGAGCCAACTTATTGATAACAATTCAGAAATAGACGGCTTTAAAGAAAAAGTTAAAGAAAAAATTGAAAGCATTGAAATGAAAATGTATAAGGACTTGGAGATTTTTTATAGTTTAAATAGGGAAGTATTGGAGAGACAAGACTTTAATTATGGTGAAATAAATGAAGAATTAGAAAGGACTAAAAGGATTCTGACCTACTACAATGATACAGACTTTATTGGTGAAGAAATCCTATCCTTAGATAATGAAAATATGGTTACACCAAATTTCCTAGAACAGGCCTGTGAGTCATTGATAAAGTATATCAATAGGTCATTATCTGGTATGAGCAATTTAGAAAGAAAGATTAGGATGCGAAACCTACTGGCTTCAATTGAGTTACCCTTTGGTGGGATAGGGGAGTTCTTTGACTATATTGAATACTCCTTAGACGTAAAAGTAAGTTCTAAGGAAAATATCAATTTTATCATAGCTTACATTTATTATATATTAGATGATACTCAAAATTAGTCTTAGCTTTAGCAACAATTACAAAGATGGCATCAAGTGAATATGGACACAACATAAAAAGGTGCTTTAGCACCTTTTTTCATCATTCATTGAATTCTTCTTCTATTTCATCCTCATACATTTCTTCTAAACTTAATCCCCTAATATCGTCTCTTCTTGGCCTTTTAGAGCTTCCAGGATCATCAATTCCACCTACGCTGTCTTCATCAATTTGTCTTGGGAATAAGGTTGGGAATGTTGAACAAATTGGCGAAATATCTGGAGATATTTGGGTAAAGCCTGTGGAAAGCACGCATAATTGAACAGGGACTACTATTTTCTTTTCACAGGTGATACAAAGAGCAATGATTAAATCTACTCTGACTTCTCCAGTTTCTGGGTTGATGCTTATGTCTCTTGAAATACTGTTTGTTGCCAACCTAGTTTCACATGATAGGTTGCAGAACTCTGCAAATCTTGGGAAAAATGCTGAATCAAAGACAGAAGGTATACATAGTTCAAAGAAGTTTGTTAATACCAATGGTGCACTTGTTGGAGCAATAGGAACATTGCTAGTTAAAGTAACTCTACTTCTTCTTCCTCTGGAATCTACTATTATTACGTCAAGTTCTATAAATACATTTCCTCTCAAAAATATTCTTTGTGTTCCAAATACTGGAGTACCTCTTCCTCTATCGTCACACTCACTAGTGTCAGCAAAGATTAGCTTTTGATTTCTAAGTCCGTCTGGTCCTACTACTTCTACAAAATTTCCTTTCTCGTCTTTTACAAACTCTCCACCAGAAAGGATAGTTTCAGGATCAATTTCTAAGTTGCGAGGGTCATTGATGTTTCTAGGATTGAAGAACTTTCTACATCTAATGTCTTCTATCCTAACTATTCTTGAACCACGAGGTAGATTTGGAGTAAATCTGACATTATTTACAGTACTTAGGGCTTGAAGGTTAACAACAGTAGCATCATAAACCTTTTGTACAAATACTGGTTCAGCAACTACTCTTCTTAAAGTACCATCCCACTCACAGCCTGTAGTACCAACACAACATCTATCTCCAAAATCTTGAATATCCTCTGGCAATATATTTGAAGTCATTGATTTTCCTCCCTTCAAAAAATATTGTATTACTTCTCACTCATAATATATTCTGTTGTCTACTATTTTGTTACTAATTAAAAACAGTAATATAAGTAGCATAGACTTAATATTTATTATTTAAGGAGTATTCCAGATTAGAAAGGGAAGGGTGTTTAAATGACTTTTTTTACCGATAAATGGGTTATAGGGAGAATAGACCAACAAGACCTAGTCCTAGTAAGGAAATTCAAAAGAAATATTTTTCTAGAATGGATATCTCAGTATGAAAAAGACAATAGGGAAGTATTGACCACTGAAGTTTTAGAGGAATATGATGTAGCTCTGGGGCCACAAGATAATATTTACATCCTATATCAAAACATTGAGGGCCACCTAATATTAAATGTAATAAATGATAAGGAGAAGAAAGAAATATGTCTTACACAGAAAGGCCTATCTGAAGTATTTAACCTAGGCTTAGAAGTCCAAGACAAGTTTATCCATATCTTATACACTATAAAGGCAAATGACAATAAATATTTGATATACCATCATTTTTACGATGGAAATATATGGAAGGATTTTATCGTAGACGAGATCAAAATTAAAAAAGTTATAAACCCAATGAAATCAATTGTTGAGGATGAGAAACTAATATTAGTCTACTATACTGATGATTATAGTATTGTACTTAAAGACTTTAATACTAAGGAATTACAATGGAGTGACTCAACTCAGCTGGTAGAAGGAGAAAATGAAAAGCTATTTTTAGACGCCTTGATTGTAGATGGATCTATTCATTTAAGCTTTTGTCAATATATAGATGGAAACTTAATAGCAAGCTATATTAGATTTGACCAAAGGGATGGGATATATGAAAAAACTATGGAAAAGTTTATCTCCAATGAAGGGGGGCCATCCCATCCAAGTATAATATATTATAAAAATGAATTGTGGATAGTATGGCTAGAGCTTGATAAGTTATTTAGTAGAAGTAGCAAGGATAATGGTCTGTCTTGGGGCCCTATTTATATGTGGAGTTAAACAAAAAAAATAGACTTTATTAGATATAAATATGCATCCACGATAAAAGATGAGAAAATCCACTTTGACTATTCTTTTGGCAGCATATATCCAGAAATAAAATTCTTAGGCTTTGGTCCAACAAACAAGGCAGTAGAGATTCCTATAAAAAAAAAGACCCAAATGAAATTCTACAGCCCTTAAGGGAAAAAATTGAAGAATTGGAAGATAGGATTAAAGCTTTAGAAGCAAGTATATATAATATTGAGGATTATCTAGCATGGAGAAGTAGGGGTAATTACAGAAGAACCCTAAATAACCACCAAAAAACACAAAATATCAAGTAACATAAGCTACTTGATATTTTGTCTTTATTATAAAGTATTAAGTTCTATAATCTCTTTTATTTTTTCCATATCATTTGTCAGGCCTAGGGCCAGCATTAGCTTAATTCTAATTTTTTGTCCAGGCAAGTTTCCACCGAAAATCACACCTAGTTCTCTTAAATGCTTTCCTCCACCTTCGTATCCATATGTATCTAAAACTCTACCTGTTGGACACCTGGACACCATTACTACAGGTATATTTTTGCCAATGGCCTTCTTTATTCCTGGAACCATGGCTGGAGGAAGGTTTCCCCTACCTAAGGCCTCAATAACAATCCCCTTATAATTTGAGTCTATATAGAAATCTATAATATCAGATTCCATGCCAGGTACAGACTTTATAAGTCCTACTTTTTCTTCCATTCGGTTAGTCTCTATAAATTGTCGAGAAACTATATCCCTATAATATATAACCTCATCATTATCTACAATGCCTAAAGGACCAAACTCCGGAGATTTAAAAGTATCTAAGGACAAGGTATTGGTCTTGGTTACTTCCTTTGCTGCATTGACCTCATTATTCATTACCACCAATACTCCCTTGTTTTTAGATTTAGGGGATATGGCAGTACATATGGCAGCTGAAAGGTTACTGGAACCATCATAGCCTAGTTCAGAACTATTTCTCATGGCACCAACTACAACAATAGGCTTTTCTGAATTAGTAACTAAATCTAGTAGATAGGCAGTTTCCTCTAAGGTATCAGTACCGTGGGTTACTATTACTCCTATTATATCATCTCTTATGATAGTTTCCTTGACTAAAGAGGCAATTTCCATCATCATACTAGGAGTAATATGTGGACTTGGTAGGTTTGAGTAGTTGATAAGCTCAATTTGAGCAAATTTTTCAATATTAGTAACCATACTAATGATTTCCTCAGAACTCAATGCAGGAATAGCAGCATGGATTCTAGGATCTACTTTCATAGATATGGTACCGCCAGTAAAAATAATAGCTACTTTGTTCTTTTCCATATGCAGACCCTGTCTCTTATACACATCTNNAAACCGTTCAAAAGGGGTATTGGGAATAGAGATCTTATTTGAGGTTACCAGGGGGATAACCACTATTAAAGTATAGCAAACTTCGACAAAATATGCAAGACTTTTTTTCAAAAAAATTATTTTTTTAGACAAAAAACTACATCCTTATTCTACCATAATCTTTATGTTACTCTTTAATCTAGACTGCAAATCATATATAATGTAATAGAGAATAATGTTTAGGGGGAAATAAGATGGAAAAGAAATTTCAAGAGCTAAAACAAGTCTTAGAAAAACATGGATTTTTAGTTAAAATATTTGAAAATGGGGTAGAAGCAAAGGAAGAACTTTTGAAAGAAATAAAAGTAGATGAAACAGTTGCCTTAGGTGGATCTATGACATTACAAGAAATGGGGATTTATGAGGATTTGAAAAACAGAGGTAACGAAGTTATTTGGCACTGGAGGAAAGACGTAGAATCTCCACTTCAAAAAGCCATAGATACAGACAACTATTTAACAAGTACAAATGCCATAACTATGGATGGAAAACTTGTGAATATGGATGGGACAGGCAATAGGGTGGCTGGAATGATTTTTGGCCATAAGAATGTTTATGTAATAGTTGGGAAAAATAAGGTTTGTAAGGACTATGAAGAAGCTAGGGAAAGAATAAGAAATATTGCAGCTCCTTTAAACGCTAAAAGATTAAATTTAAGTACTCCATGTGCTATTACTGGAAAATGTAATGATTGTAATACACCACAGAGGATCTGTAGGGTTGAAACCATAATACACAGAAATCCAAACTCATGTCAAGTTCATGTATATTTAGTAAATGAGGATTTGGGATATTAGAAATAAGAGGTGTTAGTATTTGATTTATTTAGATAATTGTGCAACGACAAAACCAAGGGAAGAAGTTGTAAAAGCAATGTATGAGAGTATGATGGATGACTTTGGGAATCCATCATCTCTTCATAGGCTTGGTATGAAGGCTGAAAAGCGAGTAAAAGAAGCCCGGGGATATATAGCCGAATTTCTAAATGTGGATAGTAATGAAATATATTTTACTTCAGGAGGTACAGAAAGTAACAATATTGCCATTCAAAGTTTTGTAAACAAGATGGCTAGAAGGGGAAAACATATAGTTACAACAAAAATTGAACATCCTTCTGTACTGAACATAATGAAGTATTATGAAAAAAATAATTTTGAAGTTACCTATTTAAATGTAGATGATTATGGTTATATATCCTTAGATGAACTAAAGAGTTCCATTAGAGATGATACGATTTTAGTCTCTGTTATGCATGTAAACAATGAAATTGGTTCCATACAACCTATTTCTCAGATAAAGAGTATTATCAAGGAAATAAATCCTAATACATTATTCCATGTAGATGGAATTCAAGGCTTTGGTAAAATTGATATTTCATTAAAAGCTTCAGGTATAGATTCCTATTCCTTTAGCAGCCACAAAATCCATGGGCCAAAGGGAATAGGTGGCTTGTTTATAGATAAAAAACATGTTATTTCTCCAATAATATTTGGTGGAAATCAAGAAAGAGGCTTAAGATCAGGAACAGAAAACTTGCCTGGAATTATTGGCTTTGGAGAAGCAGTTAGGATAATGGCAAAAAATTATAATGAAGAAAGAAAACATGTATTTAGGCTTAAAGAGTATTTCGCCAATAGGCTAAAGGCAGAAATAGAAGATATTAGATTAAATACTAGTCTAGATAACATGTCTTCTCCTTACATTTTAAATATTTCCTTTAGGCATGTGAGGGGAGAAGTCCTATTGCATTATTTAGAAGACAAGGATATTTATGTTTCAACGACTTCAGCCTGTTCATCTAGGGGGACAGACAAGAGTCATGTACTAAAAAGTATAGGTTTAAAAGATGAGGAAATCCAAGGGGCTATAAGGTTTTGTTTCTCATATGAAAATACTATGGAAGATATGGATTACACAATAGACGTATTAAAGGAATCAGTAAGAGAGATTAGACAAATAATTATGAGGTGATTTGGTGGATAAGGTAATATCAGTAAGCTACGGAGAATTGGCCCTTAAGGGTTTAAATAGAAGGTATTTCGAAGACCAGTTAATAAGCAATATAAAACGGGCAATTAAGGATATAGGCTTTAACAGGATATATAAGGAGCAAGGAAAATTATATATTGAGGCCAATGAAGAAGATTTTTCCCAGATAATTAATAGGCTTAGGAAAGTTTTTGGTTTAGTAAATATAGGTCCATGTATCAGAACTGAAAAGAACATAGAGGACATAGAAAAGGCTTCTATTGAGATTATGAAAGAAAAAACTAATACTAAGGATATAAAGACATTTAAAGTTGAAACCAATAGAGCAGACAAGACTTTTCCTATTAAATCACCAGACCTATCTAGACAAATGGGAGGAGTCATACTGAAAAACTTCCCTGACCTAAAAGTAGATGTTCACAAGCCTGATACCTTTTTATATATAGATATTAAGCAAAAAGCCTATGTATACACAGATAGGATAAAAGGCTATGGGGGTCTACCTGTAGGTACCAATGGAAAAGCCCTTTTACTTTTATCAGGTGGTATAGATAGTCCAGTGGCAGGATTTATGATGGCAAAAAGGGGAGTGGAGATATCTGCTGTCCATTATCACTCCTATCCTTTTACCAGTGAAAGATCTGAGGAAAAGGTAAAGGAACTGGCTTCTATCCTATCCAGATACACTGGCAAGATAAAAATGTTTAGTGTAAATATATTGGAAATCCAAAAGGAAATAAATGCAAAATGTAAGGAAAATGAAATGACAATATTGTCAAGAAGGTTCATGATGAAAATTGCAGAGAAAATTGCATTAAGGGAAGGGATTGATGGCCTTATTACTGGAGAGTCTTTGGGCCAAGTAGCAAGTCAAACTATTCAAAGCCTTAGCGTAACCAATGCAGCAGTGAATCTTCCAGTTTTCCGCCCTTTAATTGGACTTGATAAGGTAGACATTGTAGAGATAGCAAAGGATATTGAAACCTTTGAAACATCTATATTACCCTATGAAGATTGTTGTACAGTATTTTTACCAAAGCATCCAGTTACTAAACCAAGGCTGGAGGATATTCTAAAGTCAGAAGAACTATTGGAAGTTGATTTGCTAGTTCATAAGGCCATAGAAAATATGAAAGTTACTATAATAGAATAATGGTTAATTATTGGATACAAGTAGATGGAAAAAGATTGGTAATATGACCAATCTTTTTAAATTTTTTGACGTTTTTATAGTATTTTTTGGATTAACACTAAACAATTATTAAATTTTTAATATATTAAACTTTTACTTTTGGATTATTCGATGTAAGCCTGTTAAATCCAATGTCACAAACCAATTTAAAAAAATAAAAAAACTATTGACTTTTGCATTATATCTTACTATAATATGATAGTCAGAATAAAAGTTTAGTAATTATAAACTAATTTCTTAATATATATTGAATAATGACTATATAAACTTGAAATGAAAGAAACAGCACAATGATTTATAAAATCGCTTAAGATTACCAATAATTTTAAGGAGGTGGCTTATGAAGATTGGAGAAAAAATTCGTAGGTTAAGGATACAGAATTCTCTTACACAAGAAGAATTAGCTGAAAGAACTGAGCTAACTAAAGGCTTTATTTCTCAACTGGAAAGAGATTTAACATCTCCTTCTATTGCGACCTTGGTAGATATTTTGGAAGGTTTAGGTACTAATCTACAGGAATTTTTTAATGAAACCGTAGAAGAAAAGATAGTCTTCTCAAAGGATGATGCCTTTGAAACGGAAAATGAAGAATTAGGATACACATTAAAATGGATTGTTCCTAATGCCCAAAAAAATAAGATGGAGCCCATTCTAATAGAATTAGAGCCAGGTGGTAAGTCTAAAGAGGATTCACCCCATGAAGGTGAAGAATTTGGATATGTTCTAACGGGCAGTATTTATATCTATTTAGGAAGGGAAAAACACAAGGTTAGAAAAGGAGAGAGTTTTTACTTTAAGGCCAACTCTAATCACTATATAGCTAATGAGGGTAAGACTAAGGCAACTGTTATTTGGGTGAGTACACCACCAAGTTTTTAAGTTAGGGGGTAGTGAAATGCATACAATAGAATTAGTAAATATTACAAAGGAATATGATGGACTTACAGTATTAGACAATTTGAATTTGTACATTAAGGAAAACGAATTTTTGACACTATTAGGACCCAGTGGATGTGGTAAAACTACTACCCTTCGAATTATAGGAGGATTTGAGGAACCAACACAGGGAAAGGTATTATTTGAAGGTAAGGATATAACTAACGTTCCACCATATAAAAGACAAATCAACACAGTATTTCAAAAATATGCTCTTTTCCCTCACTTAGATGTGTACGATAATATAGCCTTTGGATTAAAGATCAAGAAACTACCTAAGGATGAAATTGATAGTAGGGTAAAGGAGATGTTAAGGCTAGTAAACCTTCAAGGTTTTGAGAGAAGAAGCATAGACTCACTAAGTGGTGGACAACAGCAGAGAATAGCCATAGCCAGGGCTTTGGTAAATGAGCCTAAGGTACTTTTATTAGATGAACCCTTAGGAGCCTTAGACTTGAAACTTAGGAAAGATATGCAGATTGAGTTAAAGAATATGCAAAAAAGAGTAGGCATTACCTTTATATATGTAACCCACGACCAAGAGGAAGCCTTGACCATGTCCGACACCATAGTGGTTATGGATAAAGGTATAATTCAGCAAATAGGCACTCCTGTAGATATATACAATGAACCTAAAAATGCCTTTGTAGCCAAGTTTATAGGCGAAAGCAACATAATAGATGGGATAATGCATGAAGATTATGTAGTTGAATTTTCAGGTAAAAAGTTTAAATGCGTAGATAAGGGTTTTGAAAATAAAGAAGACGTAGACGTAGTCATTAGGCCAGAAGACCTTGAAATAGTGCCAGTTGATAAAGGAGAACTCAAGGGTATAGTAGAATCCGTTACCTTTAAGGGAGTTCACTATGAAATGATAGTAAAATCCAAAGATTTTGACTGGATGATACATTCTACCATAATGAAACCTGTAGGAACAGAAATCGGGATGACAGTATTGCCTGAGAACATTCATATTATGAAGAAGGTGAGAGAAGAGTGAAGATGAGAAAAACTGCCTACCCCTATGTCATCTGGTTAGGCATATTTATAGTAATTCCCTTATTGCTAATACTATATTTTGCCTTTACAACTGGAGATAGTCAAAATCTATCAGCATTTAAGTTTAGTTTAGACAATTTTAAAAGATTTTTCACCCCAATTTATTTGAAAGTTCTAGGAAGGTCTGTAAATTTAGCCTTAATATCCACTATTCTTTGTCTAATTTTAGGATATCCAGCAGCCTATATCATAGCAAAGGAAAAGGTTAGAAAAAGGAATGTAATGATTTTAATGTTCGTAATACCCATGTGGATGAACTTCTTATTAAGAACCTATGCATGGCTAACCCTATTAGGTAGAAACGGACTTATAAATACGATTATAACTAAGATAGGTTTCCAACCACTAGATTTAATCTATAATGATAAAGCGGTTTTATTAGGTATGGTTTATAATTTTTTGCCCTTTATGGTATTACCAATATATTCTGTACTGGTTAAAATAGATAAGAATTTAATAGAGGCTGCTGAAGACTTAGGTGCCAATAAGACAACTGTTTTTTCCAAGGTTATTTTTCCATTGAGCATTCCTGGAATCATGACCGGTATCACCATGGTTTTTATACCAGCAGTAAGTACCTTTATTATTTCCTCCTTACTGGGAGGCAACAAATACAATTTAATCGGTAACCTAATAGAACAACAATTTAGGTGGACTGGAGATTGGCATTTTGGCTCATCCATGTCTATTATTCTTATGATATTTATATTAATAACCATGGCTTTAACTTCTAAATTTGACAAGGATAAGGAAGGAGGAGGGGGAGGACTATGGTAAACAAAGGTATAAAAAGACTATATACATTTTTAATATTCCTATTTTTATATGCACCTATTATTGTATTAATAGTCTTCTCCTTCAATAATTCCAAATCCCGTGGTGTATGGGCAGGATTTACTCTAAAATGGTATATTGAATTATTTCAAGATGCCAATATATTAAAAGCATTGTATTATACTATACTCATAGCAGTACTCTCTGCAATAATATCTACTATTATAGGTACTTTTGCTGCTATTGGTATTTCAAACATGCCAGGTATTAGTAAAAAAATAGTCTTAAATTTAAACTATTTGCCTGTATTAAATCCAGATATAGTAACGGCAGTTTCATTGATGGTTTTGTTTAGATTTTTAAAACTGGACTTTGGATTTACTACTATGCTATTGTCCCATATAACCTTTTGTGTGCCCTATGTCATATTGTCGGTCCTGCCAAAACTAAAGCAGATGAATAAGCACTTGGCAGAAGCGGCCATGGACTTAGGGGCAACACCCTTTTATGCCCTTAGAAAGGTTGTAATACCTGAGATTATGCCTGGTATCATAACAGGTGCTTTAATAGCCTTTACCCTATCAGTAGATGACTTTGTTATATCCTTCTTTAATACAGGTAAGGGTGTATCAAACTTAAGTATAGAGATATTTTCCATGACAAGAAGAGGTATAAATCCTGTCATAAATGCATTATCTACTCTAATGTTTGTAGGCTTGATGATAATGTTGTTAATAATATATAAGAGAACTGAAAAAAATGAAATTGAGAAAGGAGAGGTCCGATGAGAAATAGACTTATTGTATTAGCTTTGATTCTCACAATGATGGTTACTGTACTGGCAGGCTGTGGTGAAAAGAAGCCCAGCATCAATGTTTACAACTGGGGAGATTACATTGACGAATCAGTCCTTGAAGATTTTGAGAAAGAATATGGAATAAAAGTTAACTATAGCACCTTTGCAACTAATGAAGACTTGTATGTAAAACTAAAACAAGGCGGAGAAAGTTTCGATGTCATATTCCCGTCAGACTACATGATTGAAAGAATGATCAGGGAAGGTATGTTGGCAAAGATAGATATGAACAATATACCTAACATTAAAAATATAGATGAAGATTTCATGAATTTAGACTATGACCCTAATAATGAATACTCAGTACCCTATATGTGGGGAACTGTAGGCATAGTTTACAATAAGACTATGGTTGATGATGTAGTAGACAGTTGGGATATTTTATGGAATGAGAAGTATAAGGACCAGATCATAATGTTAAATAGCCAAAGAGATACTATTGCAGTAGCCCTATTAAAACTAGGATATTCCTTAAATAGTAGAAATATTGATGAACTAGAAGAAGCTAAGGCAGAATTGTTAAAACAAAGACCTTTAGTATGGGCATACCAAGGAGACGAAGTTAAGGACACTATGGTTGGTGGAGAAGCTGCCCTAGCAGTAGTATGGTCAGGGGATGCAGTAGCCATGATGAGAGAAAACCCAGACTTAGACTATGCAATACCTAAGGAAGGTACAAACCTATGGTTTGACAGTATGGTTATACCCGCAAATGCTAAAAATAAGGAAGGGGCAGAATTGTTCATTAACTTCCTATGTAGGCCAGACATAGCTGCTAGAAATGCAGACTATATTGGATATTCTACTCCTATACCAGAAGCAGTGGATATGTTACCAGAGGAAATAAGAAATTCAAAAGTTGCATATCCTTCCGATGAGTTTTTAGATAGTGTTAAATTGGAAGTATTTAAAGACCCAATGGATATAATAACAGAATATGATAGGATTTGGACTGAAGTAATGTCAGGTCAATAAAACATATT
>LFRM01299856.1_pt1 | contig 14262 bp, 13 predicted proteins | sample 618341 | NCBI WGS metagenome assembly LFRM01 (sample SAMN03654438, study PRJNA283298) | anaerobic digester metagenome | isolation source: pool of bioreactors CSTR01a, CSTR02a, and CSTR03a thermophilic anaerobic... | place: Denmark: Kgs. Lyngby | collected 2014-05-21 | reverse complement strand
ATCAGGAGAGAGGATACTAAGCAGGTGAAATGGTTGTACAGGAATAATATATGAAACTAGATAAAGTAAACGAATTAATCAGTGGTACGATCCTTCTTGAATCTCATACTTCATGCGATTACACCAAAGCGTTCGCATCTGATCTGATGAGTGATGTGCTGCGCTTCCAGATGGAAAACACGGTTCTCATAACGGGACTATGCACAGTACAGGCTATACGCACGGCGGAGATGTCCAATATCTCCTGCATTATTTTCGCACGTGATAAACGTGTGACAGAGGAGATGATCGAACTGGCAAAAGAGAACCATATCGCGGTCATTGTAACAGAATCGACAATGTTCGAAGTGTCTGGTAAACTTTATCAGCAGGGTCTTGAACCGGTGTACCGATGAGGATGAGTTACAACATAGAGGGGGGTGACTTCAGCGCTGCAGGGCGTGCCAGCTCAGAAGTGAAGAGGACGTTGAAGCAGTTCAACATCTCACCGCTTGTGCTACGCAGAATAGCGGTTGCACTGTATGAAGCCGAGATGAACGTGGTGGCACATGCCCGGAATGGTGCCATGCAGGTGGATATTCAACCTCACTACATCAGTGTGGTGATTGAAGATGAGGGGCCCGGTATTGAGGATATTGCCAGGGCAATGGAAGAGGGTTTTTCCACCGCCACGGATGAAGTCCGCCAAATGGGCTTCGGTGCCGGGATGGGGTTACCCAACATCAAGAAAAACAGCGATAGGATGATGCTCACCTCTACACCCGGTGTGGGAACACGACTTGAGTTAACAGTGAATTTCTAAAGCAGGCTTAAAGCCTTCAGGACTATGGTGAAAGACAGAAACTACAGACACTCCATTCAGATCGACAGAGACAAATGTATCGGTTGCTCACACTGTATGCGTGTCTGTTCCACCCAGGCGATCCGTATAGTGGAGGGGTTTGCCTCTATCAGTCCGGAGCGATGCGTGGATTGTGGTGAGTGTTACCGTGTCTGTCCCCAGCGTGCGATCTATGCAAAGGATGATGGTCTGGCCTCGGTTCATGACAATACCTGCAGGATTGCGCTCGTCCCTTCCGTATTTATCGGTCAGTTTCCCTCTGAATATTCTGCTACGCAGGTGCTGAAAGCGGTGAAAGCGGTGGGTTTTGATGAGGTGTTCGAAGTGGAGCAGGCGGTCGATTTTATGAAAGAGGCTTATAGGGCTATGGAGCAAAAGGATCACTTGCGGCCGCTGATCAGCTCTTACTGTCCCGCTGTCGTGCGGCTGATACAGGTACAGTATCCCTCGCTCACCCATCATATTATGCTGCTGAAGGCGCCGCATGACATTGCAGCGCTCTATCTCCGCCTGGCGAAAGAGAAGGAGGGGCTTGATTCCGGAAAGATATTTATCTACTATGTCACTCCCTGTGCGGCCAAGATTGTAGCGGCACGTGCTCCCGTGGGTGAGTCGGTGTCGCCCATCGATGGCACCATCAATATGACAGAGATGTACAACAGAGCTTCCCGGATATTGTGGGGTGAGAAGAACCCCGGCCTGCACAAGACCACCGCCAATATGAGTCCCGATTCGGTCAACTGGTCGCTCTCGGGCACGGAGAAGCACTACTTCACCGGCAGAAGCCTCGCCATTGACGGGATGGAGAATGTGATCGAGTTTCTGGAGAAGCTGGAGTCGGGGCATATTGCCGATATCGACTTTCTGGAGATGCGTGCCTGCGACCAGGGGTGTGCGGGAGGTATCCTCTGTCCCGGCAATCGTTTCCTGACGGTGGAGAGGCTGGAGCAGCGGCAGAAGAAGCTGCAGCGACTGAAAGAGAGGGATCACGACAGGGTAGACAACCCGTTGATGGCGTACAGTGAGACGCTTCACTCCCTTTCAGGTGTCGAGCCGGTCTATCCGCGTGACGGGCTGCTGCTGGACGATGATATGGAGAAAGCACTTGTCAAGTTACAACGGATAAAAAAACTTCTGACCTATTTCCCCGGGTTCGATTGCGGTGCCTGTGGTGCACCCAGCTGCAGGAGCCTGGCCGAAGATATTGTGAAGGGGAGGGCTAGCATCTCTCATTGTGTATTTGTACAACGTGTGATGGAAAAGAATTATAAACTGAGTCCTGATCAGGCTTTCATCGTCATTGAGAAGATATGGGGCAAGGATAGGCTCAATAAATACAACGATTCAAATGCAAACGACGCTTAAGCAACTGGTTGAAGAACTGAATTTTGAATGCCTCTCGGGTAAAGCCTGTCTGGAGCGGCCAGCGCACGCGGCATACGCCTCCGATCTGTTGAGTGATGTGATGGGCAAGGCGCAGGCTGGCATGCTGTGGGTCACCTCACAGGTACATAAGAATATCGTGGCGGTGGCCTCACTCAAGGAGTTGAGTGCGATCATCGTCGTGAATGAGCGCAGGATAGACCCGGAGGTGCTGGCACATGCCGAAGGGGAGGAGGTGGTGATCATCGCTTCAGGGCTGCCTGCCTTTGAGACTACAGGTATGCTGTATAAGTACCTGGAGAAAGTGAAAAGTGAAGAATGAAAAGTGAAGAGTTCATATTTCGCAGTTTAAGGTTTCGATGTTTCAAAGTTTTAGATGATCGCTGACAACTGACAACTTAAAAACAGACCGCTGCTCGCACAAAGCTTGCTTCTAAAGAGCTTGTAGCTTGTAACCTACAGCTTATAGCTTACAGCTAATCGCTAATTGCTCAAAAACTGACCACTGACCACATGAATTGGTATAACGCTGATCTGCATATTCATACCTGTCTCTCTCCCTGCGGGGATCTGGAGATGAGTCCGCGAAACATCATCCGTTCCGCGAAGGAGAAGGGGTTGCATATCATCGCCATCACCGATCACAACAGCACCCGGAACGTGCAGGTATGCATTAACATCGGCAGCAGAGAGGGCCTCTACGTGATTCCCGGATGTGAGGTGAATACAGTTGAGGAGATCCATTGTCTCTGCTATTTTCCACATCTGCAGGCGATGGAGCTGTTTCAGCGCTATCTGGATGAGCGGATGACCGATATGCTGAATAACCCTGAACTTTTCGGCTATCAGGTGGTGGCAGATGAGAATGATAACATCGTCGGCGAAGAGGAGCGGTCGCTCTTTATGGGGATCAGTGACAGTATCGGGGAGGTGGAGAAGCAGGTGCATCTTCTGAACGGGATATTCGTGCCTGCGCATATCGACCGGCAGAAGAACGGCGTGCTTAGTCAACTGGGGTTTATCCCCGTAGATCTCTCCTATGAGGCGCTGGAGGTGTCACGGCGGACCACCCCCGCAGCATTCGTGAAGGTCCACCCTGAGCTGACGGAGAAGCGTTTCCTGCAAAGTTCGGATGCGCACTATCCGGAACATATCGGATCGGTACATACCCGTTTCTATATGGAGAAGCCCGATTGGTATCATTTCAGGTCGGCACTGCGTTCCTCGCAGTTCGAAACATGGAATGTGCAACCGGAAAAGAGGAAGAGCTATGATTGATCTGGCAATGCATATGATGGATATCGTTCAGAACGCCATTCGCGCCGGAGCGGGAAGGATCGGGATCTATTTTGTCGAGAGCAACGAAAAGACTATGCTATTGTTCCGTGTGACGGATGATGGCAGCGGCATGAGTGAAGCAGGTCTGGAGAAGGTTGACGATCCCTTCTTCACGACGCGCACCACGCGGAGGGTTGGGCTGGGGGTGCCTTTCCTGAAGATGACCTGCGAGCAGGCGGGAGGCTTCCTGAAGGTGCTGTCTGCCGAGGGCAGGGGCACAACGATAGAGGCGGTTTACCGTACCGATCATCCCGATTGTCTGCCTCTGGGCGATATCGCGGGTTATCTCACGTTGTTGCTGAAGGCGAATCCCGCTATCAGCTTCCGGTTCCTCTACAAGTTGGATGAGTCTGAATTTTCGCTGGACTCAGAGGCATTGAAAGCAGAGGGGATAGCACTGCAGCAGGCTGAGATGCTCACGACGGTGAGGCAGTACATCCGGGAAAACCTGCAGGCACTGCAGAGAGATCGCTCCGCAGAGAGTTATCTCTGCTAAAACATGAAAATGAAGATAAATAGAATAAATAGTACAAGTTCGCGGGCAAGGGGTAACCCGCTAAAAATCGAATGTTTTATATTTAACTGTATACATATTGCAGGTATTGATGCAAATGTTGAATAAATCAGATACAAATAATATTTAAAACCATGTGAATGATGAATCAGATGACCGGAATCAAAACACTCGCCGACCTGAAAAAGAAACAGGAGGAGGTGAGAGCACGTATTAACCTCAGGGATAAAGCAGAAAACCCTGAATCGCTGGTGCAGGTGAAGGTAGCGATGGCAACCTGTGGTATCGCTTCGGGTGCGAAGGAGGTGATGGAGTTTTTCGTGGAGGAGCTTGATAAACGCAGTATTGATGCTGTTGTCACGCAGACAGGCTGCATGGGTTACTGCTTTGCTGAGCCTACCGTGGAGATCACACTGCCAGGGAGGGAGCCCGTAGTCTTCGGGTATGTCAATCCCGCAAAAGCGGATGAGATTATTGAATGTTACATCAAGGATGGTGAGCTGGTGGATGGCATTATCCCGCAAAATTACGATACCATATAAACACAAATTAACCTAAAACATTCTTTTTATGAGCCAATACAAAATGCATGTGCTCGTCTGTGCCGGCACAGGCTGTCACTCATCAGAAAGCAATCTGGTGTATGAGATGCTGCGCGACGAGGTGGAGAGAAAAGGACTGGGCAGGGAGGTACAGATTATCAGTACCGGCTGTTTCGGCTTTTGTGAAAAAGGACCTATCGTCAAGATCCTGCCCGATAACACGTTCTACACACAGGTGAAGCCTTCTGACGCCAGGGAGATCGTGGATGAACATGTGATCAAGGGACGTAGCGTTCACCGGTTGCTTTACACCGATCCGGAGACGATGGAGCATGTCCTGGATTCCAAACATATGGGCTTCTACAAGAAACAACTACGCATCGCACTACGTAATTGCGGTACGATTGATCCGGAGAACATCGATGAGTCGATCGCACGCAATGCCTACCAGGCGCTGGGCAGGGTGCTGACCGAATATTCACCGCAGGAGACCATTGAGATCATCAAGCGGTCGGGCCTGCGCGGCCGCGGAGGTGCCGGCTTCCCCACCGGATTGAAGTGGGAGATCGCAGGCAGGAATGAAGCCGACCAGAAGTATGTGGTGTGCAATGCCGATGAGGGTGATCCGGGTGCTTTCATGGACCGATCCATCCTAGAGGGAGACCCTCATTCGGTGCTGGAGGCGATGGCTATCTGCGGCTACTGTATTGGTGCCACGAAAGGGCTGGTCTATATCCGTGCGGAGTACCCGCTTGCGATCAGACGGCTGAAGACAGCTATTGCCCAGGCACGAGATTATGGGCTGCTGGGAGAAAATATTCTCGGCACCAGCTTCAGCTTTGATGTCAGCATGAAGTATGGCGCCGGTGCTTTTGTCTGCGGTGAGGAGACGGCCCTTATCCACTCTATGGAAGGAAAAAGGGGGGAACCCTCCAATAAACCGCCTTTCCCCGCACAGAGCGGTTATCTTGGTAAACCGACCAATGTAAATAACGTGGAGACACTGGCCAACGTGCCGGTGATCATCTTGAAGGGGGCCGACTGGTTCTCTGCTATCGGCACCGAAAAATCGAAAGGGACAAAAGTGTTTGCCCTTGCAGGGAAGATCAATAATGTGGGGTTGATAGAGGTGCCGATGGGTATCACTCTTCGTGAGATCATCTACGAGATTGGTGGAGGCATCAAGAACGGGAAGAAGTTCAAGGCGGTACAGACCGGGGGGCCGTCGGGTGGCTGCCTGACGGAAGAGCACCTCGACACTCCTATCGACTACGAAAGCCTTACCGCTGCCGGCTCCATGATGGGCTCGGGCGGGATGATCGTGCTGGATGAGGATGATTGTATGGTCTCGGTAGCCAAATTTTTCCTCGGTTTCACCGTGGAGGAGTCGTGCGGGAAATGTGCCCCCTGCCGCATAGGGAACAAGCGCCTTCATGAGACATTGACCAAGATCACCGAAGGCAAAGGTACGCAGGAAGATATTGAGAAGCTGCGGAACCTGGGTAGTGTGATCAAAGATACTTCGTTATGCGGCCTCGGACAGACATCACCCAATCCGGTGCTCTCCACGCTCGATAATTTCATGGATGAGTACCTGGAGCATGTGCATGAGAAAAAATGCCGCTCGGGACAATGCCGCAGCCTGCTCTATTATGTGATCTCAGCCGATGATTGCATCGGTTGCATGGCATGCAAGCGTGTCTGTCCCACACACGCCATCAGCGGCGAGAAGAAAGAGGTGCATGTGATCAATCAGGAGATATGCATCAAGTGTGGTGCCTGCATGGAGAAATGCCAGTTCGATGCCATCAGCCTCCTGAACGACTACCCCAGAGTGGCGGTAGCAATTAACAATTAATAACTGACAACTAAGAATACAACATATGATCACATTGACAATAGATAAGAAAAAGGTGGAAGTGGAGAAGGGAACTACCATCTTAAAGGCTGCCCGCAAGGTGGGCATTGAGATACCTACATTGTGCCATTTCGAATTGTGCGACATGGGTATAGAGAACAAGCCCGGGGGATGCCGTATATGCGTCGTGGAGGTTGAGGGACGTCGTAACCTGGCGCCATCCTGCATGACCCAGGCTGAGGAGGGGATGGTGATTAAAACACACAACATACGTGTGCTGAACGCACGCACCACGGTGCTCAAGCTGATCATTTCCGACCACCCGTTCGACTGCCTTGTCTGCGCCAAGTCGGGACAATGTGAGCTGCAACATCTCGCAACACAGTTCGGTATCCGTAGTCTGCCTTACGAAGGTGAGCAGTCGCATTACCGGAAAGATACCTCACCCTCCATCATCCGCGATGTGGACAAGTGCATCATGTGTCGCCGCTGTGAGATGATGTGCAACGAGGTGCAGACCGTTGGTGCGCTCTCTGCCGTCAACCGTGGCTTTATGTCGGTGGTGGCACCTGCTTTTGAGATGAACCTCGAGGACTCACCCTGCACCTACTGCGGGCAGTGTGTCTCTGTCTGTCCCACCGGCGCACTCACGGAGGTGGATCATACCAACGATATCATTCGTGCGTTGACAGATCCAACCAAGACGGTCGTCGTGCAGACAGCGCCGGCCGTGCGTGCTGCGCTGGGAGAGGAGTTCGGCCTGGAGCCGGGGACACTGGTGACCGGGAAGATGGTCGCAGCACTGCGTGAGCTGGGGTTCGATTATGTGTTCGACACCGATTTCAGTGCCGACCTCACCATCATGGAGGAGGGGACGGAGCTGTTGCAGCGTATCCGTGGTCATCTGGCAGGCGACCCCGATGTGCGGCTGCCTATTCTCACCTCCTGCTGTCCGGGGTGGGTGAACTTCTTTGAGCACAATTTTCCTGATTTGCTTGATGTGCCCTCTACTGCCAAATCGCCGCAGCAGATGTTCGGCGCCATCGCCAAGTCATACTTTGCCGACAAGATCGGGGTGAAGAGGAAAGAGATGATCGTGGTCTCCATCATGCCCTGCCTGGCGAAAAAATACGAGTGTCAGCGCGATGAGTTCAAGGTGGATGGTAATCCCGACGTAGATTTCTCCATCTCCACCCGTGAGCTGGCAGCGTTCATCAAGAAGGCAAACATCGACTTCCTTAATCTGCCGGAGGAGGATTTTGATGATCCGCTGGGTGAGTCGACAGGTGCCGGTGTCATCTTCGGCAATACGGGTGGTGTGATTGAGGCTGCCTGCCGCACGGCCTATGAGCTGCATACCGGGAAGAAGCTGGAGAGGGTGGCATTCACGGAGTTGCGCGGCATGGAGGGGATACGCTCCGCCACGGTCGATTTTGACGGACTCCCCCTTAATATAGGTATCGCTCACGGGCTGGGTAACGCCCGCAAGCTGCTGGATGATGTGAGAAGCGGTCAATCGGTCTACCATGCCATAGAGATCATGGCATGTCCGGGTGGATGTATCGGCGGCGGTGGTCAGCCTTATCATCACGGTAACAGCGAGATACTCAGCAGGCGTGCTGCTGCCATCTACAGTGAGGATGAGCGCAAGAGCATCCGCAAGTCGCATGAGAACCCATCGATCATCAGGTTGTATGAGGAGTACCTGGGTGAGCCAGGCAGTCATAAAGCACACAGCCTGCTGCATACGGAATATTTCCCTAAGACCAACGGCGTGACCGTGCATTTACAGAGCTAAGTGCAACAGATCTCTGCATCAACCATGCTTATAAGCATGATGATATGTGGATTTCATTCGGCACAAAATAAAAAATAGTATCCTATGAATCAAAAATTAAGCATAGCGCCCGAAGTGTTTACCTATATGGAGAAAGTGACAGGGGCCGACGGTGTTGAGGTGATCGTCAATCTCCCGAAAGAGAAGATTGAGAAAATCAATGATATCTGTCACTCGTTCGATAATGACCCGCGTGAGCTGATCAATGTGCTACACGAGACACAGCACACGTTTGGTTACCTTCCTGCCGAGGTGCAGGATGTGATCGCGCATAACCTGACTCTGCCTGTGGCACATGTCTACGGGGTAGTGACCTTCTACTCCTTCTTCACCATGATCCCCAAAGGGGAGCATCCCATCTCCGTCTGCACCGGCACCGCCTGCTATGTGCGGGGTGCCGAGAAGGTGCTGGATGAGTTCAGGAAAGAGCTGGATATCAAGGTGGGGGAGACCACACCCGATGGCCGGTTCTCCATCAACTGCCTGCGGTGCGTGGGCGCCTGCGGGCTTGCGCCGGTGGTGCTTGTGGGTGAGAAGGTGTATGGGCGCGTCTCTCCCGACGGGGTGAAGTCGATCCTGGAGGAGTATAAAAAATAACCGTGGCGCAATAGGGCTGTCACAACGGGTGCTGCAGTCAGCGTGTGTCAGGGTCTGCTGTCTCCTGCTGAATGGTTGTCCTGGCGGTGTTGCTATAGTGCAGTGAATTACCCTGGAGGAAGTAACCTATCTCATGCCCTATCGCCTTTAACTGCCGGTCGAGGTAGTGCAGCTCCTCTTCGTCGCTGCGGGCTGAGAGGGGCTTGTTCTCATAGAGGAAGTAATCCTCGCGCTGTTTCAGGGGAGTGATATTGGGCATCAGCACGTTGGCGCCGGCAAGGATCGCTTTCTCACGCCCCTCCTTTGCGATGGCCTGCAGTGCCGTGGTGGCGGCGATATTGATATCGGGCATCAGGATGCGCAGCAGTGAGACCATCCTGAGTCCCAGGCTGAGTCGCTCAGAAAGAGGAAGCAGCTGATCGCGGTAAGCCCAGAGGGGGGTGTGTGCATGTTCAATGTAAGGCCCCATGCCGCACATATCGATATCGCACTGCTTCATGAAGAGCAGGTCGTCCGCCAGATCCCCCATTGTTTGAAAAGGCAGTCCGATCATCACGCCTGTGCCTGTCTGGTAGCCTGTTCTGCGGAGTGTCTCCAATGCTTTCAGCCTTCCGGAATAACTGTGCAGTGCATCGTCGGGGTGCAGCCGCTTGTAGAGCTTCTCTGATGAGGTCTCTATGCGCAGGAGGTAACGGTCCGCGCCACTCTCAAACCAGCGGCGGAAGGTCTCTTCGGTCTGCTCACCACAGGAGAGGGTGATGCCTATCTCACTGTTGGTCACTTTTTTTGCCTCTCTGATGATCGTATCGATTTTTTCGATAAATGCTTTCGTGGCAACCTCACCCGATTGTATCGCCACAGAGCCGAACCCCTGCCTGTGTGCACTTCTGACGGCGTGCATCACCTCCTCATGTGTGAGGGTATAACGGTTCGTTTCCCGGTTTGAACGACGGATACCGCAGTAGTAGCAATCTTTCCCGCAAATGTTGGAGAGCTCGATCAGACCACGCAGATAGACCCTGTTGCCCACGTGCTGTTGTTTGATCGCTGAGGCGAAGGCGAACAGCTGTTGCTCCTTCTCTCCCGTGGCGAAGAGAAGATGCACGATCTCCTCTCTTGATAGGTTGCTGCTGAGGGTTGTTTCAATCATTTGCTGCTGCTGTTTCACCCGGGTGGGATCACCCGAAAATTCTTATAGCCCGTTCAAAGATACCATTGAGCCATGCGAGTGTCATGCCGTAGTTGGTCACCGGTATTCCGGCTTTAATAAATGGCCTCAGCCTGTTGGCCAGTTGCTTGCGTGTGACCATACATCCGCCGCACTGAATGACCAAGGCAAACGCTCCAATACTTTCAGGAAGCGGCGATAGGCCGGAGACAATGGAGAAACGGAGGTTTTTCCCGGTATGTTTTTTCAACAGCTCCGGGATCTTCACACGGCCTATATCATCACAACTGGTCTGATGGGTGCAGCTCTCCAGTATCAGGATATGGTCACCATCCTTCAGGTGGGAGAGATGACGTGTACCCTCTTTGAAGAGCGGAAAGTCACCTTTTACCCGTGCGAAGAGAATGCTGAAGCTGGTGAGCGGTATGTTTTCCGGGAGTGTTCCGGCTACATACCCGAAGACCTGACTATCGGTGACAGCCAATGCAGGAGTGATGCCCAGCTTCAGGAAGTCGGCCAGTTCTGTCTCTCTCACCACTACCGTGATACAGTGGTTGTCCAGCGTATCGCGAATCATCTGATTCTGTGGCAGGATCAATCTCCCCTCGGGCGCTTCGCTGTCGATGGGAGTAATCAGCAACAGGATATCCTTCGGTTTCACCAGGTCACCGATAAGCGATGCCTGCTGATGTACTGTCTCGGGGATGATCCGTTTCAGTGCATTGATCAGCTTCTCCTTGTTCACGGAGTGATACGTGTTGAAATCAATGATCTGCGCACTGGTGTGCTGCTTGATGGTAGAGCGGGTGAAAGAGGCGATCTTGTCGATATCATTTTTATTGTGAACGATGAGGTAGGGGACCTCCTGCTCCAAGAACTGACTGATCAGTTTTATTTCGTAATCACCAAACTGATTTCCCGCAATCACCAATATGGCACAATCGACCCTGCTGATTACTTCCACCGATCTTTTGATTTTTTTTAATCCGATTTCTCCAAGATCATCTATTCCGGCAGTATCTACCAGAATGGCAGGTCCGATATCAAATATCTCCACCGACTTTTTTACAGGGTCGGCTGTGGTTCCCGCATAATTGGAAACAATCGCTGTTTCCTGCCCTGTGAGCATGTTGATCAGTGAACTTTTCCCGGTGTTTCTGCGGCCAAAGATGCCTATATGGAGTTGATTGCTGCTCATTGACAAAGATTTATAAAGTGTAGTGTTTGAAGTTTAAAGTTGCATCTTCACTCTTCAATTATTGAAGGTCAAAAGCCGTCCATTGACTGCGAACGACCAGAAGCTGACCGAAACGGAGTGAAGATCCCGAGTTATCGACTCCGCTAAAAATAGAGATCTCTTGTACCCTGTTTGATTTTTTCTATTCTGTCGCGCACCTCAACCTGTACCGTTTCATTGAGATGCTCCATGTTTTTTTCTATCACCCTCCATCCTCTCTCTGCGGTTCCTTCAGGAGCATAGTCGACGAGATATTCCGCCAGCGTGAGTATGGCGTTGGGTGTGCAGAAGCGTTTGATGAAGCCGGGGACGGAGAACTCCATGAAGTGCTCACCTGTCCTGCCAAGGCGGTAGCAGGCCGTACAGAAGGAGGGCAGCATCTCCTGCTGCAGCAGCTCATCGATGATCTCATTCAGTGACCGGTCATCGTTTATAAGGAACTGACCTTTATTCAGGTTGTGATTCTTCTCTTTCTCCACATAGCTGCCCAACTCTATCCTGGTGCCGCCATCAATCTGTGACACGCCGTACTGTAACAGCTCGTTGCGTAGATGGGCCGGCTCACGGGCGGTGAGGATCATCCCCGTGTAGGGTACTGCCAGCCGGAGAATGGCCACCAGCCGGGCGAACTCTTCGTCGGAGACGAAATAACGATCGCCCATATGGAGCATCGAGGCATCCTTGATTCTTGGGAAGGAGATGGTGTGCGGTCCCACGTTATAACAAGCCTCCAGGTGGTTGGTATGACGTACGAGTCCCATCACCTCGAAGCGCCAGTCGTACAACCCAAAAAGCGCTCCAATTCCTACATCATCCAGGCCCGCCTCCTGAGCCCTGTCGAGGGATGTCAGCCTGTAATCGTAATCCGCCTTTTTCCCGCGTGGGTGATAGGTCTTGTATGCTTCCCGGTGATAGGTCTCCTGGAATACCTGGTAGGTGCCGATGCCCGCCTCTTTCACCGTACGGAACCCTTCAATATCGAGAGGGGCGGCGTTGATGTTCACCCTGCGTATCTCTCCGTTGCCTTTCTTCACGCTGTAGGCGGTACGCACCGACGCAGCGATAAATTGTGGTGTGTATTCGGCATGCTCACCATAAACGAGGATCAATCGTTTTTGTCCGCTATCTTCCAGCGCTTCAATCTCCTTCACCAGTTCATCCTGTGAGAGTGTTTTGCGCACCTGCTCCCTGTTCGAAGCCCTGAAGCCACAGTAGGTACAGTCATTAGCGCACTTGTTGCCTACATAAAGGGGTGCAAACAGTACGATACGGTTGCCGTAGATTTTTTTCTTCAGCTCCCTGGCACCCTCTTTGATAAGATCAACCGACTCCCTGCCGGTCGCGTTGATGAGCGTTGCCACCTCCTGCAGGTTCAGCCTGTTTTTGTTCAGTGATCTCTCAATCACATCCCTCACTTTCGAAGGGGATGAAACGGTGTTGTCGAGGTAATCCCAGATCTCCCCGCTGTCGATAAACGCTTGCCCCGGGAGATCGGAGATACGGTATGTTTCAGGTCTGAACTTCATTGCGACAGGATGTTAGTGATGGTACAGCAAATGTAATAATTAATTCTTTTATTTCCATTACTTTTCACCATTGTGTGAATCAGTATTTAAACGGTTTCCCACCTGCAATAACCTGTTTTAGCTCTTTGTCGAAGTGGGCAGGTGCTCCTGTCCTGAGGGCGGCAGTAACCATGATATCAGCAATTGAATGGCTGTAACCCGCTTCGATGGGTGCATTTGTTTTTCTGTTCCCCTCTCTCACACACTTCATCCAGTTTCTCATGTGGGCATTCGTCAACGGGTCCGATCCTGTGTTGGCGTCTGTATCCGGTTTTAACTGCGGAAGCGAAAATGTCTCAAGCTGAAAGGCTTTCATCTCCATCTCTTTGGCATATCTTTCCGTAAGTCCGCCATCATTATTGACCTCGTTGGTATTCAGATCGAGCTTGCCTCCGTTGGAGAAATACCATTCTTTGGTACCACCGGCAGCGTTGTGCTGACGTGAAGAGTAGATGACCTGGAAGCCGTTTCCCTCATCTTTCCGTTCATTCTCTCCGTAATCAAACACAGCCGTCATGGTGTCGTAATTGGTTCTTCCGTCGTTCCACATGTATATGCCCCCGCCGGCGACAACTGATCGTGGATATGCCAGCCCCGTAAACCAGTGTACTGTATCAATCTGATGTGACATCCATTGTCCGGGGATGCCGGAAGAGTAAGGCCAGAAGAGACGATACTCAAGGTACTTGCGCGGGTCCCACGGCTCGTAGGGTCTGTTCATCAGGAAACGGTTCCAGTCGGTATCTTCTTTCCTGATCTCCTTCATGAGCTGAGGCAGGCGCCATCGCCCGGGCTGGTTGACGTTCCATGTCATTTCCACGGCTACGATCTTGCCAAACCTGCCCGAATGAATGTAATCATGTGCCGCCATATAGTTGGAGCCGCTTCTTCGTTGTGATCCGATCTGAATCACCCTGTTTGTTTCCGTTGCTGCCCGGAGAGCCATATTGGCATCGTCCATCGTTTCGGCGAAAGGTTTTTCCACGTATACATCACACCCGGCTCTGACAGCCTCGGCTGTATGCAGTGCATGCTGGAAATCGGCGGTGCTGATGATTACCGCGTCCGGCTTTTGCTGCCATAGTTCACTGCTGTTCCTGGCACTCTTTATCGTTTCACCTGTCAGCTCCCTGTACCATGCCCTCCCTTCATCACGACGCCTGCTCCATATATCACAGACGGAGAAGAGTTCAAAATTCATCTCTTTTGCAAACTTAAGAAAAGAAGGACCCAACGAGTTGCTGAAGCGGTTGGAAAATCCCAATACACCCACTCTCACTCTGTCGTTAGCGCCCAATATCCTGGCATAGCTTTTTGCTGACATCTGCATGGTACTGCTTAAAGTTAATCCGGCCATGCCGGCAACTGATTTTTTGATGAAT
>LFRM01209539.1_pt1 | contig 14262 bp, 14 predicted proteins | sample 618341 | NCBI WGS metagenome assembly LFRM01 (sample SAMN03654438, study PRJNA283298) | anaerobic digester metagenome | isolation source: pool of bioreactors CSTR01a, CSTR02a, and CSTR03a thermophilic anaerobic... | place: Denmark: Kgs. Lyngby | collected 2014-05-21 | reverse complement strand
AACCAGAACTCAATTTGCGGTTATCTTGTTGATCTAGAAGAATTTAAAGTGGGGTTCTACAACACGGATGTTCTTACACATTTTTGCGATTATGATGACGAGAAAGCACGGTCAAGGGAGGTTTTCTCCTTTCATCAGCCGGAAACGCTGCTGCAATGGATGAAAGATCATGCCACGCTACGCAACAGGCTCAAAACGTTTCCTGCTTTCGATTCCACAGGCTTTCGTGATTGCCAGACGAGAGCAATAGAAAACTTGGAGGTTTCGTTTGGCGAGAATAAACCTCGTGCGTTGATTCAAATGGCGACAGGTGCCGGGAAAACGTACACAGCGATAACAACGGTATATCGCTTGCTGAAAATTACCAAAGCCAAACGCATTTTATTTCTTGTCGATACTAAAAACTTGGGCGAACAGGCAGAAACGGAGTTCAATAATTATAAGCCTACCGATGACGCTCGGCGCTTCCCCGAATTGTATAATGTCCGCCGCCTGAACTCTTCTTATATTCCGAATGATACCCATGTCTGTATCAGTACTATTCAGAGGATGTACTCTATTCTCCGCAGCGAGGAAATGGACGATTCCCTTGAAGAAGCCTCCATGAATGAACAGCAGATAGTCGGCAAGCCAAAAGAGGTTGTTTATAACGCAAAATATCCTATAGATTTTTTTGATTTTATCATTATCGACGAGTGCCACCGTTCCATTTATAACATCTGGCAACAGGTGCTTGACTATTTTGATGCCTTCTTGATTGGCTTAACCGCTACGCCTGACAAGCGTACCTTCGGCTTTTTCAAAGAAAATGTCGTCAGCGAGTACACACATGAACAAGCTGTTCTTGACGATGTAAATGTTGCCGGCGATATTTACTTGATTGAAACGGATATAACGAAAAAAGGTGGCTGCATCGTCAGTCGTTATGTAGAAAAACGTGATCGTAAATCTCGCAAACGGCGCTGGGAGCAGAACGATGAAGAATTAAATTACACGCCGTCCCAGCTTGACCGCGATATTGTTAACCCTTCTCAGATACGAAATATCGTTCGATCCTTTAAAGAAAAGATGGAAAGCGAGATATTCCATAATCGTATCAATCCAGACACGGGAAAGTATGAGCTTCCTAAAACGCTTGTTTTTGCAAAAACTGACAGCCACGCCGATGATATTATCAAAATTATTCGCGAAGAATTCGGTGAAGGCAATGAGTTTTGCAAAAAAGTTACTTATCAGGCGGAGGAAGATCCGAAAGGCGTTCTATCTGCTTTCAGAAACGGGTATTACCCCAGAATCGCCGTAACAGTCGATATGATTGCCACCGGCACGGATATCAAGCCGTTGGAATGTCTTCTGTTTATGCGCGATGTGCGCAGTAAGAACTATTTTGAACAGATGAAAGGTCGCGGCACAAGGACACTCGATTATGACAAACTCCATGCCGTTACTCCCTCCGCGAGAGAACGCAAAACAGGCTATGTTCTGGTGGATGCGGTTGGTGTAACAAAAACAAACAAGACCGATTCGCGCCCGCTTGAGCGCAAGCCCACTGTTTCTATGAAAGAACTGATGATGAGCGTCGCTCTTGGTGCAAATGACGATGATACTTTAACGTCATTGGCAAACCGTCTCATAAAGCTTGACATGGTGATGACGCCGAAAGAAAAAGAACAGGCTATCGCTTTGTCCGGCGGCGTTAGCGTAAACGACATGGCGCGAAATATGCTGGACGCTTTTGATAAGGATATTATTGAAGACAAAGCTCGCGAACAGTTTCATATTCCTCAAAACGAAGAAGTAACCGAAGAACAGGCACAAGCGGCGCAAACAGTTCTGATTGAAAAAGCGGTTGAACCCATATACAAGCCGGAATTGCGGGATTTTGTAGAAAACGCTCGAAAAGCGCACGACCAGATTATCGACAATGAAAATATTGACACTGTTATATTTACCGGTTGGGATGCCGATCACGAAGCACACGCCGAAGAAACCATCCGCACTTTCCGGCAGTTCATCGAAGACAACAAAGACGAGATAACGGCGCTAAATATCATATACAATCAAAGCTATCGTAACCGTCCTCTCACATTGGCAATGGTGAAGGAGTTATATGAACTGATGCAGAAGCCGCCTTATCGCCTAACAAATGAAAAGCTGTGGAGCGCTTATACCATCAAACAGAGCGAAAAAGTGAAGCAGCGCAGCGTTGTAAACAAGCTGGTTGATATTGTGTCATTGCTTCGCTTTGAGCTTGGAAATACTACAGAACTTAATCTTTTTTCTGCGGAAATCGACCTAAAATTCAAAACATGGATTTTTGCAAAGAACGCAGGTCACGGTCAGTTTTCCGATGAGCAAATGGAATGGCTGCGTATGATACGTGACCATATTGCGACTTCCATGCAGATTACATCAGACGACCTGGAATATACCCCGTTTGACAGCAAAGGCGGTCTCGGCAAATTCTATCAGCTGTTTGGCGATAAATACGAAGAAGTGTTGAATGAGATTAATTTGGCACTGGTAGCATAAAGGAGAAATAGTTTAATGGCAAACACAGCGGCAATAAATCAAAAAATATGGTCAATGGCTACCGTGCTTATGGGCGACGGCGTATCAAACAGCGATTATTTGGAGCAGCTTACCTATCTTCTGTTTTTGAAGATGGCGGACGAATACAGCAAGCCGCCCTATAAAAGAAAAATCGGAATCCCGGACGATTGCAACTGGGACGCGTTGCGCACAAAAAGTGGTGCGGAACTTTTCGAGCATTACAAATACATACTCGACACCCTCTCCAAGCAGAGCGGTACTCTGCAACAGATTTACGCGGGATCACAGAACAAAATCAGCACGCCTGCCATGCTTGCCCGTATTATTCAAATGATTGATGCCGAAAACTGGTCGTCGATGTCATCCGACGTCAAGGGTGATATTTACGAAGGCTTGTTACAGAAAATCGCTGAGGATACCAAAAGCGGTGCCGGACAGTATTTCACACCCCGCGCGTTGATCAATACGATGGTAAAGTGTGTCCGTCCTCAACCGGGCAAGACCATCGTTGATCCCTGCTGCGGCAGCGGCGGATTTCTACTCGCTTCAAAGGCGTACATCGAAAGCACCGCTTCTCTCGATAAAGACCAGAAAGCGTTTTTGAAATTCCAGACCTTCCGCGGATGGGAAATTGTCCAAAGCACATATCGTCTCTGTCTGATGAATCTGTTTCTGCATAATATCAGCGATTTTGATGGCGTGCCGCCGATTATCCGCAACGACTCTTTGCTTGCCGACCCTGGTGATCGCTTCGACTATGTGCTGACCAATCCTCCGTTCGGTAAAAAATCAGCGCTTACGTTTACCAACGAGCAGGGCGAACAGGAACAGGAAGACTTGGTGTATAACCGTCAGGATTTCTGGGCAAGCAGCTCAAACAAACAGCTCAACTTTGTACAACACATCCACACGTTGCTGAAGGCTAACGGCACCGCAGCAGTTGTCGTTCCCGACAATGTTTTATTCGAGGGCGGGGCTGGGGAAACAGTCCGTAAAAAGCTGCTTGAAACTACAGATTTACACACGATTTTACGGCTGCCTACCGGTATTTTTTATGCGCAGGGTGTCAAAGCGAATGTGATCTTCTTTGAAAACAAAGTCGCAAGTCCGACGCATCAGACGAAAGAAGTCTGGATATACGATTACCGCACGAACGTTCACTGCACCCTAAAAAAGAATCCGTTGAAAGAAACTGATTTGGCTGATTTTGTGAAGTGCTACAATCCGGCGAATCGCTTTGACAGGACTGAAACCTACAGCGCCGAGAACCCTGAAGGTAGATGGCGCAAATTCACCTATGATGAAATTATCAACCGTGATAAGACGAGCCTTGACATCACATGGATGAGGTCCGGCGATGAGATGCCAGACTTCACTTTGTTGGAGCTTTTGGAAATGATAAAAAATAAGACTTCAAATATCGTTTCGGCGGTGGACGAACTTGAAAAGCTGATCGGAGAGGTTGAGGAATAATGGACACAAAATCACTGCGTCAAAAAATCCTTGACCTTGCCATTCGCGGAAAGCTCGTGCCGCAAGACCCAAATGACGAGCCTGCAAGCGTTTTATTGGAACGCATCCGAACCGAAAAACAGCAGATGGTCAAGGACGGCAAGCTGAAGGCCAAAGATATAAAGGGCGATTCTGTCATCTTCAAGGGTGAGGATAATTTGCATTATGAGAAGATAGGCTCAGAGGTCAAATGTATTGAAGCGGAGATTCCGTTTGAGATTCCGGATTCGTGGTGCTGGTGCAGACTTGAATCAATAATTGAGTTAACAAACGGTATTTCGAAGCGTAGAGGCACTGGCGGCATAGATACCATTGTTCTCAGGCTTGCAGATTTAGTTGAAGATACGATTAGTTTCACGCAAACAAGACGAATCAATTTAATAAAAAAGAAATCGACCAATACTCTTTACAAAAAAACGACTTGCTTTTCATCCGTGTTAATGGAAGCCGACTTAATGTTGGAAAAGTATTTATATTTGATAGTGATTCATGTGTCGCGTACTGTGACCACTTAATGCGTGGAAAAAACAGAGCATCCGATGTATCCAGCACTTATATAAAACATCTTTTTGGAGCCACAGACATACGAAAAATAGTAGAAGATAGAATTGTTTCCGCCGCAGGGCAGAATACTGTCAGCCAAACGAGCTTAACAAACATACTGATTCCAATGGCACCAGTAAACGAACAAAATAAAATCGTCAATGCGATAACTCTTGCATTTGAGCAAGTATCTGTCATTGAGAGTGAAGAATCAGACCTTCAAACCATAATAGCGCAAGCCAAATCAAAGATTCTTGACCTTGCCATCCGTGGCAAGCTGGTACTGCAAGACCCCGCCGACGAGCCCGCAAGCGTCCTGCTGGAACGTATCCGGGCGGAGAAAGAGCAACTTATCAAAGTCGGCAAAATCAAGCGCGAAAAGAACGAATCCTACATCTTCCGTGGTGATGATAAATCTTATTATGAGAAAGTCGGAGATTCGGTAAAAAATATAGATGCCGAGATAATGTTTGAAATACCCGAAAATTGGATGTGGGCGCGGCTCGGCGCATGCTTCAACGTGGTGATGGGTTCATCTCCAAGCGGAAACTCAATCACAAATAATTACGATGGGATGGAGTTTCACCAAGGTAAAATATGCTTTTCTCAAATGTGGCTCCAGCAAAGCGATATGTACACCTCTGAGCCATCGAAAGTGGCTCCGGCAGAATCTGTTTTGCTATGCGTCCGCGCCCCTGTAGGAACTGTAAATATTACAGACAGAGAGATTTGTATTGGCAGAGGCTTGGCATCAATTTCTCCAGCGTGTAAAATGACATCCTTGTTTGCATATTATTGGATTTCAACATTGCAGGGTGATTTTATCAAAAAAGCTACCGGTTCAACTTTTATTGCAATAATGGCGGATATTGTTAAAGAACAATTGGTACCAATGCCTCCGCTGGCGGAACAGCTAAAAATAGTTGATATAATCGAATGTCTGTATAAGCAGAGCAATGCCATCATGGAGAGCCTTTAATTAAGGTTCCCCATGATGATAGCAAGCCGCTGTTCCATGGCTTCAATGGCAGTAACGATTCTTTTTTGCTCTTGTAACGGCGGGAGCGGCACAATTTTCTGAGAAAAATCCGAAATCCAATATCGCTTATGAGTGGAATGGTTGCATTCAATTTGCTGCATGACATAATAATAGAATTTTATATCTGCAAACGATGAGTCAGCAGTTAGTATTTTCATTGCAGAGGATTTAACTTTAAACGGAAAATCCACATATTTGCTATCGGTGGTAAAATCATCGAATATCACCGTTGGCAAATCAGTCTTAATACCGTCTGTCTCATTTGTATATCCGATAATAAACGATTTCCCAGCAGTTAGCACAGGAGTCGGATAGCTGGCATCATATTCAGTTGAATTAACAATATATGGCTGTGGCTGTTCATACGGCATGGCGGTATCGAGCCGGACAAAACCCCAGCTTACAGGCACATCAAACGATATTTCATCGTCTATATTTCTGACCGAATCTCCAACCTTCTCATAATAAGATAAACAGGCATTTCAACCCTTCATGATAAAATTATACAGCGGTGCTCACGCGCCGTTATTTTATTATGGAGGTGTTTTTTATATGGAAACACAAAGCCAATTTGAAGCATTTTTACGAAAAATCAATCTTTCCGAAAACACGATCACATCGTATCTGTGGACAGTTGATTACTATGAGGCACATTACGATGCGATCAGCAAGGAAAACCTTATGGCCTACAAGGGCTATCTGCTCGAGCTTTTCAAACCGAAAACGGTGAATCTGCGCATTCAGGCAATCAACAAGTATCTTGTATTTCTCAAAAAAGAGCGGTTACAGCTGAAATTCGTAAAAATCCAACAGAAGAATTTCCTTGAAAATGTAATCAGCAATGCCGATTACAAGTTTTTAAAAAGCCAGCTCAAAAAGGACGGCAATATGGAATGGTACTTTGTGGTTTGGTATCTTGCAGCTACAGGAGCGCGTGTCAGTGAGTTGATTCAAATCAAGGCGGAGCACGTGGAAGCAGGTTATTTCGACCTCTACTCCAAAGGAGGAAAACTGCGGCGACTGTACATACCGAAAAAACTTAAGGACGAAACGCTTGAATGGCTGGGAGAGATAAAAGTTTCTTCCGGCTTTTTATTTCTCAACCGTTTTGGAGAACGCATCACTACAAGGGGTATTTCACAGCAGCTCAAGAACTACGCCGATAAGTATGGCATCAATCCGAAAGTCGTGTATCCTCATTCTTTTCGCCACCGCTATGCAAAGAATTTTCTGGAGAAATATAATGACATTTCATTGCTTGCCGACCTCATGGGGCACGAGAGCATCGAAACCACCCGCATTTATCTGCGCCGTACCGCAAGCGAGCAGCAGGCACTCGTTGATAAAATCGTAACTTGGTAATATGAAAATGACAGCACCCCGGTTAAGGAGTGCTGTCCGTTTATGCGAGAGCATCTGCAATGGTGTCTAATTGTGCGAACGCGGCATCCACTGCTGCGGCGATTCGATGCTGTTCGGAAAGTGGCGGAAGTGGTATCCATGCGCGTTTCCCGTCATTTGTTCCGAGCCTTGGCATTTTCACGCCATATGAGCACTGATTTGCATAGCCCAAAAAGTAGGCGGACATAAGCACATGGCGAGCATATGGAGGAAATACGATATTTGCAAATTCCAATGGCAGTATTTCCGATGTGCAATATCCGTCATCGTCAGCTACAAGCACCTTGTTCAAATACGGGCGCAATTTGCTATATAATAACTGCCCATTGTAAAAAGCGTGTTTTGTGCTGTTGGACTTTCTTTCAGCAACGGTTATTCGTTGTAATACTTTACCAGTATCCTTTTCAATATCTTCAAGGTCTAAAATCCACGCATCATCCGGCAAAGTAGCTGTATCGGTATTATTACAATTTCCATAGTCGCAAATCTCGCCAAGTTGACACCATAGCCATTGTTGCGGCAAATCGAATGGTATCATTTCCTCAACGCAGAGCCGCTTCCCGCCTTTGTCTTGATAATAAGATTTATCATCACCACGGAAAATGTAAGATTCGTTCTTGTCGCGCTTGATTTTACCTTGCTTTATCTGTTCTTCTTTCTCTGCCCGTATGCGTTCCAAAAGGACAGAAGCAGGCTCGTCATTCGGGTCTTAAGGAATAAGTTTGCCATGGATAGCAAGGTCGAGAATTTTTGATTTGGTTTGTGTCATGATAGATTGTAGATTTAATTTTTCACTTTCAATCATGGCTATTTGTGTGAAAGCGAGAGAAATTGCATCGTCAATTCTGCTTTGTTCCGAAAACGGCGGTAATGCGATAAGGAGATTTTTTATGTCCTCAACATTTAAGCTCTCAACGGTGGTGCCGGATTTAGAACAATGCGTAAGAATGCCGAGTTCCGAGGCTTTCAAATAATTATAAATATACTCTGCCATAAAATGTAAATATAAAGAGCATACTTTTATATCCTGATTCACTGTTGCCTGCGCCTTTAATATCGCTAACGGGAAAGTCCAGCGAAGTATACCGCTTCTGACGACCATCAATAATGAATCTGGCGGGAAAAGTTGCATTTGTTTGAAACCGACATCGCTCATTTTTATCAATGTATCGTCTATATACTTTGTCTTCATGTCTTTTGACGTTACCCAAAGAACATCGCCACCCCAAAAATCACAATTTGCCGTTGAGGGCGTTTTACCCCCTGCAAAAGTACCCAATGTAGACAAGCGTGACCACTCCCACGAATCAGGCACCTCAAAGGGTATCTCATCTTCAATGCATTTTACCGTTCCGTCAGACATCTTCTCATAATGCAAATTACAACGTTTTAACTTCATACTAATTAAAGAGATCTATGGTTGTGGTGTACCTCGGGTCCAATTTGTATTCAGTCCGCCGGGCAGGGGCCGGAATCATGAAACCTTGCTATTAGTCATACGCGGACGAGAACATCAAGGCTCAGGTGTTTGTCTTTGGCATGTTTTGCCATATAAGTTGCTTTTATTATTAATTTGGAATTCGCATATATATAAAATATTACAATATTATTATTGACATATGCTCATTAACATATTATAATACACTTACAAATGCAAACCGTTTGCATTTGTAAGTGTATTATTTAAGGTGGATGAGTTAAAATGATAACTAAAAAAGCTATAAGGATTATTATGAGTTTTGCGCTGATACTAAGTATATTGTTTGTTTCGGGTTGCAGTAACGATAATAAAGATGAAAGTAATAAGCCAATTATTGCCGTATCAATTGTACCTGAACAGACTTTTGTGAAAGCTGTCTGCGGAGATTTAGCGGAAGTAATTGCTATGATACCTCCAGGAAATAGCCCGGAAAACTATGAACCTACTCCGAAAGAAATGGAACAATTCAGTAAAGCATCAATATATTTTACTATTGGGGTACCAACTGAGGAGGCAAACATACTACCTAATGTTAGAGATATTAAAGTGGTTTCTCTTCAAAATGAAGTTGCATCTGTTTACGCTGATAGGACTTTTGGTTCAGGTGAAAGAGACCCGCATATATGGCTTTCTCCCAAAAGAGTCAAGGTCATGATTGAAGCGATTGCCCATGAGATGAGTAAGCTCGACCCTAAGAATGAAATAACATATAGCGAAAATGCCAAGGCGTATAATGAGCAGCTTGATGAGCTTGACGGACAAATACAATCGGCTCTTACCGGTGTACAAAGCAAGAAATTTATTGTATATCATCCTGCGTTTGGGTATCTTGCTGATGATTATGGTCTGACCATGTACGCGTTGGAAGACGAAGGCAAAGAGGCGACACCTCAACATTTACAAGAGATGATTGATCTTGCAAAGGAAGAAAACATCAAGGTAATATTTTATCAAGATGAAGTTGACAGCAGTCAATCAGAAGCATTTGCCGAAGAAATTGGTGGAAAAACTATACAGCTTGCGCCTTTAGCGGCAGAATACATTGGTAATCTAAGAAGCATGGCTGAAACTATGGCGGAGGTTATGCAATGAGTAATACAGAGGTCCATAAAGAACCTGCGGTTCTTATAAATAATCTTTCTGTATATTATGGACAGACACCTGCAATAACAGGGGTTTATCTTGATGTGGCAGATGGTGAATATCTAGGGATTATAGGACCAAATGGTGGCGGTAAATCAACACTTTTAAAGGCTATTCTTGGTCTTGTTTCAATTTCTTCCGGCACTGTACAGGTTTATGGAGACGGCAACAAAAAAAGCAGAACATTAATTGGATATGTTCCGCAATTTACTTCATTGGACAAACAATTTCCGATTACTCTGTTTGAAGTTGTTCTATCAGGATGCTTAAAACAAGGGTTGTCTCCCTTTCATAGATATACCGCAAAGGATAAGGAGCTAGCGTCTGAACTCCTCGAGCGGGTTGGTCTTGAGAGCCTTGCGAACCGTCAGATATCTGAATTGTCCGGAGGAGAATTTCAAAAAATGCTTATCGCAAGAGCGCTTGCTGTGAATCCCAAGCTTTTACTTTTGGACGAACCAACTGCAAGCGTAGACGCTGTCTCACGCGATCAGATTTATGGTTTGCTTGCGGAACTGAATAAAAGCATGACGATTATCCTTGTCACACATGATCTGCTTGCCATTTCTTCTCAGGTTCATAGATTGGCTTGCCTCAATGGCCATCTTGTTTATCATGGCGAGCCGGAACTTACCGAAAGTGTTGTGAACAGTCTTTATGGCTGTCCTGTTGACCTTATCGCCCACGGAGTTCCTCACAGGGTTCTGAAGAATCACGAAGGAGGGAATGCAAATTGATTAAGGCACTTTTTGAATATCATTTTTTACAGAATGCCCTACTTGCCGGTATTCTTGCAAGTATCGTTTGTGGCATCATCGGAGTAATTATAGTTGAAAAGAAACTGGTTATGATGAGCGGAGGAATCGCACACACCTCATACGGCGGAGTGGGTTTAGGATATCTTTTGGGATTTGAGCCTATTATCGGTGCATTTTTATTTTCTATTTGCGCTGCTTTGGGAATAGGATATATTAAAAGAAAAGGTGGCGTGCGGTCCGATGTGATAATCGGTCTGTTTTGGTCACTTGGAATGGCACTTGGTATTCTTTTTATTGCCTTAATGCCTGGATATCCTCCTGACTTAAGCTCTTATCTTTTCGGAAACATCCTTTCGGTAACAAAATCCGATCTCTATTTAATGGTATGCTTAACCTTAATTGTAACGCTTGTAATTGTTTCTTTATTCAATAATTGGAAAGCCTATCTTTTTGATGAGGAATTTGCTTCAATCATCGGCATAAGAACCGCCTTTCTTGAATATCTACTTTTGGTACTTATTGCAATGACAGTGGTCGTTTTAATTCGGGTGGTTGGAATTATACTTGTGCTTGCTCTGCTCACAGCTCCCGCTGCAATGGCGGGTATGCTGACCTCCAATTTGAAAAGTCGTATGATTTATTCCGTTTTATTTGGCAGTATTTTTTGTATTGCCGGATTGTGGATTTCCTATGAGATGAATATTGCATCCGGAGCGGTCATAGTAATTTTATCTGTAATATGCTATCATTTAATATATACAATGCGCTTAATATATATAAAATTAAAAAGAAAGAAGATTGCTAAAGCAAACGGGTGATCTTAATGATAAACAGAGGTGATAATGATGAATAAAGTTGATTTTGGAAATGATTTAAAAAGAAATGGATTGAAAAACACAAAGCACCGCACAGTCATACTTGATATTCTGGAGAAAAGTAGCCAACCGATTGCTGCTGAACAGATTTTTCATGAAATGATAGAAATGAATATATCGATTAATTTATCTACTGTTTACAGAACTCTTGAAATTTTATTTGATAAAAACCTTGTAACAAAGCTTAATATTGATGGCGACAACAGAACATTGTTTGAATTTAACTGTATGCTGCATAGGCATCATCTGGTTTGCCTTGGATGCAAAAAAATTTTAGCCGTTGATTATTGTCCGCTACAAAATTATGAGAAAATCCTTGCAAAAGAAACGAACTACGCTATTGCAGGACATAAACTGGATATCTACGGATATTGTCCCGAATGCCAAATTAATAATCATTAATAGGTACAATTTATAATCTATAAAAATTAATTTTTCTAGAGAGCTCATAGCTCTCTTTTTTTTATGAAAATTTCAAAAATATACTGAATAAGTTATTGACATATGCCCATAATAGTATTATTATAGTAATGGGCATATGCCAATAATATAATAGGAAATGTAAAAAATGATTATTTGTGTAACATCAAGCGGGAACTCTATCGATAGCGTTCTTGATCCTCGGTTTGGAAGGTGCTCGTACTTTGTTATTAGTGATTTAAAGACAAATGAGCATTCGATTATTGAAAATGCAGCAGGAAGTTCAAGCGGAGGTGCCGGAATTAGTTCGGGGCAGCTTATGGTCGAAAAGAATGTTGAGGTAATTATAACGGGGAATGTCGGTCCCAATGCTATGAATGTACTTAAGACGGCAGGCATTGAAATTTACAGAGGTGAAAACACATCTGTAAATGAAAATATTGAAAATTTTAAGTCAGGGCTGCTCCAAAAAATTACTGAAACAGTGCCTTCGCATTTTGGTATGGGGATCAAGGAGGATAAATAATGATAATAGCAGTTTTGAGCGGTAAGGGAGGAACAGGAAAAACAACGGTGTCGGCAAGCCTTTCTGCTGTTATTCATCCGTCCCAGTATGTGGACTGTGATGTAGAGGAACCAAACGGTTATATTTTTCTAAAACCCGAATTTAAACAGTCAATACCTGTTAAAGTAGAAATACCCTGTGTCGATGATGCAATTTGCACTGGCTGCGGAGCATGTGCAAAGGCTTGTAAGTTCAATGCCCTTGCTGTTATCAAGGGAAAGGTACTTGTTTTTCCTGAAATATGCCACCATTGCGGAGCGTACTTTATTGCCTGCAAGCCGGGCGCGTTATCTGCGGAAGAAAGAACTGTTGGCGTTATCGAAATGAATGCAGAAAACACCTTTGCTCAAGGTAAGCTTAATATTGGAGAACCGGTTGCCGTTCCAGTAATAAGAAAGTTAAAGGAGTACTTAAGAAAGGATATACCGGTTATTTTGGATTGTTCCCCCGGTGCCTCCTGCACAGTCGTAGCGTCATTAGAGGACAGTGATTATTGCTTACTGGTTACTGAGCCAACACCCTTTGGACTGCATGATCTAAAAATTGCAGTTTCATTGGTGAGAAAGTTGTCCAAACCTTTTGGTATTGTTATAAATAAGGCGTTAGATAATAATAGCCTGATTAAAGACTTTTGTGAGGATGAGGGTATTGAAATTCTTATGGAAATACCTTATTCCAAAGAAATTGCTATAGGCTATTCGGGCGGAGTACTGCCTGTAAAAGAAAATCCGGAATGGGCAGAGAAATTCACTAAGCTGTTCTGCAGGATAAAGGAGTGTGCGGCAAAATGAAACAAATTGTGTTTATCAGCGGAAAAGGCGGAACAGGAAAATCCACGCTTGTCGCATCCTTAAGTCAGATTGTAAAGAATAAAATGCTTGCCGACTGCGATGTGGATGCTCCTAATCTTCATATTCTGCTAAGCGAAAATGTAATTGAAAAGAAAGAATATTATGGGGCAAAGGAAGCTGTTATTGATGAATCTAAATGTCTACAGTGCGGTATTTGCCGAAGAACCTGCCGATTTGGTGCTATAAATGAGGATATTAAGATACTACCTTTTAAATGTGAGGGTTGCGGTGCATGCACCTTAGTCTGCCCCGCCGATGCAATTCATCTTGAGGAAGTAAAAACAGGTAACACCTTTGTATCCGAAACGGATAGAGGAACCTTCTCTCATGCCCTTCTGGATATTGGAGCTGAAGGTTCGGGTAAATTGGTAACAGAGGTCAGAAAGAATGTCAAAAACCATATAAACGGAGAGGACTGGCTGCTGATTGATGGTTCTCCCGGGATAGGCTGTGTTGTAATTGCTTCAATAACCGGAGCTGATGCGGTTGTTGCGGTATCAGAACCGACTATGTCAGGTATAAGCGATTTACAGAGAGTCCTTGCGGTAGCAAGACATTTTGATATACCTGGTTTTGTATGTATCAATAAATATGATTTGAATTTAGAAATCACAAAGAAAATTGATGATTTCTGCAACGAAAGCGGATTTCAAGTTATAGGCAAAATCCCTTTTGAACCAAAAATTGTTCATGCATTACGGGAATTTAAAACGCCAATTGATGCCGGTCTTACAAATATTACTTTGGAAATAGAAAGCATCTGGGAAAAGCTTTCAGAACAACTTTCTATAAATAACAAATAGAGGTGAAAACAAGATGAAAATAGCAATTTCAACTGATGGCAATTCGGTATCTGCGCATTTCGGAAGATGCCCTGAATTTTTGATAGCTGAGGTACAGCAAGGCAAATTGACAAAATCAGAAAGGCTTCCAAATCCGGGGCATGCCCCCGGAGCTATTCCAGAGTTCTTACATTCTAAGGGTGCTCAGAGAATTATTTGCGGTGGCATTGGAGCAAGAGCAACAGAATTGTTTAATTCTTATGGAATACAGGTAATTGCGGGAGTTACCGGAGATGTAAACGATACACTTGATTCCTTTATGCAAGGAACCCTTATAGCA
>LFRM01003706.1_pt1 | contig 14265 bp, 14 predicted proteins | sample 618341 | NCBI WGS metagenome assembly LFRM01 (sample SAMN03654438, study PRJNA283298) | anaerobic digester metagenome | isolation source: pool of bioreactors CSTR01a, CSTR02a, and CSTR03a thermophilic anaerobic... | place: Denmark: Kgs. Lyngby | collected 2014-05-21 | reverse complement strand
AGCAATGAGTTTTTTAAACTTTTAAAATCCCATGCCGTAGTCGTTAAGGAATGTATAGTTATATCAAAGAAAATAAGCAAGCCGTAAAAAAGATTGAAATTGCATTTAATGATTTAAAATTTAGAGATGACTTATACACATACCTACAAACTTTAAAAGATGTAACGATTGTATCATCTCACCACACTAACATTGAAGCTACTAACCAAAATGTTAGTAAGGGTTTGGCTTTAGAGTTTCTTATTGATCAACTAAATTTGAATAAAGACGAAACTTTGGCAATCGGAGATAATGATAATGACTTGTCAATGATACAGATGGCAGGAATTGGAATAGCTATGAAAAATTCGTCGCCACTTCTTTTAGAAAATGCTGATTTAATAACAGCCAGCATTGATGATGACGGATTTACTAAGGCAATTGAAAGAATATTCAACTTTTAACATAAACAAAAGTGAATAAGCATTTTAAAAATAGTCTTGCTTACGCTTTGTTTTTTGATATTAACTATATCGCTATGATTACTGATAGTATTGATTTCTTATACTATCGAAATAGTGATTAAACGACAATAAAAATTAAATGGAGGAATAATAATGAGTAAAATAAAATTAGTGATGGTTGATTTAGATGGGACAATTCTTTTAGATCATAAAAACTTTACCGATAACACAAAAAAAGCGATTGAAAAATTATTAGATGCAGGTATTGAGGTCGTGCCGACAACTGGAAGATATTATAATGGAATTCCTGATTATTTTACAAATCATCAAAAAATTAAATACATTGTTAGCTCAAATGGAGCACTAATTTCTAATAACACAAGTAAACGTGGTATAAGTGAACAAAACATTGACCAACTAAAAGCTATAGAAATTTTAAAACAAGCTCATAAGGAAGCAGACCATGCCTTTATTGTTACAAATAAGGGTGTAATCATGAATAAAGAAAGATATTTTGATGAAGGTGAAATAGATGATGAATTTATGAAAAAGTTTTATGAGGATCGGTTTATTGTTGATGACATCTTGAAGCATGTTAAAGAGAACAAATTAACTATTAAAAAAATTGAATTTCATTTTGAAGATTTAGACCAAAGAAATAAGTTTCATGAGTTATTTTCAAGTTTTGAAAACATTAATACAGTTTCATCTAATGAGTTAAATATTGAAATAACTTCAAAATCTGCAAGTAAAGGTGAAGCACTTCACTTTTTAAAAGATTACTTAGGGTTGAGTCAAAAAGAAACTATGGCGATTGGTGATAGTGAAAATGATATTTCAATGCTAAAAGAAGCAGGGATAAGTGTAGTTATGGGCAATGCAACAGATTCTGTCAAAGCCTTTGGTGATAAAATAACTAAGTCATACTTAGAGGATGGCTTTTCAGCAATTATTTCTGAAATCTTTAAATTTGAATTATAAAAAAAAGTATTTAGCATAAGAGCTAAACACTAAACTAAGTAAAATACAATTGCAATATAATGGGATATGGAGGCGGCGCCTATAAATAAGTGCCAAATAACATGGGCCCATTTTTTCTTTCTAGTATAAAAGAATGCTCCAATCGAATACATAACTCCACCTAGGATAATTAAAAGTAAAAATATCGGCTGTGAGTTTCTAATTAAAGTTGGCATAAACAAAACTGCAACCCAACCCATAACTAAGTAGATTGATAGGGTAAATTTTGGGTACTCTTTTTTAGCAACTGCCTTGTACATTATTCCTAAAAAGACACTAGTCCATTGAATTACTAAGATAACAACTGCCTTCCAACCACCGATTAAAGATAGGGCAATCGGAGTGTAAGATCCAGCAATCGCAAAATATATAAAAACATGGTCTAAAATTCTAAAGACAACCTTGTGGGGAGACCCAAACTCCATTGAATGATAAAGGGTTGAAACCAAAAGCATCAAAAAGATACAAATTACAAAGATACTAGTTCCAAATGATAGTAAAAGTCCACCATTTATATAAGCATAAACTGCTGAAAACGGAATTAAAAATAGAAATATCGTTGCCATAATTCCATGAGTGACGACATTTCCGACCTCTTCACTATAAGATAATTTAACCATATTTTTTATTGAATTTTTATTATTGGACATATATTCACTTCCTTAATTTCCAACTATAATTATAACACAAAGAAAGTTGTTATAGTTTAAACACATTTCAATATTTATTTCAAAGACAAAACATTATAAGATTAATTAAAATATAAATAATTAAAAATATCACAAAACGTCTAGTATTTTTGTTACAATAAAATAAAGGAACATTTAACACACTAAAAGGGAGCAGAGTATGGACATCATTACTACTATATTAGAGTTTTTTTATTCGATAGCGGAAATTTACAAAGAACCAAACAAATCAAAAAAACAGAAACTACAGCTTTTGGCTGTTTTTATAATGCCAATCTTAATTCTATTGTTAATAATTACTTTTATAAATAATCAAAGTTAAGTTCAAATAAAATAAAAGGTAAAGTAAGCATAGAAAGTTATTTTATAACGGCAGACATTTTAACTAACATCTTTTATGACCTTTTAATCAAGACTTGTTCAAATGTGTTAAAATAGATAAGACAAAGTTTTTAATAAGTGAATTTATTTCGTTAATTTTAGTGAAAGAGGAAATTTTATACAAACTATAAGTAAGACAATTGACAGCATATATGCAAAGACAGAATTAGCTTTAAATGATTTTAGTAATAATAAGGCTAAGATTGAAGATTTTTTACTTATCACAAAAGATATCTTGAGCTTAATTGAAAATGAATACATTCAAATTGATCTACTTTCAAAAAATGGTGAATTGAATTTTCACTTAGTTAATGTTGCAATTTTAAGTGGTTTAATTGGACAATATTGTGAACTGTCCCAAAGAGATTTAATAATCATCATTTTAGGGTCGGTGATTCATGATATTGGCAAGCAAGAAATTCCAATTGAAATCTTAGATAAGCCCGGCAAATTATCAATTGTTGAAAAAAATCTAATTAATACCCATCCTTATGAGGGTTTGAAGATTTTAGCAAAATTTAATTTATCACAAGAAGTTTTAGATATTGTGCAATTTCACCACCAATATATAAAAGAATTACCAAAAGCAATTAAGTTAAAAGATATTGTTCAAGATCATCGAGCAGCATATCCAATTATCTGTTCAGTCGCAGATGTAACAGATGCAGTTATATCAAAACGAGCGTATAAGCTTAGTCTAAGTCCAACTGTTTCAAGAGATGATTTACTAAAAAAAGGGATTTTAGATATTGACGAAATATATAAAGCAATTGGTATCATATTAGATTAATTAATTTTTAGTAGGGGAGAGAAAAATGAAGAAAAAAGTAATGTTAGTATTTGGAACCAGACCAGAGGCGATTAAAATGTGTCCTTTGGTAAAAGAATTAAAGACAAGAGATAGTTTAGAAACAATTGTTTGTGTAACTGGTCAACACCGTGAAATGTTAGATCAAGTGTTAAAAGCCTTCGATGTTAAGCCAGACTATGATTTGTCAATTATGAAGGATAAACAAACACTCTTTGATGTTACAATTAACATTTTAGACAAAATGAAGGCTGTATTAGAAGAAGTTAAACCAGATGTCGTTTTAGTTCATGGTGATACTTCCACAACTTTTGTAACAGCACTCGCAAGTTTTTACTTACAAATACCAGTTGGTCATGTTGAGGCTGGACTGAGGACTTATGATATTCTTTCGCCATACCCAGAAGAATTTAATCGCCAAGCGGTAGGTATTGTCGCAAATTATCATTTTTCGCCAACACAAATGTCAATGGACAATTTAGTAAATGAAGGAAAAAACAACAAAGATATATATATTACTGGAAATACAGCTATTGATGTCCTAAAAACAACTGTCAAAGATGACTATAGCCATCCTCAATTAGACTGGGCTGCCGATAGCAGACTAATAATGATCACGGCCCACCGTCGCGAAAACTTGGGGGAGCCAATGGAAAACATGTTTAAGGCAATAAAAAGAATTATTGATGAACACCCAGATACAAAGGCTATTTATCCTATTCATATGAATCCAACTGTTAGAGAAATCGCTAATCGCATCTTAGGCGACAATGATCGCATTAGAATTATTGAACCTTTAGATGTTTTAGACTTTCATAATTTTCTAGCTAACTCTTATATGATTATTACTGATAGTGGGGGCATCCAAGAAGAGGCACCAAGTTTGGGCAAACCAGTTTTGGTAATGCGTGATACAACTGAAAGACCTGAAGGTATCGCGGCTAAGACATTGAAATTGGTAGGAACTGATGAAGAAGTTATTTATGATAATTTTAAACTACTTTTAGAAAATGAAGCAGAATATAATATTATGAGTCAAGCTAACAATCCTTATGGTGATGGCTTTGCTAGTCAAAAAATTGCCGATATCCTTGAAAGAGAACTAAATCGCAATAATTAAAGTTGGAATTTTACTAAAAAGTTAGGCAAAATAATTTAAGACTTCGGTAAAAACTAGTGAATTAGCACTAGTTTTTAAGGTTTACATATATTGCTCTTGCTTGACAATTAGGCTTTATATTTATATACTTATGATATTAATGGAGGAGTGCAAATGACGGAATCAGATTCGAGTAGTGCGCCCAGTTGTAACAGAAAACAATTAGGTTTAAATAATAATGAAATGACTTTGGATGGTGAAACTTTATGCTAGGAAATATAACGCTGGTTGTTGTACTTTTAATATTTAATGCATTTTTTGCTGGCAGCGAAATGGCTTTTGTTTCTCTAAATATTAATCGAATCAAGGCAAAAGCATCAGTCAATGACAAAAAGTCTCAGAAAATCGTCCAGATTCTTTCAGATTCAACTAATTTTCTGTCTTCGATTCAAGTTGGTGTAACCCTTTCAGGGTTTTTAGCATCTGCCTTTGCGTCAGAAGCCTTCGCGTCAGTGCTAGTACAATTTATGCTTGATATAGGGTTGAAGTTTTCACCCGAGTTGATCAAGCCTTTTGCAGTAATCATAATTACAATTATATTGTCCTATATGACAATTCTTTTTGGAGAACTAGTTCCTAAAAAAATAGCAATGGCCCACCCTGAAAAATTTTCACGGGCGGTCGTTGTTCCAATCAGTTTTTTCTCAAAAATGTTTACCCCTTTAGTAAAATTTCTTTCCTTTTCAACTAGACTTACTTTAAGGCTGATTGGAATTGATCCTGATAAGCTTGAAGATAGCGCAACTGAAGAGGAAATTAGACTTTTAGCATCTGTATCCCAAGAAAGCGGAAATATTGATGAAACAGAAAGAGAAATGATTGAAAATATTTTTGCCTTTGATGATATGACAGTTGAGGAGATTATGACTCACCGAACTGAAGTTTTGGCTTTATCAGATCAATGGTCATTTGAAGAAATTATTGATTTTGTCGCTGACGAGAGATTTACTCGTTATCCAATATATAAAGATAGTATTGATAACATTATTGGTACGATTCATTTACGTGACTTATTAAAATATACACATTCAGATAAAAGTTATGTTGTAAATGATATCTTAAGGAAACCATACTATATTCCAACTTCAAAAAAGACTGATGACTTATTTAATGAATTTAAATTAAGCAAGACGCATATTGCAATTGTCGTTGATGAATATGGTGGAACCGCAGGCATTGTAACGATGGAAGACTTAATTGAAGAAATCATGGGTGACATCTCAGATGAGTATGATGTTGATGAGTCTGATGGTATAAGTAAGATTAACGAAGAAATGTGGATTGTTGAAGGGGATACAGAGCTTTATGATTTACAAGAAGCACTTGATATTGTTTTTCCAATCGATAAAATAGATACAGTTAGTGGTTTTATTATTAGTGAACTTGGAAGACTTCCTGAGTTTAGCGATTTAAATTCAATCGACTCAGCAGTTATTTACGAAGGATACCGCTTCATAATAACAAAGGCTGAAGAAAAAGTCGTATCTAAGGTTAAGATTTTAAAAGTTATTGATGAGGATGAAGAAGATAATTAAAAGGAGAAAACCGATGGAATTAATGGATGTTTTAAATCAAAAAAGTATTATTTCTGATAATTTAAATTTAAGGTTTGTTTCAGCACAAAATGGTGAAAGTGAAATCAGAATGTCTATTGATGAAAAGGTTTTAAATCCTTATCAAATAGTCCATGGTGGTGCGATCTTCACTTTGGCTGATTCTGCAGCTGGTGCTGCAGCGATTAGTTTTAACGATGCCTATGTAACAATGGATTCCTTTATAAGTTTTATGAACCCAGGGGTTGGCAGTGAGCTAATAGCAAAAGCCAAGACTAACTATAAGGGCGATGACACTTGTGTAATTGAGGTCGAGGTAAAAAACGATATGGACCTGCTAATTGCCAAAGGCATGTTTACAATGTTTAAGATAGATGTGAGTGCATTTTAATGCACTTTTATTTTGTAAGATAAATATTTTTATCTTAATGCTTTTGCTATAGTACTACAACTTTAGTATAATGAATATGGTGGGTGGATATGAAGAAAACAATAAAAATTAGGATGCTATCACAAGCAGATATTGTAAAAGGCCAAGGAGTTTCAAGTGCTTATCATGAGCAAGTTAACTTAGTTAAACAATCTTCTAAATTAGAAGTAAGGGTAAATGAAAGCTTTAAAGATGCTGACATTGTACACCACCATACAATTAATCCGTCTAATTATTTTAGGATGTTTAATAAAAAGTACAAGCATGTTGCTTATGTGCATGTTTTAGCTGAAAAACTAGAAGGGTCAATTAAACTTAATAAATTATTTTATTTAATCTTTAAAAAGTATACTCATGCCTTTTATAGAAAGGCTGATTACTTAGTTGTTGTTAATCCAATGACAACGCCACTGCTTTTAGACTATGGAATTTCTAAAGACAAGATAAAATATATCCCAAACTATGTTGATAGCAAACAATTTTTTGAAGAAAAAGGCGAAGTTAAACTACAGTTTAGAGAAAAGTATAACATTTCAAAAGATGCCTTTGTAGCGGTTGGGGTTGGCCAAGTACTTTTAGGTAAGGGTGTCCTTGATTTTGTTGAAGTCGCAAAAAAGATGCCTGACATTGAATTTGTTTGGGCGGGCGGATTTTCTTTTGGAGTTTTATCTGATGGATATAAAACCTTGAAAGAACACTTTGAAAACCCACCTAAAAATGTAAAGTTTTTAGGGATTATTGATCGAGAAAAAATGAATGAAGTATACAATGCTAGCGACATTTTATTTATGCCATCTTATAATGAAATGTTTCCAATGACAATCTTAGAAGCTGTTAATACACAATTGCCAGTTGTTCTAAGGAATTTAGAACTCTATAAACATATTTTATTTGAAAAATATAATTATGGAGAAAACAACCAAGATTTTATAGATGAAATTTCAAAATTAAAATCTGATAAAAACCACTTTGATAAGTCAAAACAAAACGCTAAATACTTAAAAGACTACTATAGTCACAATCACGTATTAAAACTTTGGGAAAACTTCTATCAAATGGTTTACGAATCAAAATAGAAAGCGAGGAAATATTATGTTGAATAAAAATCCTTTTATTGAGAATATGACAAATGTAAGAATGAATAATAATAACCTACAAATTGCGGTTTTAATCGATGCTGACAACGTTCCTTATAAGGGTATTAAGGGAATCTTAGAAGAAGTTACTAGATATGGAACGCCAACCATAAAACGTATTTATGGAGATTGGACTAATCAAAGACTAAGTGGCTGGAAACCGTTACTTTTAGAAAATGCAATTAGCCCGATTCAGCAGTATGGCTATACAACCGGAAAAAATGCAACAGATTCAGCTTTAATTATTGATGCCATGGATATGTTATATACAAAACAAATTGACGGCTTTTGTTTAGTTTCTAGTGATAGTGACTTTACAAGACTTGCAACAAGACTTCGTGAGGCAGGTAAATGGGTTCTTGGAGTTGGCGAAAGAAAAACACCTAATCCATTTATAGTAGCTTGCGATAAATTTGTTTATATAGAAGTTATCGATGAAAATAATAAGGCAAATCTTTTAAGAGGTCAAGATAAAGACGAACTAGTTCGATTAATCGCATCATCAATTAATGATAGTGCAGATGATAGCGGCTATGCATTTTTAGCTGATGTTGGTAACTCAATGATGAGAAAACAACCAGACTTTGACCCTAGAAATTATGGCTATTTTAAGTTAACACCACTTTTGAAAGACTTAGAAGAATTCGAAATTGATGAAAGAAAAATTGATGATACAATAAAACACGTTTATATAAGAAACAAACATCACAACAAATAATCTTTTAAAGTTGAAATAAATGGTAGCTTATTATATAATTAAAAAAGAAATTGATGATTAGGCCAAGTAAGATTAAATATCCAAATTTAGAGAAAAGCTGGTATGGTGAAAAGCTCTTGGAATTTAATGTGAATTCACCTAGGAGAGAAGTTAATAACTTCCGTAACTACTGCGTTAAAGTAATGATGAGACATATTTTATATATGTAAAACAGGATGGTACCGCGTACGTCGCTTCTGGCTATGCGGTTTTTTTATTGAAGGGAAGTAATCAAATGAGTAGTATTCATGATATTAAAGAAGAGAGTTTACAACTTTTAAAGGATGCAGATAATCTTGAGAAGCTTGAAAAGTTAAGAGTTGAGATTTTAGGTAAAAAAGGTCTTTTAGCTGACTTAATGAAACAAATGCGCGATTTAGATAAAGATGAAAGACCAGTCTTTGGTCAAAAGGTTAATGATCTAAAACAAGAATTAGAAAAGATCATTCGAGAAAAGATTTCATCTTTTATCGAAAGCGAAATGTTAAAAAAATTAAGTGAAGAAAAAATCGACATAACCCTTCCAGGCGCAAGTCTAAAACATGGAAATAAACATCCTTTGACATTAATGAGTGATGCTATATTAGAACTTTATACATCAATGGGTTACACAGTCGTAAAGGGACCTGAGATTGAATTAGATAAATATAATTTTGAAAGAGCCAATATTCCAGAAAATCACCCAGCTCGTGAAATGCAAGACACCTTTTTTGTCGATGTGGAAAGATTGCTAAGGACGCATACAACTGCGATTCAAACACGAGTTTTAGAATCAGAAAGTAATAATCTACCTATTAAAGTCATTTGTCCTGGCAAAACCTACCGTCGGGATGATGATGATGCTACCCATTCTCATCAGTTTATCCAGATCGAAGGACTTTTGATAGACGAAAACATTAAAATGACTGACTTAAAAGGAACTTTAGAAGTAATGGCGACTCATTTATTTGGGGATGACCAGAAAATTCGTTTAAGACCATCATATTTTCAATTTACTGAACCATCAGTAGAAGTAGACCTTGTTTGTTTTAATTGTAAAGGTGAAGGCTGTTCAGTTTGTAAACAAACTGGTTGGATTGAGCTTTTAGGAGCTGGAATGGTTCATCCTAAAGTTTTAGAGATGGCAGGTATTGATAGTTTACGTTATAGTGGCTTTGCTTTTGGCTTAGGTGTTGATCGTGCTGTAATGTTGAAATATGGAGTAAAAGACATTAGATCTCTCTATACTAATGATGTTAGATTACTTGATATGTTTGATCGTTTTGATTAGGAGGAAGAAAAATGAATTTAAGTTATAATTGGTTAAGTAAATATCTTGATTTAAATGATCTTAGTGTCACTGCGGTGGCAAATGAGTTAACATTAGCTGGACTTGAAGTTGAAAAAATAACCCACTTGGCTAAGGCTGATCATTTAGTAGTTGGAAAAGTATTAGAAGTTAAAAACCATCCAAATGCCGATGCTTTAAAGGTCTGTCAGGTTGATATAGGAAGTGAAGTCTTACAAATTGTTTGTGGAGCACCAAATGTTGAGCAAGATCAAAAAGTTATTGTCGCAAAAGTTGGGGCAACACTGCCAGAGCTTAAAATAAAAGAAACGACAATTAGAGATGTTTCATCAAAAGGGATGATTTGTTCATTGAGTGAACTTGGAGTTAGTGAAAAAAACTTATCAAATGAGCAAATTGCTGGAATAGAAGTTTTAAACCAACAGGCAATAGTCGGTAGTGAAAATGTCTTAGAAGCCTTAGGCTTAGATGATGCAATTTTGGAAATTGACTTAACTCCAAATCGCACTGATTGTTTGGCAATGTTTAATATGGCAAAAGAAGTTGGCGCTATTTTAGATAGAAAGGTTGTCTTACCAACAATCAATGACCACCACCAAGGTTTACCAACAAAAGTTACAGTTGGCTTAGAAACAAAATATAGTGAGCGTATCGGAGCGAAATTGATTGGTGACATTACAATCAAGCCATCGGTGGCTTGGATGAAAGAAATCTTAATTTCAAATGGAATTAAGCCCATTAATAATGTCGTTGATATTAGTAATATTGTTATGTTAGAACTTGGCCAGCCATTACACTTTTATGATGCAGATAATCTAAATGCCTTGGAATTAGTCGTAAAAGATGGTTATAGTCAAAAGTTTATCGCCTTAGATGAAGAAGAATATACTATAAAGCCAAGTGACTTGGTAATAACATCAAATAATGAGGTGATTGGAATAGCCGGTCTAATGGGTGGCGAAAATAGTAAAATTACTGATAAGACAAAGTCTATCCTAATTGAATCAGCCCATTTTGATTTAACTACCATTAGAATTAGTTCAAGAGAGTTAAATATTACTTCTGAAGCTTCGCAAAGATTTTCTAAAGGGATTGATCCTAATGCTTTAGAAATGGCAATTAATCGAGCCGTTGATTTATTGATAAAATATGCAGATGCGACAAAGATTGAAGAAACTGTAATTGCTGGAGAACAAAACTTAACTAAAAAACGAATTGTTACAACATCAAAATACATAAATGATCGTTTAGGTACAAATTACACAGCCCATGAAATGGAAACTGTTTTTAAGCGTTTAGACTTTAATCCAGTGTTAATAGATAACACTATTTCTGTCCATATCCCGACTTATCGCCAAGACATTGAAGAAGAGGTTGACTTAAGTGAAGAAGTGATTAGAATTATTGGTGTTGATAAACTAGAGTCAACTCTACCCTACATTAGAATGAGTCCAGGTGGTGTTAGTGAGAGCGACAAGCAACAACAAGAACTTGTCCAAACACTTCGTGGTGGCGGCTTTAATGAAGCAATCACATATTCACTTGTTTCAAAAGAAAACTTGGAATTAGCCGTAATGCCAATTGGTAAGGCAGTAAAGATTTCCAATCCAATTAGCAAGGATCGAATGTATTATCGAACCTCACTAATACCAAGTATGTTAGAGGTAATCCACTATAATGAAGCACGCAATAATACTGAGTACTCACTCTATGAAATAGCTAGTGTATACAGCGATGACAATCTAAGTCAAGAAAGATTATCGATCGCGATTAGTAGTAAACAAGAAATAAGCGCTTGGCAAAACATTGTTAATTTTACTAATTTCTTTAGTGTTAAAGGTAGAGTGGAAGCACTATTATTAAAACTTGGAATAAAAAATGACCGGGTAGAAGTTAGAAAGAATAGCGAAGAAACAACTATCTTTCATCCATACCAAAGTGGTCAAATCTTTATTGACGATAAATTATTTGGGGTTATGGGACTGATTCATCCTAAAATTCAAAAAAACTATGACATTACTCAAGCTGTAATTGGAGAGTTTAACTTAGAAGTAATTTATCAAGCAAGAAAATCTAAGGTTAAATATACAGATATACCTAAATTTCCAGGAGTAAATCGTGATATCGCCGTTATTGTACAAGAAGATTTAAAGGCAGCGGATTTAATTGACACTGTTTTAAAAGTCGGTAAAAGTTTAGTAGTCGATGCAAAGGTCTTTGATGTTTATCAAGGTGAAAATATTGAAGAAGGCTATAAATCAATAGCCTTACGCGTTTATTATCAATCATTAGAAAAAACATTAAAAGACGAAGATGTCAATGACTTACACGCAAGCATCGTCCAAGCACTAAGAGATCGCTATGATCTTATTTATAGAGAAAAGTAAGGTGAAATAATGGGAAGAGCATTTGAAGTAAGAAAAGCCGCAATGGCAAAAACGGCTGATGCAAAAGTTAAGATATACTCTCGCTATGGCAAAGAAATTTATATTGCAGCTAAAAGTGGCGAACCCAATCCAACTATGAATTTGGAACTAGCCAGAGTTATTGAAAAAGCTAAAGCAGATCAAGTCCCTAATGATATTATTAATCGGGCAATTGAAAAAGCTAAGGGTGGATTAGATGAACACTATGATGCATTAAGATATGAAGGCTTTGGGCCTGGAGTATCAACTTTAATTGTTGACACTCTGACAAACAATACAAATCGCACTTTTAGTGAAGTAAGAAATTGTTTTACAAAAACTGGCAGCAAAGTTGGAGTTAATGGCAGTGTTTCTCACGCTTATGATCAAGTTGGAATTTTAACTTTTAAAGATCAAAATGAAGATGCTGTTTTAGAGGTCTTATTAATGGGCGATGTCGATGTTATTGAAGTTGAAAGTCATGCAGAGGAAATCAGTGTCATTGTTAATCCAAAAGATTTGTACTTAGCTAAAGAGACCCTAGAAAAAGATCTGGCTGTCGATGATTTTCTAACTTTAGAAATCACAATGCTAGCTCATGATTATCACAAGTTAAATGACGACGACAAACAAAATTTTGAGAAATTATTATCAATGTTAGATGAATGTGAAGACGTACAAAATGTTTATCACAATATTATTTTAGAATAATTTATATCAAACCAACAATAACCCTATAGAAAGACTTTTATCTTTAAGTCGCTTATATAGGGTTTGCTTAATTTTTGGGAAATACATTTCTTGACACACTAGTAGTGCATAATATAAGGTGTAAACAAGAAGAGGAGTAATATAATGAAAATAACAGTAGGACAAGCAATAATGAGAATTTTGAATGCATGGGATATTGATCATATATATGGAATCCCGGGTAGTTCTTTAAATGGTATCTTTGATGCCCTGGACAAAGAACAAGAAACAATGAAATATATTCAAGTTAGACATGAACAAGGTGGCGCTTTGGCGGCTTCTGCTCACTATAAGTTAACAAAAAAGATTGGTGCAGCATTTGGCTCGGGTGGACCTGGTGGTACTAACTTAATAAATGGACTATATGATGCAAAAATGGATCGAGTTCCAATGTTGGCAATTTATGGCCAAACTGCTTCAACTAATATAAACACAACCTTCTTTCAAGAGTTGGACCAATCTCCAATTTTTGCGGATGTAGCTGTTTTTAATAAGCAAGCAGTTAATGCAGAACAAATACCAAACTTGATTGAAGAAGCAATTAGAACTGCATACTCAAAGAAAGGTCCTGCAGTAGTAATATTGCCTACAGACATGGTTGAAACAGAAATAGATTATATACCAAGAAAAGAGAAACGTTACATACCAAAACTACAAAATCCAGTTATAGAAACAAATGATATGGATGTTGTACTTAATATGATTAAAGAAGCTAAAAACCCTGTCTTATACTTAGGTCAAGGAGTTTTTGATGCTAAGGATATTGTTGGCGAGGTCTCTGATAAATTCAAAATGCCAATTGTGACTAGTGTCTTAGGTATTGGTGTGGCTATTGAAAATAATCATGAAAACTTTATGGGCAGTTTTGGGCGTCTTGGCTTTAAATCAGCTTATGATGTAATATACAATGCTGACTTACTATTATTTGTCGGAGCAAATATGCCTTTTGCACGATATTGGCCAGAAGCTTTAAAAATTATTCAAGTTAATAATGAGATTGCTGATATAGGAAAGCAAGTAGACGTTGAAATTGGCATTGTCGCTGATAGCAAAGATTTCTTAAAAAGACTTCTAGACTATGACTATAGTGTAGAGCACCGTCCTTTTTTAGATGCTGCGCGCTTAAGTAAAAAGTACTGGGATGAGTGGTTAGAAAACTTATCAATTGATGAAAGCAAGGGCTTATCTGGTGAAGCAGTTATTAAAGAGATTTCAAAAATGGCAACTGATGATGCAATCTTTGGCTTAGATGTTGGCAACAATACGATGCATTCAATTAGAACTTTACCTTTTGACCAACAACAACAATTTACAATCAGTGCTTGGTTTGCAACCTTAGGATATGGTGTACCTGCAAGTATTGATGCAAAAATAACTTATCCTAATAAGCAAGTTTGGAGTATTTCTGGTGATGGTGGTTTTGCGATGAATATGCAGGAAATCATC
>LFRM01203980.1_pt1 | contig 14268 bp, 16 predicted proteins | sample 618341 | NCBI WGS metagenome assembly LFRM01 (sample SAMN03654438, study PRJNA283298) | anaerobic digester metagenome | isolation source: pool of bioreactors CSTR01a, CSTR02a, and CSTR03a thermophilic anaerobic... | place: Denmark: Kgs. Lyngby | collected 2014-05-21 | reverse complement strand
GATATAACTAATTTGGATAGAAACGAATATTTTTATTTACCTGGGAGAATTCTTCATATTGATGGCGATAATGAATATTTGGAAAGATGTCTTAATTTCTATAAAAAATTAAAATTAAAGGCAAAAGGATTAAATATAAAAGAGCCTGATATTTATCAAGAAATAGGTAAATTTCTAATTGAATTTAATCCAGATATATTAGTAATTACAGGACATGATGCTTATAATAAAAAACAGGGAGAAGTTGATAATATTGATAATTATCGTAATACTAAAAACTTTATTAAAGCTGTTAAGGCAGCAAGAACAGTTGAAAATAATCCTGAAAAACTAATTATAATTGCTGGAGCTTGCCAATCTAATTTTGAAGAATTAATTAAATCGGGAGCTAATTTTGCTTCTAGTCCAAAAAGAATAAATATTCATGCTTTAGATCCAGCTATTGTTGCTAGTAATATAAGTATAGCTAAAAAAAATACTGAAATAAATTTATTAGATATTATTTCTAAAACTAAATATGGAAAAGATGGTATTGGAGGAATTATTACTAATGGTACAATGTATGTAGGTTACCCGCGATGAATTTAACTAAAATAAGAGAAGAAATATCTAATAATAAAGGGAAAATATTACACTTTAGATTTAACGGTAATAGAAATCAAATAGAAAATTTTTCAGGAAAAATAGTAGATGCCTATTCTAAAATATTTTTAATTGCCATAAATAATGAAATTAGATCTTATACATATTCAGATATTTTGATAAATTCATTAGAAATAATAAAGAAATAAGATGTTGCATTTTTATTTAAAATGATATAAACTAGATTTATAAAGTTAATTACTTTAGAAGGAGGATGGTTACATGAAGATTACATCAATAAATGTACGAAGGATTGAAAAAGAAGGTTCTAGAATGAAAGGGATTGCATCTATTGTATTAGACGATAGTTTTGCAGTTCATGATATTAGAATTATTGAAGGAGATAAAGGTTTATTTATAGCGATGCCAAGTAAACAGGTAAGAAATACTCCAGGACTTTATAAAGATATTGCTCATCCAATTACAAGTGAAGTTCGTACAGTATTTGAAGATGCAATTTTAGAAGCTTATAAAAATGCAGATTTAATTACTAATGAAACTGAAGAAAAAGAAGCTGAAGAGGAAGAATAAGTTTTATCCTCTTAAGCTTTTTTTGTTATATTAATTAATTTACTAACATATTATTTCTTAGGAGGAAATTATGGACAAGAGTGAAACAATAAATGTTAGTAATTATAGTCATAGTATAAATATTGTGGAGAGAAAAAATATTATCATAACGGGTGTAAAAAAAATAGAAAGTTTTGATAATGAAGAATTCTTATTAGAAACAGCGCTAGGCTATTTAATAATAAAAGGAGAGGGTTTAGAAGTAATTAAATTAGACACGATTCAAGGAAATGTTTCAATAAAAGGTTTTATTAAATCATTGGTTTATATTGATGAAAATAATCAAAATAAAAAAGAAAGTAGCTTTTTTAGGAAACTTTTTAAATGAGTTTAACAATACAAATTCAATCTTTAATTTTTTCTTTTGTTTATGGTTTATTTTTTGCTACAATTTTTAGACTCTTTTCTAAATATTTTAATACTCAAATAAAATACATAAATATAATAATTATTTTTTCTTTTGTTTTATTTAATGCTTTATTATATTTCTTTTGTTTATCTATTGTTAATAATGGAATTGTACATTTTTATTTTTTATTGACAGTATTATTAGGATTTTTAATAGAAAATAAGGTAAATGACTATTTAAAAAAATATAAAAAGTGATATAATATAATTGGTGATACTATGAAAAAGAAAAAAATTAAGCATAAAACAACGAGAAGAATTTTAACATTAGATTTATGTTGTGCAATATTTTGTTCTTTTATATTACTAACTTTTACTAGTTATTGGGTAGATATTGTTAATTTATATAACGAAAAAAAAGATTTAGAAACTAATTTAACAACCTTAAAAGAAGAAGAGAAGAATTTGAAAAACGATGTTAAGAAATTAAATGATCCTGATTATGTAGCAAGATATGCACGAGAAAGGTTTTTTTATTCAAAGAATCAAGAATATATCATTAGAATTCCTTAAAGAATTCTTTTTATTTTATAAAATGAAAAAATAAATGCTTGTCAATATAGACTTCTTTTGATATCATAACTTAAAGAACAGAGGAATTACATATGGAAAGAGTTACTAATTTTTTATTAAATGAAATAAAGTTAAGCGCTGAAGATATAATTATCATTGGTGTTTCTTTTGGACCAGATTCAATGTGTTTATTAGATATATTAAATAAAATAAAAGAAAATATTAATTTCAAAATAGTCTGTGCTCACATAAATCATAATATTAGAAAAGCTAGTTATAAGGAAGAAGAGTCGTTAAAAAAATATTGTGTAGAAAAAAAATTGATTTTTGAGACTATGACTATAGAAAAATATAGTGATGATAACTTTCATAATGAAGCTAGAAATATAAGATATGATTTTTTTAAAGAGTTAGCTCGAAAATATAAAGCTAATTATATAGTGACTGGTCATCATGGTGATGATTTAATTGAAACAATTTTGATGAGAATAGTTAGAGGTTCGACTTTGAGTGGATATGCGGGCTTTAAACAAGTTATAAATTTAGGTGAATATAAATTAATAAGACCCTTAATTACAATGACTAAAGCAGATATCTTAAAATATAACAAAATAAATAATGTTCCTTATGCTGTAGATGCATCAAATAAAAATAACAATTATACTAGAAATAGATATCGTAAAAATATTTTGCCTTTTTTAAAAAAAGAAGAAGCATTAGTTCATGAAAAGTTTCTAAAATTCAGTGAAACTTTATCTTTTTATGATGATCACATTAAAAAGGAAACAAATAATTATATTTTAAAGGTTTTAAAAAGCAATAAATTAGATATAAAGAAATTTAATTCCTTAGATTTTATTTGGCAAAAGAATATTATTAATAATATTTTAAAAAAGTTTTATCAAGATGACTTAATTTTTATAAATGATAAACATACAAATTTAATTTTAGATATAATAAATTCAAATAAAAGTAATACATATATATATTTACCTAATAATGTTTTAGTAAGTAAATCTTATAATTATTTATACATAAACAAGGAAACAGATATTATAAATAATTATGAGATAGAGTTTTCTGATTTTGCCTATTTACCAAATGGGAAAACAATTGAAAGGATTGTAGAAACTTTGGAAAATAATAATAATGTTTGTCGTTTGTTAAGAAATGATTATATAGAACCATTATATATAAGAACTAGAAAACATGGTGATAAGATTTGTAGCAAAGGTATGACTGGTCACCAAAAAGTAAAAGACATTTTTATTGATAAAAAAATCCCAATGAAAGATCGTGATTTATGGCCAATTGTTGTTGATGCTACTGATACGATTATTTGGATACCAGGAATAAAAAAATCAAAAATAGATAAATCTAATAAAGAAAAATATGATATAATATTAAAGTATTATTAAGGAGGATAAAATGAAACAAAAAAATTTAAAAAAAGGAATATTGCCATATTTATTATTATTAATATTTATGGTTGGAATATATTATTTCTTTAATTTATTAAATCAAAAAACTAACATTTTAACGTATGATCAATTTATTAATGAAATGAACAATGATCAAATTGAAGAAATAGTAATAAAGCCTAGTGTTAGTGCATCAGTGTACGAAGTAGTGGGACGTTTAAAAGATTATGAAGAAAATGAAATATTTACTGTAAGATTACCTTTATCAGAGACGGTTATAAATAAGATTATTAATAATGAAGAAAAACAAGCTTTTGAAATTAAAGTGGAAAAAGATTTAGAAAGTAATTCTATTTTAACTCTAATCATAAATGTTTTACCTATTGTTGTTTTTATAGGAATAATTTTTTATTTTATTACAAAACAAGTTAATGGTACAAATAAATCAATGGATTTTGGTCGAAGTAGAGCTAAATTAAATAGTGAAAATAACAAAACAACTTTTGACGATGTGGCAGGTTTAAAAGAAGAGAAAGAAGAAGTAAGTGAACTAATTGATTTTTTAAAGAATCCAAAAAAATTTCAAAAGTTGGGAGCCAGAATTCCTAAAGGAGTTCTTTTAGTAGGCCCTCCTGGAACAGGTAAAACTTTATTAGCGCGAGCTGTTGCTGGAGAGGCTAATGTGCCTTTCTATTATATAAGTGGATCCGATTTTGTTGAATTATTTGTAGGGGTTGGAGCTAGTCGTGTTAGGGATATGTTTAAACAAGCTAAACATAATGCTCCATGTTTAATTTTTATTGATGAAATAGATGCTGTAGGAAGACAAAGAGGAACTGGTTTAGGAGGAGGACATGATGAACGCGAGCAAACATTAAATCAATTGTTAGCAGAAATGGATGGCTTTGGCTCTAACGAAGGAATAATTATTATTGCTGCAACTAATAGAGCAGATGTTTTAGATCCTGCTTTATTAAGACCCGGTCGTTTTGATAGACAGGTAACAGTTAATTTGCCTGATAAGATAGGACGTGAAGAAATTCTAGGCGTACATGCTAAAAATAAGATATTTTCTAAAAACGTAAGTTTAACCAATATAGCTAAAAGAACCACTGGTTTTAGTGGGGCTGATTTAGAGAATTTACTTAATGAGGCAGCTTTATTAGCGGTTAGACGTAATTTAAATGCTATTACTATGAGTGAAATAGATGAAGCAACAGATAGAGTGTTACTTGGGCCTGCCAAATTAAGCAAGAAATATACTGAAAACGAACGAAAAATGGTAGCTTATCATGAATCAGGCCACGTGGTATTAGGTCTTAAATTAAATGCTGCGAATGATGTTCAAAAGGTAACAATTATTCCGCGTGGTTATGCTGGCGGTTATGCTATGATGGTCCCAAAAGAAGAAAGATATACTTCTACTAAAACAGAATTATTAGAACAAATAACTGGTTTATTAGGTGGGAGAGCATGTGAAGAAATAATTTTTAAAGAAATAACAACTGGTGCTCATAATGATTTTGAAAAAGCAACAAAAATAGCACGTGCTATGGTAACAGAATATGGTATGAGTAATTTAGGCCCAATGCAATTAGAACATCAAACAGAGGGAATCTTTTTAGGTCGTGATTATAATAAAAGTCGTAATTTTTCAGATGCTGTTGCATTAGAGATAGATAAAGAAGTTAGGAATATAATTGATCAATGTTATGACAAAGCTAAAGATATTTTAAATAAGAATCGAAAATTAGTTGATTTAATTGCAAATAATTTGTTAGAACATGAGACCTTAACTAAAGAGCAAATTGAGTATTTGATTGAAAATGGAAGAATGCCTGATGAAGAAATTATTGAAATAAAAAAAGAAGTTAAAACAAAAACTACAAAAACAAAAGAGGATTAGTTTAATTCCTCTTTTGTTTAAAATTAATAACAAGACATAATAGAACTGTTGACAATCAAGCTTTTTTGATATAAAATTATTTTACACATTTATATATTATATGCCTAGTTAGCTCAGCCGGTAGAGTATCTGACTGTTAATCAGAGTGTCACAGGTTCAAGTCCTGTACTAGGCGCCATAAATGCCCAATTAGCTCAGTCGGTAGAGTATCTGACTGTTAATCAGAGTGTCACAGGTTCAAGTCCTGTATTGGGCGCCATAAATAAATTACAGCAATATTGCTGTTTTTTTATGAAAAACATTGCAATTGCTTATAAACTATGGTAATTTATATATATAAGCATAGTTATAAAAAAAATGCTTAAAAAATGGGAGGTAAAAATGAAAAAAGCTGAATTAATTGAAGCTGTTGCAGCACAAGCAGGTTTAACTAAAGCTGATGCTAACAGAGCTGTTGATGCTACTTTTACAACAATTACAAAAGCTCTAGCGGAAGGAGACAAAGTACCATTAGTTGGATTTGGTACATTCTCAGTTTCTAGAAGAAAAGCTCGTGATGGTCGCAATCCTCAAACAGGAGAAGTTGTTAAAATAGCAGCTAGAAATGCAGTATCATTTAAAGCTGGATCTCAATTAAAAGAAACAGTAAATAAATAAAAAGCCACTTGGCTTTTTATTTTTGTTTTATGATATAATATATTTATTGGAGGAGCATTATGTTAGAAACTTCATTGAATTTATTAAAGAAAATAGAAGAAAATGGTTATGAGGCCTATATAGTAGGAGGTTTTGTTAGAGACTATTTACTAGGAGTAACTTCTTTAGATGTTGATATTAATACCTCAGCTACTCCCCAGGAAATAAAAAGAATATTTAAAGATGCCTGTTTACCAAATGAAGATTACGGATCTGTAACAGTAATTTATGATGATGTTCGTTTTGAAATAACAACTTATAGAAAAGATTTTGAATATATTGATAATAGAAGACCTAGTTCCATTGAATATATTGATGATTTAAAAGAAGATTTAAAAAGAAGAGATTTTACAATTAATACTTTATGTATGAATAGTAAAGGAAAGATTGTTGATCATCTAAATGGAAAAATAGATTTAGACAATAAACTTATTGTCTGTGTTAATAATTCTTTTATATCTTTTTCTGATGACGCATTAAGAATACTTAGAGCAATTAGATTTGCAACGGTTTTAAACTTTAAATTAGTTAATGATGTAAAAAAGAATATTATTGCAACAAAAGGTTTGTTAAAAAACTTGTCATATAATAGAAAAAAAGAAGAATTAAATAAAATTTTTACTAGTAACAATCTTTTGCTTGGTATATCTTTAATAAAAGAATTGCAATTAGATTATGAACTTGAATTATATGATTTAGATAATATTACTAATGAGCATGATTTATTAACAATATGGCTGTTAATTGATAAAAAAGAAGTTTATCCTTATACTAAAAATGAAAAAAATCTAATTAATCAAATAAAGAAATGTTTAAATTTAGATAATACAAATAATAATGTTCTTTATCATTATGGCCTTTTTGTTAATTTAGAAGCTGCAATAATTAAGGGATTACCAAGAAAAATAATAGTTGATAAATATAACGAGCTGCCTATTAAATCACAAAAAGATATAGATATTACTGGTCAAGAGATCTTAGAGTTCCTAAATATATTGCCTTCAAAAATAGTTAAAGAGATTTTTGTTGATTTAGAAAATAAAATATTATCTAATAGTTTAATAAATGAAAAAGATATATTAAAGAAATATATTATAAGTAAATATAAAACTAATTAATAAATTAATCAAGGCTAATTTAAAGGTTGTGTTATAATATTAATGGGAGGTTAATATGAATAATAAATTTAATAATATAATTAAAAGTAAATATATTACAATCCCAATATTTTTATATTCTATTTGTAAAGATTTATCAGTATCTGGAGATGAATTTATTTTACTTATGTATTTGAATAATAAAGGTGAACAATTTGTTTTTGATCCTAATTTAATTGAGAAAGATTTGAATATAAAATTACCTTTGTTAATGGAATATATTGATAATTTTATTAATAAAGGTTTGATAGAGTTGAAAAATATTAATAGTGATAAAAATATTTTACAAGAGTATATTATTTTAACACCCTTTTATGAAAAAATAAAATTAAAAATAATGAATAATAACGAAGATGAAGAAAGTTTATCTATTTATCAAACGATTGAAAAAGAATTTGGTAGACCTCTTAGTCCAATGGAATATGAAATAATTAAAGCTTGGATTGATGATTATAGCAATGAAGAATTGGTTTTAGAAGCGTTAAAAGAGGCTGTTTATAACGGAGTTTATAATTTAAGATACATAGACGTTATATTAAACGAATGGCGTAAAAAAGGGTATAAAACAGCATCAGATATTATTAAAAGAAAACCTAATCAAAAGAGTGAATTAAAAGAAGTATTTGATTATGATTGGTTAAATGAAGATGATGAATAAAGATGAAATAGTTAATTATTTAAATAAGATTATTTCAAACCCTGTATGCGAATTAAATTATTCTAAAGATTACGAACTATTAATATCTGTTATGTTAAGTGCTCAATCTACTGATAAAAGAGTTAATAAGGTTACTGAAGAATTATATAATAAATACTCAAATATTTATTTATTAAATGAAGCTTCAGTAAAGGAAATAGAAACTATTATTAAACCAATTGGAACTTATAAAAGAAAATCCTTTTATATAAAAGAAATAGTAGCAAATTTAATAAAGGATTGGGATGGGAGAGTGCCTAGAGATCGTAATTATCTAGAACAACTTCCTGGAATTGGTAGAAAAAGTACTAACGTTGTTTTAGCTGAATTGTATAATTTGCCAACAATTGCTGTTGATACTCACGTAACTAGAATATCTAAACGTTTGGGACTTGCTAATGAGAATGATAGTGTAAGAAAAATTGAAGAAAAGCTAATGAAAATATTTCCGCAAAAAGATTGGAATAAAATTAATCATCAATTAATTTTATTTGGTCGATATTATTGTAAAGCAAGAAATCCTGATTGTGAAAATTGTTTATTAAAAAAGGATTGCATAAGAACAAAAAAAGAAACTGTTAAAAATTAGCAGTTTCTTTTTAATTAATAATAATATTTCTTGTAATTGTTTTTTCTCTTGTTTTATAAGTTACTTTATACTCTATAACATAACTGCCAGCAATATCGGTTTTAATATCTTTAACAGTTTCCTCATTGAATTTAATAGTTGTTACAGTTTTGGCTTTAGTAATAAGTTCTTTTTTATAAAGTATATTTAGACCATCTTCAATATAAGGTTCATTTAAATTAAGTTTAATCGTGCTGTTTCCTATTAAAGAGATTTCTAAATCTTCATTATTAGGTGCATTAAATGTTTTGCTAATTCCGCTACTTTGAACAGTTTTATTATTTTTATATGAACTTTTGACTATATATTTACCATAAGGTTCTTTGGTTTCGTATTCATATGAAGTCTTAACGGTAAAACCTAAATATTTTTCTTCAATGCCATCATTGAAATATAGATCATAACCGAAATCACCAAATTGAGTACTATTATTATTCGTAACACCAGTCCAACTTAATTTAACTTTGTCATCATTATATGATATAGATAAGTTGGTAGGATTACTTATAGGCTGATAAACGGGCGAAATTTCAGTTGGTTCAGTCCCTTTCTTATATAATTCATAAGTAATTAAATCTGCTGGTGTATTTTCACTAGCCAACATAGCAGGGTTAGTACCTTTTTCAATTGCTACTTCGACAACGGAATTTGGTTTAATAAAGCTTTTATTGTTTGATTTAAATACAACATAAGATAAAGAATTATAAATATTGTTTCTTTTTAACCAACCGTTACTATTATCAACATAGCCTTTTATAGCATCGAATCCTAGCCAAAAAGATAAAACAACTTCGGGATCATAGCCTACTACCCATAAATCATAAGTATCAGATGGTAAATTATATTTTTTTATAGTATTTTGATCTAAGTTAGATGTGCCTGTTTTTCCCGCTAATTGGGCACCTCTACTTTTACCTGGAACTTCTCCAGTTTGGACAGCATATCTTAGCACACTTGTAATAATATAAGCTGTAGCTTCGCTCATAACTTGAACGGGTTCTTGTTCATACTTAACTTCTTCTCCTGAGTTCCTAACTATAAATTTACTAACGGCATAAGGCTCATTATAAATACCTTTGTTATTAAAAGCCGCAAAAGCGCCAGCCATTGCTACTGGATTTGATCCATTGAAAGATCCAATAGAGTGAGCCTCGTGTAAATACCCGTTACTAACTTCTGGTTGAATACCTAACGATGTTACAAATTTTAATATTTTTGAATTACTTACACTTTGAAAAGCTTTTAATGCAGGAATATTTCTAGAAGTAGCTAAAGCCGTTTTTAAAGTCATATTACCAAAATATTTATTATCATGATTTTTAATAGGCGTTCCGTCTGAATAACTATAGGGCTCATCAACAAATTGAGTATAAGTTGACCAATTTTCATATTCTATACCTGGACCATAGTCAAATAAGGGCTTAGCTGTAGAACCTATTTGTCTATTAATCATTGTTGCATAGTTATAAGATCTTATGCCAGTTCTAAACCTTCCGGCTCCAATAGCTAATATTTTACCAGTCGCAGCTTCAACAACGGCAGCGCCACTTTGAATTTGATCATCAGGCCATGTATATGTAACTCCATTATATATATTATCAACATCAGTTTGTCTAACAGTATCTAAGTTAGAATATATAATCATTGGGATTTCATATGGGTTTAATTTATATTTAATAATCATTTCTTCAACAACAGTATCCACATAAGCTTGATAAGCTATTTGTTTTTCTTTACCACTTAATAATGAAGTTATTGGAACACTACCAGCTAAGTTACCTTCTTCTTTAGTAATATATTTGTGTCTTCTCATTAAATACAAAACCGTATCTTGTCTTTTTTCAGCGGCTTTGGGATAATTATAGGGATTGTAAGCATTTGGAGATTGGAATAATCCAGCTATAAAAGAGGCCTCACTTAAATTTAAATCTTGAATATCTTTGTCAAAATAGGACTGGGCAGCTTCTTCTACACCATATATATTACCTCCTAAAAGGTGATTATTAACATAATATTCAAAGATTTGTTCTTTGGTAAACTGTTTTTCTAATTTAAAAACTGCTAAATATATATCAGTAAACTTCCTTATAATGCCTTTTATTCCTGTAGAAGTTGATGAGGTAAAACTATTTTTTATAACTTGCATGGAAATAGTAGATGCTCCTCCTGCGTCATCTCGCCCCATTAATTGTTTTAGAGTTGCTACTAAAAACCTTGAAGGATTAAAACCGTTATGTTGAAAGAATTTAGCATCTTCAGTTGCAATAATAGAATCGATTAAAACTTGAGGTAATTGGTCATATGTAACGTTTTCTCTTAATTCAGCCCCTAATTTAGCTATTTCTGTTCCGTCTTTATCATAAATAATAGTTGATTCTTTATAATTAAGTTCTTTTACATCAAATTTTGGAGCGCTTAATACAATATAAATACAAAAAGCTACACCTATTAATAATAATAAACAGAAAATGCTAAGGAATATTGTAAAAATTAATTTTAAAATTTTACGTTTATTATTTTTCCCTTTAGCTTTATGAATCATTTTATTAAAATATAAAATAATAGCAATACCAATAACTAAAACAATAGTTAGTATTGGTTTTAAAAAAATAAGAGCTATAATTAATAAAATAGTAATAATTAAAGGTTTAACTATTTTTTTATTTTTTATTTTTTTAATTAACTTATCAATTTGATTGTTTTTCATTCCTTTTTTTCTATTTGGTTTTTTAATGTTCTTTTTTTTCATTTTTTTCCTCCAAAAATTTATCTATTATTTGAATATAATCTAACTTATTAATATAATTATAACTAATTTTATGGCAATTGTTATCAAAAAATGTTTTAGGAATATATTTAACTTCACTTTTTTTAATGTAATTTAATAATTGTTCAATAGTAATCATATAAGTATCAAAATTAACTTTAAATCTTATAATCATAAAAGCAATTCCTCCGTTTTTCCAAATCTTATATAAGTGATCTATTTGGTGTTTAAGAATATTAGATAAAGGAAATTTGCTTAAATTGTTAGTTTCTTTTACATCAAAATCAAGGTAAAACCCTTTGTATATACCATTGTAATCAGTAGTCGATGGTTGTTCAAAAAAAGCTTCTCTTATAATGGGGTTTTTCTTTGTTTTATAGTCAATCTTTACTATGTGAATGGGAGTTGGTTTTTTATATATAATTGCAATGTTTTTTTCAATATAAAAATTATTTACACTATTAATTTCTTCTTCTAACCCCATTCCTCGATTATTATATTTAGTAATATTTTGTTTTTTTCTTTGTTTTTTTATACCACTTGGGTAATTCATAAAACCACCTTTATTTATTATACAATATTTTGAATTGTTTTTCCATATTATTGTCGAATAAAGATAAGGTTTGTCGTATGTGCTGAAAAAAATAATTGACTATGTTATTTTAATTATAGGTGAATTTTATGAATGAGTTAGAAGTTTGTCGTATAATTAATGAAATGATTTCTAATACGGTTTATGCCCGAATGAAAAGAGCAGTAATCAATTTTAAAAGAAATAGTAAAGCAATTGACAAAGTATAAGTTTTTTGAGAAAATACAACTATAGGGATTGGTGGTAATTATGTTTCAAAATAAAGTCGCTTTAACGCCTCAAGATATTTTAGAAAAAGAATTTAAAATAGATACTAGAGGATATCGCTTAAAAGAAGTTGATCAATATTTAGATATTATTATTAATGATTATGAACAATTTTATGATATTATCAGATCCTTAGAAAAAGAAAAAGAAGATTTTCTAAATGAAATAATGGCATTAAAACAAGAACTTCGTAATGCTAAAATGAGCATTGAAATTGCTAAAACCAGCGGGCACGAAGTTTCCAATGTTGATATAATGCGTAGATTATCACATCTTGAAAAAATTGTTTATGGCAAAGAAGAATAGTATTTTGACAAACGCTGCATTTTTATAATGTAGAGGAAAGTCCATGCTCGCAAAAACTGTGATGTTTTTAATGATTGTGCTTAGGGAAAAAATAACCTAAGGTAGTGTATGCTAACGGCATCGAAATAATCTAAGTCTTTATGATATGATTAAATTAGATATAAAGTGCCACAGAAACTATGCTTTAAAGAAATTTAAAGATTGAAAAGAGGTAAACCCCACAAGCGAGAAACCCAAAATTGGTAGGGGAGCTTTGATGAAGGAAGGATAACGGATTCAAGGACTATTTTAATAGTAGATAGATGTTTGTCGCCTATAACTAGGAACAGAACATGGCTTATAAAATATTATTTTTTTATGTAATAAAAGAGGTGTTTTTTTGAAAGAAATTGGTTTAAAATTAAATGAAGCACGCAATAACAATAATATTAGTATTGAAGAAGTTAGTGAAGATTTGAATATTTCTATTAAGTTTCTTGAAAATATAGAACTTGGTAATGTAAGAGCATTTAAAGATATATATGAATTAAAAAAAATGGTTGAAGTGTATTCTAAATATTTAGGTTTAAATGTTGAAGAAATAGTCGATGAATTTAATGATTTTTTATTTGAACATACTTCAAAATTATCTTTAACAGACATATTAGAAGCTAGTAAAAAGAAAGAAAAAGAAATAAAAAAGATCACTTCACCGTATACAAAGATCAAAAACAACAGCAAGAAAATTCCTCTTATTTTTTGTATAACTATAGGGATAATACTTTTATTTATGATTTTATTTATAATTTTATCATTTTTAATGTCAGAAGATAAAATTAATACAGAATTAAAAAAAGATTATAATTGTGAGGTAGTATTATGAATAAGGCAAATAAAATAACAGTATTTAGATTAATTTTAAGTTTTTTATTAATTATATTTTTAACTTTTCCTTTTTATAGCATCGGTTTAAATTTACCTAAGATTTTATTTTTTAATATAATAATTGAAGTTAAATATATTATAGCAGCAATAATATTTGCTTTTGCGAGTTTTACTGATTTTTTAGATGGTTATGTAGCAAGAAAATATAATATGGTTACAGATACTGGTAAAACTTTAGATGCAATAGCTGATAAAGTTTTAGTTAATTCAATATTAATTATACTAGCAGTAGATGGTATGGTTTCTGTTTGGGTTCCCGTAATTATAGTAGTAAGAGACATAATTGTTGATGTTTTAAAAATGGAAGTAGGACGAAAAGATCAAGTGGTAGCTGCAATTAAAACAGGTAAAATTAAAACAGCCTTACTAATGATAGGTATATTTTTCACATTAATTTATAATTTACCTTTTGAATTGCTTAAAATTAATTTAGCACTAATGCTTGTATATTTTGGTACAATCATGTCCATTGTTTCTTTAGTTGAATATTTTAACATGAGTAAAAAGTTTATTTTTAAAAAAGGGGAAATGTAGTAAAAAACATATTAGAAATCTCTAAAATGCTTTAGAGATTTTTTAATTTTAATAGAAAAAAAGTTAATACAAACAAATGTTTGAAAACGACTTGATTTTTTTAATGTTATATTATATTATATTATTGTAAGGAAATTTAGGAGGAAAAATGACAAAAAATAAAGAGAACGATAAAACTTTAGATCAAGTGCTTAAAGATATTGAAAAACAATTTGGAAAAGGTTCAATTATGAAATTAGG
>LFRM01268073.1_pt1 | contig 14277 bp, 8 predicted proteins | sample 618341 | NCBI WGS metagenome assembly LFRM01 (sample SAMN03654438, study PRJNA283298) | anaerobic digester metagenome | isolation source: pool of bioreactors CSTR01a, CSTR02a, and CSTR03a thermophilic anaerobic... | place: Denmark: Kgs. Lyngby | collected 2014-05-21 | reverse complement strand
GATATGGCAGGCGTGATACCGGTGGTGTGGAACCACTTGGCGCCGGCGAAAATGTCCGCCCAAGGGAAATCCCCCGGACGCGCATTCGCTATGACGCTGTCGTCACGGTCATAGATGACCTTCCCGGCACGCTGTACCGCGCCGGACTCCAAATAATAAACGCCCAAGCGTCCGGGACGGCGGAGGACCCAAGAGGTATCCACGCCAAAGCCTTTGATTTCGCGTATGCAGGCATCCGCAATGATATTATCCGGCAAAGCGGAGACAAACCGCGCATCCAGCCCGTAATTGGCCAGAGACACGGCGACGTTTGCTTCCGCACCGCCAAAGGTCGCTTCAAAATGCCCGGATTGCATCAGGCGTTCATAGCCCGGACTTTTCAGCCTCAGCATTATTTCTCCGAATGTAACAAAGTGCGCCACGCCACAGCCCTCCTTATTTCTTGTCCGATTGTTGCTTATCGTATCACACGGGCGCCCGCATTTCAAGCATTCAAAAACCGCCCTGCCGGGCGGCAAGGCGGTCAATATGAGCCTGAATTACTTGGCGTATTCGACACTGCGGGTTTCACGTATAACGTTCACGCGGATCTGGCCCGGGTATTCCATCTCTTTTTCGATGCGCTTGGCGATTTCCTTCGCCATGACTTTTGCGCCTTCGTCATTGATGTCTTCCGGCTTTACCATGATGCGTACTTCGCGGCCCGACTGAATGGCGAAGCATTTTTCAACGCCGGTAAACGAATTGGCGATTTCTTCCAGCTTCGTCAGGCGCTTAATGTAGTTTTCCAGAGACTCCCGGCGCGCGCCGGGACGGGCTGCGCTGATGGCGTCCGCCGCCTGCACCAAAACGGCTTCTACGGTTTGCGGTTCCACATCATTGTGATGCGCCAGAATGGCATGCACCACACCTGGATTTTCGCGGTATTTGCGGGCGAGCTCGCCGCCCAGAGACACGTGCGTGCCTTCCTGATCATGGTCAACGGCTTTGCCGATGTCATGCAGGAGACCTGCGCGCTTGGCCAGCTGTACGTCTGCTTCCAGTTCACTGGCCATCAATCCCGCCAGATGGCTGACTTCGATTGAGTGTTTTAGCACGTTCTGACCATAGGACGTGCGGTACTTGAGGCGGCCCAACAAACGGACCAATTCCGGATGCAGTGAGTGCTGGCCCGTTTCAAATATAGCCTGCTCACCCGCTTCCTTGATCTGATTATCCACTTCCTTCTTCGCCTTGTCCACCATTTCTTCAATGCGGGCAGGATGAATGCGTCCATCTGCAAGCAGTTTTTCTATGGCGATCTTTGCGATCTCGCGGCGAATGGGGTCAAACGCGGAGACGATGATGGCTTCGGGGGTATCGTCGATAATGAGATCCACACCGGTCGCTGCTTCCAACGCACGGATATTGCGTCCTTCACGGCCGATGATGCGGCCCTTCATATCATCGTTTTGCAGGTTTATGACCGATACCGTTGTTTCCGCCACGTGGTCGCTGGCGCACCTTTGAATGGCCAGCGCAATGATGTTGCGGGCTTTTTTGTCGCCTTCATCCTTAGCTTTTTGTTCGATTTCGCGCACTGTGGCGGCAGCATCGTGGTAAGCTTCCTTCTGAACGCGGCTGATAATGATTTGTGTCGCTTCGTCGGCGGTGATACCGGCGACGCGCTCCAATTCGCCTGCCTGTTTGTCTCGCAATTCAGTGGCTTCATTAAGGCGCAGTTGGATCTCTTCGCTTTTTTGGTTCATGCGCTCCTCGCGCTTTTCCAAATTATCCAGCTTCTTATCAAGGGTTTCTTCACGCTGGGCGACGCGGCGTTCATTGCGTTGCTGCTCGGCGCGGCGGTCGTGGATCTCTTTGTCCAGGTCGGTTTTGAGGCGCAGCACCTCTTCTTTAGCTGCGAGTATGGTTTCTTTCTTTTTCTCTTCCGCTTTACGGGTGGCATCTTCCAGCAACTCTTTGGCATATTCTTCAGAGCGGCCGATTTTGGCTTCCGACACATTCTTGCGGTAGGTAAACCCAAGCAAGGCGCCGATAATCAGCGTCGCCAGGGAAATAAGTATGGACACGACAGGCGACATAAAATTCCTCCTCTTTCAGCATAATCTTATATTTTTGTTCAAGTCCGGGGAATAGAAAAGCCGCACGGAAATAATCCATACGGCAAATGACTGTACGCTACAAACACAGCGACTCACACCAGGTTTGTCCTTATCAAATAGAACAACTGACTGTATGACGAAACGGGAATTTGTCCCTTAATTACTACTCCCTTGGTTTTCGACCGTGGTGTATCTAAACAGCTGAAGCCTTCCAATACCCAAGATGGCATTCGCCGGACAAGTTCATATTAATGTGAGTTGGCGGATTTGTCAAGCTTCCGAACAAAACTTCGGTATGTTTTAAGGACGTCAGCTTTTGAGCGCGATCAGCGGAATGCGCCGCTCCCTTTGGGTCCCCCCCGCATGGACACCAATGAGCGCTTCCTTTTGCCGATGCGTATTGAAAATTGTACGTTCAGTTTGGGCCACTGCCACATAATCACCCAGCAGCGCGGGCAAGAGCGGGTGATTGGGCTCGGGGCCAAAAAGGTGGCTGCTGAGGACCTGCTCGCGCGTAAAGAGCGTAAAATCCGCACCGAAATGTTCTATAAATGCGGCAGCGAACGCCTCCCCGCGACCGGGCTTGGTAAAAAAGTTGAGGGTACGCGGTTCAATGGATGGCAAACGCAAGAGACAATCCACAAGGTCGGGATAGTCTGTTATTACATCGCCTCTGGCGTCCAGATGCCCGTGGTCCGCCGTAATGAACAGCAGGGTATCCGTAAGGTGCCCGCTCCATTGCTCCACTGCGTTTTCCAGTGAACGTAGGACTTCCCGCGCGCTAAGGGACGCGCTGCCGGACTTGTGCATGATGGTGTCAGGCTGATCCCAATAGCAGGAGATGTATTTGCGGCCGGGCAGTTCACATAGTTCCCGCACCCTGCGCCCCATGTCCTCAATGGAGGTAACACAGTTTTTACCAAAGGGGGCCAGGCGGTGCGCGCCGTATCCCTCCCGGGCAATCTTCTCCAATATGCTTTGGTAGGGCGTGTACTTGTCCGCGGCGTTCTCGTCCGCCACAGGGTTGCCCTCATCATCCTTATTGGTGTATACCACAACGTTCTTGCCCAGTTGCTCATAGTAGCACGTCCACCCCAGCCGCCCGTGCTGATTGGGATAGAGCCCTGAGTCCAAAGAGGCGGTCGCCGCAACGGTGGTAGGGGGAAAAACGGAACAGTACTCCAATACGACATGGCGGCGAAAAAAGCCGTTTTTGTCCAGGAGTTCTATTAGGTTATCGCTCCCCATAGCATCCAGCAGAAGCACCACCACGTTTGTGGCGCCGTTTTCCAGCCATGCGTCAGCCACCGGCAACGTCTGGTTTGGGATATGCTCAACATCAAAAGCTTTCAGTATGGAACACGCCAAATTGGCGATGGTGCCGCTCGATACAGGCATGGTGCCGCCTCCTTTTATATACTCCGATAATATACATGAGCATCACGGAACTTTCAAATGTTGTTTGTCAATTATTTCTAAACATTTACAGAATCATTGCAAATGAAAATGCGAGCAGTTATAATGAGAACGCCGCTGTTGTTTTCTTGGCAGGAAGGACGTAATTATGAGTGATGACCCCCGCAGCCTGGTATACAGACTGCTCAACAATATCCGCCGCGTCATCGTGGGCAAGGACGACGCAATCGAACTCGCCCTGATCGCCCTGCTGTGCAAAGGACACGTTCTCATTGAGGACGTACCGGGCGTGGGCAAGACCACTTTGGCGGCATCCTTAGCCAAATCGCTGGACTGCTCCTTTGGACGCATCCAATTTACCCCCGATATTATGCCCTCTGACATCACGGGCTTCACCATGTGCAACATGAAAACGGGTGAAATGGAGTTTAAGCCCGGCGTGGTCATGGCGCAAATACTCCTTGCGGACGAAATCAACCGTACGAGCCCCAAAACGCAGTCGAGCCTGCTGGAAGTGATGGAAGAAGGTCAGGTGACGGTGGACGGCACTACCTATCAATTGCCGCAGCCTTTTATGGTACTGGCTACGCAAAACCCCATCGACTTTGTGGGCACCTATCCCCTGCCGGAAGCGCAGATGGATCGTTTTTTCCTGCGCATCCGTATCGGCTATCCCACCATCGAGGAAGAAATGGACGTGCTGGGCCGCCATTCCGGGCAGGAATCCCCCATCAAGTCGCTGCAGTCCGTTGCAGGCGCCGTGGAAGTCATGGAGATGCAAAGCCATGTAGGCTCAGTCTATTCCAGCCCGGAAGCCCGCAACTACGTCGCTACCATCGCCGCGCAGACGAGGCAGCACCAAGCGCTGCAGCTGGGCATATCGCCCCGCGGCGCCATTGCGCTCCTGCGCTCCGCGCAGGCCAGCGCTGTACTGGCGGGGCGCGATTATGTCCTGCCCGATGATGTGCGGCGCATGGCGCTGCCCGTCCTGTGCCATCGCCTGGTACTGACGCCGGAAGCCCGCATGAAGGGCGTTACGGCGGAGCAGGTAATGAGCGATGTGTTGGCGACCGTTCCGGTCCCCGGCAAGGTGTCATGACAGACAGGCTTTATACCGTCCTGTTTTCCTTGGCGACCACACTCTTGTGTGCCTTGTCGCTGGGGGGCAGGCTTTTTTATCTCCTCAGTTTTGTTCTGCTGGCCATGCTGCTTTACGGCCTTGTCAGTGTGCTGGTCGCTCGCCAAATGCTCGTTTTTTCGCAGGGGCTGTCCATTACGGAAGCCGACCGAGGCGCGGAAGCCACCCTTACCATGACGGTGCAGCTCAGGAGCTTATTGCCCATTGCGCCGCTTAACGTACAGATGCAAACGCCTGCAGGGGACGCGGGCGTGATGGTTGATGCCGGCATCATGCGGGAGCGCACCATGACCTTCCCCTTCCCCCTGCTGCACGTGGGCGTATTTCTGGTGGGTGCGAAAAAAGTACTGCTGACGGATGTGTTTGGCCTGTTCCGCATAAGGAGGAACGTAAAGGGCACGTTGCCCGAGATCGTCTCCCTCCCCCGTGCCTTTGGCGTGGAGCGCTTGAAGTTTCCCGAACAGGATGACGGCAAGGCGCTCGTCAACCGCGCCGGCGAAGACGTTACGTCCCCTGAAGACACGCGCAGTTATCGGCAGGGCGATTCCCTCAAGCGCATCCACTGGAAACTGTCACAGCGTGCGCAGGAATTGATCGTGCGCAGGTTTGAAGTGCCCGCGCCGCCCGATACGCTTATCCTCATGGACTGCAATGACCCCGTAGGCGGCGACAAACAGCCCGACGGCCTGATGCGCCTTCGGGACACGCTGTGCGAAACGGCGCTGTCCGCCGCCAAAATGCAAATGGAAGATCAGAACCCCATCCGAGTACCGCTGTACGGAGCACGCCTGGGAGAGTTTCAGGCGTCGCACGCAGGGTCCCTGCAGCTGCTTCGGGAAGAACTGGCGTACCAACTGTTCAGGGGCGGCGAGCGCTTTGAAAAAGTGCTGAATGTGGAGCTGCGGCGCATGCGCCGCACGGGCGCCACGGTGGTCATTACCACGCGCCTGGATGCGGACGTGATAAAAGCCGTGATCAATATCCGCAAATCCGGCCCGAGTGTCCGCTTTTATCTGGTCACTTTCACCCCGGACGATCCCCAGAGCGCGCCTTTTATTTCGCGCTTGCAGCACCATTTGGTGGAGGTGTGCTATGTCACACCCGCATAGCCTGCCGCGCCTGATCATACTGTGGCTGCTGGGTGCCCTTATCGCCTTTGGCGCCCTGTGGCCGCTGCTTGACATCGTCGCCCTGTCGCCCGAATACCTGTGGGCACTTTTGCTGGTTTTGACTTTCACTTTGGCTGCACAGCTGACCGGAATGCTGAACACCAAAATACGGCCTTATGTAAGGCTTCTACTGATCGCACTGGTCTTGTTTCTCCCGCCGGGCAACGGCATGGCGCAGGGGTTTTGGCAATTCCTTCAGGCTATCCAGAACGGTGCGCCCTTCGCCCAAGCGGTGCTGATACACTCAGACACCATCGTCCCTTTCATGGCGCTGGCGCTGTCCTTTTATGGCACACTCTTATCGCGGGGCGACCCCGCGTTTGCGGCGCCGCTGATCGTCACATTGGCCATGATGAGCTGGTTTTCCGGCGCACGACAGCATCTTGAACACTTTATCCCCGCGGCGACGGCCATCCCGCTAATGTTTGCCATCAACCGTCCGTGGGCGGATGTGCCGCAGGCGTATGAAGAGGGAACGCCGCGCCGATTCGTGAAACGCGCCTTGCCCGCGGTTATCATCATGGTGCTGTTGGCGACACTATTGACGCCGCCATACCGCACGACGTATGAACCGCTGGAACAGAAGGCGGACGAACTGCGCAATTATATCAACGATTACTTCTTCTTTACCGACACGCGCGAGGCGTTTGCACTGCGCGGGGAGGGCTGGCAGCCCCAGGGTGACGACGGCCTGGGGGGTACGCCCAGAGTACCCGATACGCCCGTAATGGACGTGACAAGTGAGGGCCGTGTGTACCTGCGCGGTACCATCCATGATTTGTACAACGGCCGTGCCTGGTATGATACGCTATCAAACCAGCGCTACGGCTATAACAGCGTGCGCTTTCAAGCGGTGCGCGATTCCCTTATGGATACCGATTTGCCCCGGGAAGGACGCCTCCCCGAACAATCGGTTTCCATCCATATGCTGCGCACCTCCACATCAACCCTCTTTACGCCCCAGCGAGTGCGCAGCATGACGATGGGCCCTCAAATGGTGCCTTACTTCAACTTATCCAGCGAACTCTTTATCACACGCAATCTGGAAGCGGGCGACCGCTACGGCATCGTCTATGAAGACTATACGGCGGGGCCGGAAGTCGCTGCGCTGGCCCGGGGGCTGGAAAGCGACGGCGACCCGCAGTATTTTGCGATGCAGCAGCAGTACACAGGCCTTCCCGGGCATTTGACGCCCGATGGCATTGTGGCGGATTTGGCGCGGCAAATGGCAAGCGGCGCCGCGGAACCTTACCAAGCGGCTGCAAACATCATGCGTGCGCTGCAGGAAAACTATATGTACACTCTCGAAGTAGAGCCGGCACCCGCCGATGTAGACTTTACCGCGCACTTCCTGTTTGAAACCAAGGCAGGGTATTGCACCTACTTTGCCACCGCCATGACGGTGCTGGCGCGCAGCGTTGACCTGCCCGCGCGGTACGTGGAAGGTTTTGCGGCGGAAGGGTCTTTGGATGGCACACCTGTCACAATAACCAGCCGCAACGGCCATGCCTGGGCAGAAGTGTATATCCCGTCCGTAGGATGGGTAGTGTTCGATGCCACCGCGCCCTCCAATAACGACGACCGTGAGGATCCTGACCGCAATCCGAACCCAACGCCGGAGCCCAGCCCCTCACCGCCTCCCGATGATGAAGACGCCCCTTCGCCGCCGCCGGAAGATGAAAACGAACCGGACGCGGACACGCCCACACCGCCGCCCCCGAGTGTGACACCGTCACCTGATCCCTCCGACATTCCGCCGGAACCATGGGATGAACCGGATAACGCCAAGTGGCTTAGGTGGCTGCTGCTTCTCGCACTCATCCTGCTGTTCGTTTGGCGCGCGATGTCAACATCCCCCGCACGGCGCGCCCGCAAAGCACCAGATGCCACGCAGCGCTTGCATATCTGGTGGCAGGCATATTGCCGGGCACAGAGACAATTGGGTCTGGGCATGCAAGAGAGCGAAACCATGCGGGAGTATGCTCTGCGCGTGGCGCCCGAGGACAAAGGCCTGCTGAAAATTTCGGAAGTGATAGGCGCGACCCGGTACGGGCGGCGCCTGGCCGGTGACGACATGGCGCGCCTTGCGCAGCTGCGCTATAACGATGTATACAGGCACATGAATCCCCTGAAAAAGGCGCTTGCGTTTTTCACGCGTTTGTTGCCGCAGAAAAAGCTGAAGCATCAGTTGTTCAAAGCCCGCGAAAGCACCGCTCAGTTCTGCCGCGACTGTGTGACGGAAGTCAAAAACGCCACAGGCATTGCCCGCCGCAAGAAAACGCGTAAACGCAAGTAAATCCATATGAAGGGGAGTGTAACTTGATCGCGTTACATCCCTCGTTTCGTGTCAAAAAGAACCCCAAAAAAGAGGCGTTTCGCCACTGTGCTTCCTTTGCTTGCGCGCCTTTTGCGGCGGACACCTTCCTTGGGTACATTGACGCCAAAAGACGGGTCGTGTATAATCCACTCAGACAAAAAGCTATGCAAATCCATTTATTGCGCTGTGACTGTTTCAGGAGGAACTCATGCCACGATTGGTTGAATGCATTCCAAACTTTTCGGAAGGCCGCAACCGCGAGGTTTTGGGCGCACTGGAAAAGGCAGCGCAAGGGGTAAAAGGTGTAACGCTGTTGGATGTGCATAGCGATGAGAGCCACAACCGCAGCGTATTCACGCTGCTGGGCAGCCCCGAAGGCATTGAGGAAGCGGCATTCCGCTTAGCGAGAACCGCCACAGAAAACATCGACATGCGAACACACCGGGGTGAGCATCCCCGCATGGGTGCGACGGATGTCATTCCGTTTGTGCCTTTGACGGGGACGACACTGGATGAGTGCATAAGAATTTCCCGCAGTGTCGCCAAGCGCGTATGGGAAGTATTGGGTGTACCCGTGATCCTTTACGAGGGTTCCGCCACCGCGCCGCATCGCCGAAATTTGGCCGATGTGCGGCGGGGACAGTTTGAGGGTATGTCCGAAAAGCTGCTGGAAGAGAAATGGGCTCCGGACTTTGGCGACAGAAAGATACACCCGACCGCCGGCATCACGGCCATCGGCGCGCGCATGCCCCTTGTCGCGTTCAATGTCAACCTGGAAACGGGCAATATCGGCATCGCCAAAAACATCGCCAAAGCCATCCGCGGCTCGTCCGGCGGCTACCGAGACTGCAAAGCACTGGGCATCATGCTGGGCGACCGGGGTATTGCCCAAGTATCCATGAATATCGTTGACTATGAGGGTACGCCGCTGTACCGGGTGTTTGAAGCCATCCGTTTTGAAGCCGCGCGCTATGGCGTCGGCATCATCGGTGCGGAACTGGTGGGGCTGACACCCGCCAAAGCGCTGCTGGACACCGCCGCATACTACCTGAAAATGGAGAACTATGACCCCTTCCGACAGGTATTGGAATATCATTTGATCAAGGAGGACTGACAATGGCGTATCTATCCGACATCGAGATTGCCCAGAGCGTTAAGGCGCGACCCATTATGGAGGTAGCGCGGGACAGCGGCATTGACGAAAAGTATCTGGAGCCTTACGGCAGGAACAAGGCCAAGGTAGATCTTCAGTTGCTGAAAGACAGCACGCAGCCGGACGGAAAACTGATATTGGTGACCGCTATCACCCCAACACCGGCAGGTGAAGGCAAAACCACCACCAGCATTGGGCTGGCGGACGGGTTGAGCAAGATCGGCAAAAAATCCATCGTGGCGCTGCGCGAACCCTCCCTTGGGCCGGTATTTGGCATCAAAGGGGGCGCGGCGGGCGGCGGCTATGCGCAGGTGATCCCCATGGAAGACATCAACCTGCACTTTACGGGAGATTTTCACGCCATCGGCGCTGCCAACAATCTTTTGTGCGCGATGGTGGATAACCATATTTTCCAGGGCAATCCGCTTAATATCGACCCCAAGCGCGTCACATGGAAAAGATGCGTTGACATGAATGACCGCTTTTTGCGCAGCGTAATCGGCGGCCTTGGTGTCCGCACCAACGGCGTTGTCCGGGAGGACGGATACGACATTACCGTCGCCAGCGAAGTAATGGCGATACTGTGCCTGAGCCAAGACATTGTGGACTTGAAGGAACGTCTGCAGCGCATCATCATCGGCTATACCTATGATGAAAAGCCAGTCACAGCGGGCGATCTGAAGGCGGCGGGCGCCATGGCCGCGCTGCTGAAGGACGCGCTGAAACCCAATTTGGTACAGACGCTGGAGGGCACGCCGGCGTTCATCCACGGCGGTCCCTTCGCCAATATCGCGCATGGCTGCAACTCTGTCACCGCCACCCGAATGGCGCTCAAACTGGCCGACTATGTGGTGACGGAAGCGGGTTTCGGCGCGGATCTGGGCGCGGAAAAGTTCCTGGATATCAAATGCCGTCTGGCAGGGCTTGATCCCGCGGCGGTAGTCATCGTCGCCAGCATCAAGGCGCTCAAAATGCATGGCGGCGTACCCAAGCCGGAATTGAAGGGCGAAAATCTGGGCGCGCTTGAAAAGGGCCTGCCTAATCTCCTTCAGCACGTGAAGAACATCAAGGATGTCTTCCATCTCCCCTGCGTGGTCGCCATCAACCGGTTCCCGGATGATTCAGATAAAGAACTCAAGCTGATTGATGAAAAGTGCCGCGAACTGGGTGTCAGGGTGGCGCTGAGCGAAGTGTGGGGCAAGGGCGGCGAAGGCGGTAAGGAACTGGCAGAAGAAGTGATGAGATTGTGCAACGAAAACGCGCACTACACTCCGGCCTATCCCCTGGGCCTCCCCCTTCAGGAAAAGATCGAAGCCATTGCCAAAAAGATCTATCACGCAAAAGGCGTGGAATTCGCAGGCAATGCCAAAAAGCAGATCGCTCAGCTTGAGGCGCTCGGCTTTGGCGAGCTCCCGATCTGTATGGCCAAAACGCAGTATTCTTTCTCAGATAACCCCGCGCTGCTGGGCACGCCGAGGGATTTTTACATCAGCGTGTCCAATGTGAAAGTCAGTGCCGGAGCGGGATTTGTGGTGGTCCTCACCGGAGACGTTATGACCATGCCGGGCTTGCCCAAAGTACCCGCCGCCGAAAAAATCGACGTGGACCGGAACGGCGTTATCTCCGGATTATTCTGATCCCCACGCGTTGAAAGCCCCGCCGGCTTGATGCCGGCGGGGCTTTCCTATGGCTTGATTTATGGGACCGCGTACGTCGCTTCCACGATCGCTTCAGCGAAGGACGAGAAATCCTCCGGATGGTAATTGGCGATCTGGGGCCGGTACAGGTCGTGATAGTCATTGCTGTAGATGGGGATCAGCGGCAGTACCTGCGTGAAGCGTTCCTGGAACTCACGCCACCTTTCCAGGTACAACACATTCTGGTCATTTGGTGTACGCCGCATGGCCAAGGCATTGTTCATCAGAGACGTGTCCCTGGCGCCGGTCTGGTTGAGGCTGCCCTGATACTGGTCCGCCACGTGGAACGTGAAGAAGGGATCAAAGAAAGTATCAAAGTCGCTTGCCAGGAACGCAATATCATAGCGGCGCTCCTTTTGCCGGTAGAAACGGCTGAGAAGCTCACGCACCGGCGCGCGCTCCACAGTAAGCTCAGCGCCAAGGGGAACGAGGTTCTTCTCCAATTGCGCAACGAGGATTTCTGCCGGTTCGTTTTCGGGCGTGATCAGGAAGTGCAGGGAAAGCGGCTCCAATTGGCCGTCCACCCTTTTGTAGCGCAATACGTCTTCTTGTGGTGTGAACGCAGCGCCTTGAGCATTCAGGGTATAGCCTGCCCTCTCCAGCAGCATTTGGGCTGCGCCCGGATCGGTCGGGTAGCGCTGCATGCTATCGCGCCTGCCTTTGACGGCTTGAAACATCCATTGTCCGCGGCCGAAGTAGCCGTCTACTACCTCGCCGTAATCTCCAAGGAAGTCGTCTACGAGCGCCTGTTTATCCAGGCTGTGGGCGATAGCTTGGCGAATGTTAAGATCGCCGGTCGGGCCTTCTTCCATGGCGAACGCCACATAAGCCAGGCCGGTGCGCGGGTAATCGATCAACTGGAAACCACTTTGGATGGCTTCGTCTATCACGGAAGCCGAAGATACCTTATTGGCAATGGTGAGTTCGCCCGATGCCAAATCATTGACGATATCGGCGCTTCGCATGGGCCGTACAACCAGGTTTTGAATGGTAGGTTTGATACCGTCGATGTTTCCTTTGTAATAGGGATTGATGGAGAATGTCGCCACGGCCGTTTCAGGATCGAAAGAATCAAGCTTGTAGGGTCCGGTCGTGGCATTGGGATGGCTGACATAGCCAACGCCCGGGGTGAACAGCCTGGCATTGAGTTCTTCGCCGGTCGGCCGGTTCACCAGATAAGCGCCTTCGCCGTCGTCACGGATATCCGTGCCGGGACTGATCTCCTTCATTGAGAAGGGCTGAATGGCTGCATAGCTCAGCTCCCAGTAATAGGGCAAAGCTTCGGGACGGACGATAAGGGCGAATGTGCGGTCGTTTATGAGCCTTGCGCCCTTAAGCACGTCGGTCTCGCCGGCGAAGTATTCCTCATAGCCCACCAGGTAGTTGTATTCTTTGACAGTCGCGCCCACATCATCCATCAGCGAGGAAGCTTCCATCAATTGCACGTACAGGTAGTCTTTTGCCGTGAGACGCGAACCGTCGCTGAAGAAGAGGTCGTCGTGCAGGGTGATCGTGTAAACCCTGTTGCCTTGCGCGTCCCGCGTGATCTCGAGACTTTCTACGGTGTTGGGGTTAGGACTCAGCCGCCCAAAGAGGGTGCGATGAATGGTATTATATTGATGCAAGAGCCTGCGAATGTCCATGTCAACTGTGTTATTACCCCAGAAATTACCCATGAACCTGCCGCTCATATCGGTCAATGATCCGATGACAACCGGTTTTTGCTCCGGCCCGGCCGGCGCTTGCTGCGCCAGCGCGGGCAAGGAGGAAAGCATCAACAAGAGGCCGGCTAAGATGCTAAGTAACTTTTTCATACTGATTTCTCCTTTGCATAGTTTGACTTGCGTTTGCTACAAGCCTCTTGTCAGTGGAAGCTTTCACCGGTGTTAAATGTCGGTGCTCCCAGGAATATGAGGCCATCGCCCGCGTCGGGCTCACCGGGTACTTCCGGTGCCGGCGGCAGTTCGATGAACGTGTTGATGATTAAGCCGTTTGCTTGATCGATAGAGGTGGTGTAGCCCGGAACAACGTCCTCAGTGATGGTATAGCTGATAAGAACGCCGTCCAGGAACTTGGGCAGACCGGTGAAACTGTATGTCCACGGTGCGCCGATTGTCTGCGCCGCTATTTGCTCAGCGCCCGCCATAACGCGAACGGTGATGGCGGCAGGCACGGCCGTATTGGTTCCATGGTTCCACTGTTTCAGGCCCGAGAGTGTGATGGTTTCGTTGATGTGCGTGTTGATGATGTTGACGGTGAACTCTTCGCTCAGCGATTCCAGACCCGTTTCTGCGTTGATTTGCGTAATGGGCAACTGCGTGTAACCCGAAATGGCGTCTTCGGTGATGGTGTAATGGATGAGACCCGATTCGTCAAACCTTGGCAGGTTGGCAAACTGGAACGCCCAGCCATTAGCCGCGGTGACGACTCGGTTGTCGATTTCCACCGCACCGCTCATTAGCCTGACAGTGATGTTCGCAGGCCGCATGGCGTCGTTGTTGTCGCCATCGTCCCATATCTTTTGGCCGCTAATGGAGATGAGATCCACTGTATTGACAACTTCCAAGCCGCCTTCGCCTTCATCGTATGCGGGGGCCANNACATCATCCGGCCTTAGGCTATGCAGATCGTCCATGTCATCCCAGATCTTGTCCACGGGAATGTCGATGGTATCCAACGTGTTTGTAACAGTCTGCGTACCTTCGATGCCGCCATAAGCAGGTTCAAGGTAACCCGGCACGCGTTCTTCATGGATGGAGTACGTGTACATTTCGCCGTTGCCGTCCTTGGCAGGAAGATCGGCGAATGTCCCCATCCAGCCGTTGCCTTCATTCAGGACGAGCTGCTTGTAAGGCGTGATGGCATCATCACTGCGCATGAGGTGGATCGTGACGCTTAAGGGCCTTAAGCCATACAGATCCTCCTGATCCTCCCAGATTTTCAGCACAGGGATATCATCGGTCAGTTCTCTGGTGTTGGTGACAACCAGTTCATCAATGGATTTTTCGTACCCGCCCGGTACCGTTGGCTCATCCACCGTGTAGGTGATGGCGTCACCCTGGTAATATACCGGCAGGTTGTAAAATACGTGTGTCAGCGGAGCATCGGGTCCCAAGGTAACCATACCGTCCGCGTCCATCAGAGCGCCGGAGGCGGAGGCCGCTTTGAGTGTCGCCCACGGGACAAGGTCTCCATCCGCTGTGGCAATCAATTCAAGCTGTACTTCAGTATGCAATGTGTCTTCTACACCGTTGTCTTCCCAGATCTTTTGGACCGTTCTTGTGG
>LFRM01368180.1_pt1 | contig 14279 bp, 13 predicted proteins | sample 618341 | NCBI WGS metagenome assembly LFRM01 (sample SAMN03654438, study PRJNA283298) | anaerobic digester metagenome | isolation source: pool of bioreactors CSTR01a, CSTR02a, and CSTR03a thermophilic anaerobic... | place: Denmark: Kgs. Lyngby | collected 2014-05-21 | reverse complement strand
TGCGTGACCGGCTCGGCGTGGTAGCCAAAAAACGCTTCCAGTTGTTCGGCGAAGCGGCCCTTGCTCAGGGCAATGCGTTCCGTCATATGCTGCATGAGCCGGAAGGCGTAATGCCAGGCACTCCCTTCATAAAACCAGCTCTGCTGCAAGATACCGTTATCGTCAAATGCATTCCGTCGATGATGAGCCAGTTGCCGCATCTCCTGTGCAGTTGGCTTATCTCCGATTTGGTCAGCCAATTGTGCGGTTAGCATACATGCTTCAGCCAGATCCAGTGTGTGCGTGATGGGCAGCTGACTGCCTTTTTCCACAAATTCGCGGTTGCTCAGAATATCTTCTTTCATCATGCCTATGATCTGCGGCCAGTCCAGTCCGGAATAACGGCGGTGGAAGGCGTCAGCCAGAACGTAATGGCAAAGACCTTTGGCCTGGTAGTTAAAAAGATCAAACCGGTCGCATAAAAGCACCGAAACAGGAAAAATTCCACTGTATCGACGGACCTGCAGCAGCGACCGGACGATCCTCTGACCATCTTCAGGGTACAGCGTTAAAATCAACGGCAGATGTGTCTTATACTGGTCCCAGAGCGAGGCAAAGTCGACATCGTAAGGCGATTCTGCCCAGAAGGGGCTTTCATCACTGAAATCAGCCGGCTTGATCAGGCTATGGTACAGTGCCGAATAAAATTGCGTAAGTTGTTCCAGATTGTCATCTTCAACCACGATCGCGTTCAGGTAATGGTTCCAGAGGTCATAGGCTTCACAGCGGATGTCGTCGAAGCTCTGCCCGGCAGCTGCCCGGGCGTTCTTTTCGGCCTGTTCACAACTGCGCAAAGAAAAGCCGATACGCAATTCAGCGACGGAATCAGCGGCCTGGTCCTGCAGGTTGAATACACAGCCGAATGGCGTGTCAATCCCGCTGCCATCCTGGCTTCCTGCTGTGTAATCTGCTGCCATGATTCGGGATTGACCTTCCCAGATATGGCAATCCGCGGCGAATCCGACAGAGACATAGGTGTAGATGGGAACGCCTTCAATGATGATATAGCCTTTAGCGGCAGAATGCCCATCCAGCGTCAGTTGTGCTTTTACAGGTCGTGACTTGCGATCAGGAAAATCAAGGCCGCCGCTGGAAAAATCCACAGCCAGACTCCTGGATCCAGGCTGGTGGAAGATGTAGCGGTGAACCGCTACTTTTTCACCAACCGTCAGCTGCGCTGTCACATCGATTTCTTTGAGCCGTGCGCTGTAGTAGCCTGGGCTGGCCTGTTCAGCGGTTAGTGTTTGCCTGGTGTCAATCCCGGAGATATCACCAACGATAGGGATAACACGGAAATAATTGTAGTATTTTTCGATCGCCCCGGTGCCGCTGGGATGAAAATGCGTGAACCCGGCCGCACGGTATGCCGTGAAACGCTTGGGTGCTTTACCGTTGCTGTTAGGGCCGTTCAAACCGTATCCGGTGACATAAGCTCCTGACCAGGGGCATACGGAAACCATGCCCATAGGCCTGCATGCGCCCGGGTGCGTATTGCCGGTTTGCGCTTTGATGAAAAACCAGGTCGCGGCCAGTCCTGAAGGCTCCGGCAGACAGCTGTCCCCGTTGCCTAGAAACGGATCCACATATTGGGCTAGATCCCGCATATTATCGCCTCCCGACGCTCTTTCCATAACTTGTTGTTTAACATGATACCATTTTTTTGCCGGGAGAGACTGCTGCTTAATCGTTGCTCAGTAACAAAAGAATCCGCGGCCGGTCTTTCGCCCAAGATGGCGGGCACGGACCATTTGTTTGAGAAGGGGGCAGGCACGGTATTTGCTGTCACCTGTTTCATCGTACAGGACATTCATGATATCCAGGACGATGTCGTTTCCAATCAGATCGGCTAAGGCAAGCGGGCCGATGGGGTGATTGGCGCCCAGTTTCATGGCACTGTCAATCGCTTCTGCCGTTGCTGTCCCTTCGAAGAGCACAGTGATGGCTTCATTGATCATCGGTATCAAAATGCGATTGACAACGAAACCTGGCGCTTCTTTTACTTGAATGGGTGTTTTGCCAATATCCTGAGCCAGTTGTGTCAGCTCAGCAACAACTTTTTCCGAAGCATCCAGCCCGGTGACAATTTCAACCAGCGGCATGACGGGAGCGGGGTTGAAAAAGTGCATGCCAATGACCGGACGGTCAAGCTCTGCAGATAATTCTGTCAGGGACAACGCAGACGTGTTGCTTGCAAATCGTGTTTCCGGCGGGCAGATCCGGGACAACGACTGAAAAAGGCTTTTCTTCACGGCCATGTTTTCCTGGACTGCTTCAATGATGACCGCGCAAGACTGCAGATCATCCAGTTCACCTGGTTGAATACCTGCCAGGATTTCGTCTTTTTTTTCAGGTGTCATTTTGCTTTTTTGCACCAGTCGGGCACAGGCTGCAGCGATTTTTTCTTTGCCCTGACAAGCTCTTTCCAGTGATACATCAACAAGTATGCACGTGTATCCTGATTGAGCGAATACCTGCGCGATGCCACTGCCCATGGTGCCGGCTCCAACAACGCCGATTTTCATGATCTTTCCTCCCTGTGTTCACACTGCCTTTTCGTTCAGTTTCTTGTGAGATAATGATTCATAGCTGTTCTAGAGTGTTATGGCACCATCGACACTAATGGTCGCGCCGTTGACATACGATGCTTCATCGGACGCCAGGAACAGATAGACCTGAGCGACTTCATCGACTGTGCCCAGACGCTGCTCGGTTAAAAAAAGGTGTGCGGTTGCCTTGCCGATACCATTCGCGCCTCCGGTGATCAGTGCTGTTTTTCCGGCAAGTCTCATATCAGATCATTCTCTCAATCATCATGCAGCTGCCCATACCGCCACCAATGCACAGCGTTGCCAGACCGCTTGTCAGCTGACTGTTGACCAGTTCATACAACAAAGTGACCACAATACGGGCGCCGCTGGCTCCGATCGGATGACCCAGGGCGATCGCGCCACCGTTTACATTTGTTTTTTCCGGGGAAAGCCCAAGTTTACGCATGACAGCAATAGACTGGGCGGCAAAGGCTTCATTTGCTTCGATCCGGTCCATGTCGTCCAGCGTTTTACTGCTTTTGCCCAGTGCTTTTGTGACCGCACCGACCGGGCCTATGCCCATGACATCAGGAGAAACGCCTGCTTCAGCATAAGCAATAACACGTGCCAGCGGCTTGATGCCCATTTCCGCTGCACGTGCGGCATCCATAAGGACCAGTGCGGCTGCACCATCATTGATGCCAGAAGCGTTTCCGGCCGTAACTGTTCCATCTTTCTTAAAGGCCGGTTTCAGCCTGGCCAGTTTTTCCACTGTTGTGTCAGGACGCGGGTGCTCATCCTGGCTGATCACAGTTGTGTTGCCTTTGCGGTCTGTGATGGTGACCGGGACAATTTCCTTTGCGAAACGGCCTTCTTTTATTGCCCGTGCCGTACGTGCCTGGCTTTCCGCAGCAAAAGCATCCTGTTCCTCACGGGTTATCTGATGGCGTTCAGCCAGGTTTTCAGCGGTTATGCCCATGTGGTATTGATTGAAAACATCTGTCAGACCGTCAGTCAGTATAGCGTCAACGAGTTTTACATCACCAAGCCGGGAACCCGTTCGCATGTTCTGGCTGTAGAACGGTGCCTGTGACATGCTTTCAGTGCCGCCGGCAACAACGATATCCCGATCGCCGCATAAAATCGACTGGGCTGCCGCAATCAAAGCTTTCATACCGGAACCGCAGACCATGTTGATCGTTGTAGCGGTAATTTCGACCGGAATACCTGCTTTTATGGCTGCCTGCCTGGCAATATTCTGACCTGCTCCGGCCTGCAAAACACAGCCGAACTGCACCTCTTCAACCTGCTCAGGTAAAACGGCAGCTCTTGACAGGGCTTCCCGGATCACGATTGACCCCAGATCTGCAGCGGACACGGAAGATAATGCCCCCATAAATCCGCCAATAGGTGAGCGGCAGGCGCCTGCAATAACGACTTCACGTTTCATTTGCATCTCAATAACCTCCTATTCATTAAAAAGCCAGGCATCCATCAGCTTGACAGATCCAATCTTCGGTTTGAACGCCATTTGACGGACAACATCTTTTTCCAGATCGATACCCGGTGCGATTTCCAGCAGTTCGAGACCGTCCGGTGTCAGGCCAAAAACAGCACGTTCCGTGATATACAACACACGCTGGCCACGTTCAATCGCGTATTCAGCAGAGAAGGTGATTTGCTGTACCTGTGTGACGAATTTCATCACGGAACCTTCCTGTTCAATCTGCAATGCGCCGTTCCGGGTGGAAATGTTCAGCCCTTTGGCGGTCATCGTGCCACAGAAAACAACGGTAGAAGCATTCTGGGTGATGTCGATAAAGCCGCCTGCCCCTGGTATGCGCGTCCCGAACTTGCTGACATTGATGTTGCCGCTTTGGTCCACTTCGGCCAGCCCCAGGAACGCCAGATCCAATCCGCCACCGTGGTAACTGTCAAATTGGTTGGCCTGGTCAATGATGGCCTCCGGATTGATCGAGCAGCCAAAATCAAGACCACTTTGCGGAACGCCTCCGATGGTGCCGGCCTCAACAGTCAGGATGAAATTGTCAGAAAGCCCCAACTCATTGGCAACGGTGCCGATCCCTTCCGGCAAACCGATGCCCAGGTTGACGATTGAGCCTTTCTTGATTTCCATGGCAGCTCGCCGGCAGATGATTTTTCGTTCATCAAACTTCAGCGGCGCAACACGGTGTAATGGAATGGTGACATCACCTGTAAAAGAGGGGTTGTAATGCGTGCCGAAGGTTTGCATGTGGTGTTCTGGTTTTGAAGCAACGACAATGGCGTCAACATAAATGCCTGGTATTTTTACCAGCCTAGGGTCAAGCGTACCGGCTTTTACAATCTGCTGGACCTGTACGATAACCTTACCGCCGCTATTGCGCACGGCCTGCGCGGCTGACAGCATAGAAACTGTCAACCCTTCATGCTGCATGGTGACATTACCGTTTTCATCCGCATAGGTACCGCGCAGGAACGCGATCTGGATGGGAAACGTTTTATAAAACAAATAATCTTTGCCATTGATCGGCATGAGGTCAATCAGGTCCTCATGGGTGCGGTCATTGAGTTTTCCACCACCCAGCCGGGGATCAATGAATGTCTTCAGGCCGACGTGCGTAAGGGTGCCGGGCCTGCCTGCCGCGATATCCCGCAGCATGTGGCACATAACGCCCTGGGGCAGGTTGTAGGCCTCCACTTTATTTTCGACGGCCAGCGCCTGAATGCGCGGTACCAGGTTCCAGTGACCTCCGATGACGCGGCGCAACAATCCTTCATGACCAAGGTGGTTGAGGCCGCGTGACTTGGCGTCGCCTTGCCCCGCGCAGTAGACCAGTGTCAAATCCCGTGGTGCTCCTGTTTCTTGAAATCGTTCTTCCAGCCCAATGGCCAATTCTTCAGGGAAACAAGACCCGATAAACCCGTCCGTGACGACGGTGTCGCCGTCCGACACGAGATCAGCGGCCTCTCGGGCTGTCAAAATCTGAAAAGGCATAATAAACCTCCCGATTATTCTTTATTTACATTATAGAGGGGATTGCAACCCGGAGAAATGGTTATTATTCATCTTTATGATTCTAGTATGGAATGATATGATTGGCGACGTAAGCGACAAATTTTTTGGCGGCTATTTGCTTGATCCGGTCTTTCTTAATAATGGCGACAACGGTCCAGGCAGCCGCAGGATGGTCGATCGGGATCAGCCGGATATCATCACGACGGTTGCGTTTGAAAATAGGCCTTGGCATAATTGTGACGCCCAGCTCGAGCGCGGCCAGCTCTGCCAGATAATCCCATTGTCCGCTGACTGAAGCAACATAAGGTTCAAAGCCTGCTTCACGGCAGTTGGCCGCGATCTGATGATACAGCGTGTATTCGTCATTGAACAAAATGAATTTTTCATGTTTGAGTTCGCCATAGGTGATCCGGCTGCGCTCCGCGAACGGGTGGTTTTTCGACACGACCAGAACCGTTGTGTCTTCCAGCAGTTCCGTTACTTCAAAACGATCTTCATAAACCGGCAGAATGACGATACCGACATCAAGCGTTTCACGGTCAACCTCGTCCTGAATGCTGCGCGCCCCTTTTTCGATAATACTGATCTCGATGCCGGGGTATTCATTTTGGAACCCCGCGATCAACGGCGCGAAAAAACAGGTGCAGATCAAAGGTGGAATACCGACTGATATATGTTCCTGATAGTGACTGCCCGGTCCCTGCAGCTCACTGAGCACCGCTTCATACTCGCGGGTCATCCGCTCCGCGCTCTCATACAGACGAAAACCCGCACTGGTCAGAACAGGTTTTTTTGAGCCTGGTTCGAATAAATCCCGGCCGATTTCCGCACGCAGTTTTTTCATCGATTTACTCAGCGATGACTGCGAAACAAACAGCTTTTTCGCTGCCTGCGTATAGCTGCCTGACTTGGCGATCTCCAAAAAGTAACTCAGTTGTCTGATGTCCATGGTTGGCCTCTGGTATTTTTTAAAATGCAGCTTGCCATCCGCAGCGAAAGAAATACGTCTGAAAGCATTTGGCAAAGCTGTGCTAAAAACTGATATCATTATACCAGACAAAAGGCACGCAGCCTTTGCCGGCTTTCCCAAGCAGACCATCGTGCCGTTTGATCCTGTTTTAGGCGTGACAAATCAACGGCTTGCTGATATAAGGGCACAGGATACAGAAAACACAGGAAAGCCGTGTTAAACTATTTTGGACAAAACAAGAGGATGCCGGGAGGAAAAGGATATGAAAAAGCGTTTGCCCCTAAGATGGATGGTTGTCAGTCTGTTTGTGGTGCTTGGCTTGCTGTTGTCAGCCTGCCAGACCGGGCAGGTCGACAAAAAGCTGATCGTCGGTATGGAACTTGCCTATCCGCCGTTTGAAATGACGGATACGCAGAATCGGCCGACAGGCATCAGTGTCGACTTGGCTAAAGCCCTGGGCGAGGAACTTGACCGAGAGGTCGTGATTGAGAACATGGCCTGGTCGGGACTGATTCCGTCATTGGAAACAGGGAAAATTGACCTGATCATCTCTTCAATGACCATAACAGAGGAGCGCAAGGAACGGATCGATTTTTCCGATCCCTATGCGATGGCCAACCTGGCATTGTTGATCAACAAGGACTCGCCGGTTGAATCCTATGAGGATCTTGACCAGCCCGGTCGTGTTTTGGCCGTTAAAAAGGGTTCGACAGGCCATATCTATGCCGAAAAGACCCTGAAACAGGCGACCATCATGGTCTTCGACAAAGAAAGCGTCTGTGTGCTGGAAGTGGTTCAGGGGAAAGCGGATGCCTTCACCTATGATCAGCTGACCATTTATAAAAATTGGCAGCAATACCTGGATAAAACACGGGTCAATCTGGTGCCTTATCAGGATATCCCGGAGTACTGGGGCGTCGCACTGCGCAAAGGTGAAAAAGCGTTGAAAGACCAGGTCAATGATTTTATACGCGCCTTTCGTGCTGATGGCGGTTTCGACGTGCTGGCTGACCAGTATCTGACCGAACAGAAGAAGACGTTTACAGATATGGGGATCCCTTTTTTCTTTGATGTGGGAGACTTCTGAGCATGCTAAAAAAAGCCGTCAGCATCCTTCTGGTCACAGCTTTGCTGGCCAGTCTGTTTTTCTATGCGGTCGTCAAGCTGGACCATCACTGGCAGTGGCAAGTTTTAAGTGAGTATTCCTATAAGTTTAGCTTTGGCTTTATGGTGACACTGCTGATCAGTTTTTTTTCCCTGCTTGGCAGCCTGCTGCTTGGGCTGTTCGCCGCCCTGGGCCGTCGTTCTAAAGTCCTCTTTTTCCGCTATCTGGCGTCTGTTTATGTTGAGGTGATCCGAAGCACACCGCTGCTGGTGCAGATTTTGTTGTTCTTCTATATTATAGGCACGGCATACCGCCTGACCAACCGGTATGCCATGGGCGTTCTGATTCTTTCGCTTTTTGCCGGCGCCTATGTGGCGGAAATCATTCGCGGCGGACTGGAAAGCATCCCTTCGGCGCAACTGGAAACAGCACGCTCACTTTGTTTTACAAAAGTACAGACGTATCGCTACATCGTGATTCCTCAGCTCAGCCGTATTGTTCTGCCGCCGCTGACCGGCCAGTTTGCGTCTCTGGTTAAAGATTCCTCCCTGTTGTCCTTCATTGCCGTCAATGAGTTTACCAAGATGGTTATGGAAGCAGACGCACTGAATTTTGCAACCTTCGAAAACTATATGCTTCTGGCGGTCGGCTACATGCTGATCACACTGCCGATTTCCTGGCTGACGAAGCGGCTGGAAAGGAAAATGTATTATGCAAATTGAGATCCGCGACCTCAGTAAAGCATATAACGGCCAAATTGCTCTGGATAAACTCAGCCTGAATCTGCAAGATGTCGGTTCACTGGCTATTGTCGGGCCTTCCGGGGGCGGGAAGACGACCTTGCTGCGCGTTTTGGGCGGACTGGAAACACCAGATAGCGGTACCGTGGTACTAAATGGCAGGCCGGTTGATTTTCAAGAGCAGCAGTTGATGGCCCACCGCAAGCGCATTGCTATGGTTTTTCAGGCCTACAATCTTTTTCCCCACCTGACAGCCCTGCAGAACATCACGTTGCCTCTTGTGAAAACACGCGCTGTTCCTGCTGAACTGGCACAGCAGGAAGCCGTCAGTCTTCTGGAGCGTTTTGGTCTTGCCGAGCATCTGCATAAGCATCCGAATCAACTGTCGGGTGGTCAAAAGCAGCGGGTGGCAATCGCCCGGGCGCTTGCTTTGAAACCGGAGGTGCTGCTTTTTGATGAGCCGACATCTGCCCTGGATCCGGAAATCACCGCGGAGATCCTGGATGTCATCAATGATCTGCGCGTGGACAATAAGGACTTGATTCTGGTTACCCATGAAATAGGCTTTGCCCGGCATGCCTGCGATTATGTCGCTTTTGTCAGCGAAGGACGTGTCGAGATGCACGGTAGAAGTGACATGGTCTATGATCAGCCGGAATCAGAAGCGTTCCGTCGTTTTGTCAGCCGTATCATCAGCTGGAAAGCGACATGAGCGCCATTGGCTGCATACATCATGGACACAATTTTCCTACCCTGCAGGGCGGTCAAATTGCGCCCTTAAGCAAAGGAGCCGCTTATGCGCTGGCATCGTGATGATTATATCGACCTGATGACGTTTGGTGAGAACCATCCCCCGATGTTTGTGGAGTTGTTTGGGCCGCTGATCGGCCTGGAGGAGGAATGGAAAAACCAGGGCGCTTCTTCGACTGAGCTGGACTTGACGGCCTTCGACTTTGATACCCTGCCTCTGGTTCAATGCGGCGGCATGACCGGACCGCGCAGCGGCCTTAAACGTTATCGGCTGGAAGAAACAGAAGATGCCATTATTGAAGTCGATGAACTGGGCCGGAAAACCAAGCTTTGCAAAGGGCGTGCGACCATTGCCCTGCCATTGACTTATCCGGTTACGGATATGGACAGCTGGCAGAAAATCAAGCAATGGTATACCTTTGACGCGTCCCGTATTGATTGGACTGCTGTTGACGCGGCACGACAGGCCCGGCATAATGGCGCACTGGTTCTGGCCAGCATACCAGGTGGTTTCGACCTGCCGCGTCAACTCATGGGTGAAGAAAATGTCTGTTACTGTTATTATGATGATCCAGAACTGATGCATGACATTCTGGACACAGCCGGACAGACTGCTTTTGAGGTTCTGGCGCGCATCAGCGAAGTCTTGCCGATTGACAACCTCTGTGTTCACGAGGATATGGCTGGAAAATCAGGGCCGCTGGCCGGTCCTGACCAGGTGAAGACTTTTATCCGGCCTTATTACAGGAAAGCCTGGGACCTTCTGCAAGAGCGGGGAACACGCCTGTTCAGCCAGGACAGCGACGGCAATATGAATGCGGTCATTGATGCTTTTCTTGACTGCGGGATAAACATCATGTACCCGGCTGAACCGGCCGCCGGCATGGATATGGTTTCTCTGCGACGGAAATATGGCCGTCGGCTGGCTTTTAAAGGCGGTATTGACAAACATGTGCTGCGTCAGGACAAATCAGCCATAGATCGTGAACTGCTGTATAAGCTGCAGCCGCAGATGCGCGCAGGAACGGTTTTTGGGCTTGATCATCGTATCCCCAATGGCACACCTTTGGAAAACTACCGCTTCTATGTTGACCGGGCCAGGGAAATCCTGGATCTGCCTCCGCGCACCGGCTCCGGCTGGCAGCGCATGGCATTTTAAAGGCCTGTCTGCCGAAACTGCTGTTATTTTCCCATGGCTTTCCGGGTGCCACGACGCATAAATTCGTCACTGGCGATCTCCTGCCACTTGGGATCCAACCCGATAGAAGTGTTGTCTCCGTAGTATCCGGCAACGAAGCCGCCGCGTCCGCGCCATAATTTTTCCAGAAGCTGGCGTGCTTCCTGGCGTATGGCTTGCTCATCTCTGGTCTGCAGGGTTTTCTGGATATCGACAGGGCACCAGAAGGTTATCTTGCCTTTTTCCTGGTAAGCAGCCAGCGTGTCCAGGCCGTGCAGTATCGGCTGATCGAACTGCAGCAGATCAATGCCGGCCTCCATCAGTCCGGGAATAATGGCACCAATAGCGCCGCATGAATGCATAAAGACCTTGATGCCTCTGGCATGGGCTACTTGACAGAGCCGGACAAAACGCGGAAAAAACTCTTCGCGCCAGACCGACGGGCTGATCAGTGTCTGGGTTTGTGTGCCCCAGTCTTCAGGGAACATAACGCTGTCAACCCCGGCGGCAGCATAATTTTCGATCATGTAAACCAGTTGTTCGTCGATGCGGTCGTGCAGGCGGTGGATCGCTTCAGGCTCCAGCAGCAGGTCGCACAGGTAATTTTCCAGTTTAAACAGTTTTCGGGCAATATTGAAGGTGAAACCGGGCAGGCCACCGATGGTCCATTTCTCCGGATGGGCAGCTGCGGTTTCAGCTGCGACAGCGTAATCAGCTGGGTTGCTGAAATCGGGAAACACATACTGGCCGGCATCGGAGACATCTTTCAATACACCTGCCACTACCTCGCCCTTTGATGTGGGATCGACGCGGGCCCAGAGGTTGCCCCATTCGTCGACGCGTTCCCAGCGCCTTTCGGAGACTTTAGCCCATTCTGTAGCATGGGTCGCTACGGTATGGCCGCAGGATACAAAATCCGAGAGGCCGAAGGAGCGGGCAACGCGGTCCGGATGGTCATAATTCAGGGTTCTGCGCACAATCTCTTTGCTGTTCATCATTTTCTCCCTATCCTTTGCTTATGCTTGCTCAGGGCATCTGGCGTTCAGTGTCCCGGCGATTAGCCACGTACCATCTGCATGATCGTCTGTTCCCAGCGTCGCAGGTTTTCCGGATTATGGCCGCAGGTACTGATATCCTTGAGCACGATATCGCAGGAGCAGCCGTTTTTCATACAGGCTCTGAGAATGGCATCGATTTCCCGGCGTACAGCGTTTTCATTAAAGGATCCGCTGACATGGGCTGGGTTCGGCTTGGCTGACAGAACATATTTGCTGCCGATCGCTTCAGCAGCCAGGTTGACATCGGCCCATGGCGTGATCGAGACTTTGCGCAGGCGGGGTATTTTGCTGATGATCTCAATTTTGCGGTCGAGTGGCTCGCAGCAGCCATAATAAACCAGACCAAATGGAGCCATGGTCTGGATCTGGTAGGCGATCTCGAAAGTTTCATGCATGGCCGGAGAAACAGAAGCGAAAATCTGAGCCATGCAGCGTCCCCAGAGGTGACGGCGCTGAACGGGTTCGCCTTCTGCCGGGACCGGAAGGTCGTCACAGCGGGCTGGCGTGCAGTGGATGGTGTAGGGTTCGCTTTCCAGAAGGCCCAGTGCTTCAAACTGGCGATACCGTTCGATATACATCCTGGTCATGCGCTCCATGATGGCATGGGCATGATCAGGGCGTTCCGCCAGATCGATCAGCAAGGGGGTCACCCCGCGGTATATCGCGATCTGATCCCATTGGCTGATGTAGCAGCTGACACCGGTCAGGCGTACCGGCAAAAGATCACCGATCGCTTCGGCCAGCCGGTCTCTCGCGTCTTCCGTTGCCTGTTTTTCATAAGAGATGTGAGGCATCTGAATTTTCATCTCGTCTCCAGGATCAGCCAGCTGATCTTCGTAGCTGTGGGAAACGATGGGATTGGCCAGTTCGGTAGCCAGCGTTTTTTCCTTGACAGCCAGACCGCCGATTTCACCGCCGATTTTTTTTGTGACTGGAATAAATGGGGTCAGGATCATGTCCGCCGGATGGTGCTGCCACTGGTATAACTTTCTGCGCAGATACTGCTCATAGGGATGATAAAAGGGATCTTTGCAGCGCAGGGTCAACGCGCCCGCTGTATTGAGTTCAGACCAGGGCTGTTCATCGATCAGTACGACCGGACGGATCATCTGCAGATTGTTGACAGCGCGGTGCAGGCGGATGTTCTCCTGATTGCGCGGGTGCGCGGCGGCTTCAGCATAACGTTCAGCCAGATTACGTATTTGCCGGATGTCTTCGGGGCGCATAGCTGCTCCTCCATTGTCCTCTGTTGGTTGACCGTTAAATTCGGTCGTTTGCGGAACGTTCAGGGATCCACAGTCAGGTTCGGATGATGTTGCTTTGTCAAGCGAACGTTGCGTGAACAGGTGAATCGGCTGACGTACATGACTATTATATGACCATTATACCTTTTTCCACACGCTTTTCGGCGGGTTCGCCTGCTCAACCTCATTTTTTGCAGACTGGAACAGGAAAACGCTTCGCCGGCAGCGTGCAGAATCGGACAACCGCAACCATGTCTGATTGTCGCGGAAGATGTTTGACGATTTGCCTTTGCTTCTATAGACTTGATCTGAAGTGGACGGTATCTGGTTGCCGATCACCTGAGTACGAATGGATGGAGCACGAGTAATGCGTCTGCGCACACAAGAAAAAACAGGCCGGTTCAGCAACAGCGCCTGCTACCTGTCCTTGTTTCTGCTGGGGGTTTATCTATCTGTCTATCAGAGCGTCATCGGCGATGTCGCAGCTGATTACAAACTCAGTGCCGGTCTCACTGGCTTGATGATCTCTTTTCACTTTCTCGGCTCATTTCTGCTGCCTGTTCTGCTGGGCGAGACCGGTGACCACATCGGCACACGTCCTGTGATCATACTGTCTTTCCTGATGATGATCAGCGGTCTGGCCTTGGTTATGGTTAGCCGTGTGCCTTATGTTTTTTTGCTGGCTACCCTGCTGATCGGCGGCGGTTTCGCTGTCATCGAAGGTATGCTGTCCGGGTTGCTGGCTGTCGCCAACCCTGGTCGTGTCAACGCGGTCCTCAACTTGTCTCAGATGTATTTCTGCCTGGGCGCGGTCGGCGGGCCCTTTGTCGCTCTGGGCATGCGCAAAACCACACTGGGCTGGCGCGGCAATTATCTGATGCTGCTCCTTCTGTTCACGGCTGGTCTGATCTGGCTGACACGCCAGCACTTGCCGCCATACAAAACAGCAAAAATCAAGGGGTTGTATCTGAAGAAACTGTTGCAGGACCGCGGTTTTGTTGTGCTGCTGGTCGCCATATTCCTTTACGTTGGTGTAGAGGAGGGGGCAGCTTTTTGGGTGACAGGCTATATTGAGCAGACGGTGACAACCGCTTTGCCGGCTGCTTTTTTTCTTTCAGCCTACTGGCTGGGCATGGCGATCGGCCGCTGGCTGTTCAGCTTTCTGCGTGGTCGTTTTAACACCTTCCTGATAACCGGTTTGGTTTTTGCCGGTGTGTTTATCAGCCTCTTTTTGCTGACGAGTCAGGCCGGCTGGAGTCTGGCCTGGCTTTTCCTGACCGGCTTCGGTTTTGCCCCTGCCTGGCCGGTTCTGATGATGCACGCAACCGTGCGCGGAGAGCAGTCAACGAACACTGCCATGGGCGCCATGATGGCTTTGGGTGCTGCCGGCGGTATGGCCTTGCCACTGCTGGTCGGGCAGCTGACGGATTTATTTGGCATGGAACGCGCTATGCTTTTGCTGATCGTTTTAGTGGTCGCGCTGGTTTCCCTGCTTCTGGCAGGCGGCAGGACAGCCGGCAGCGTACAGACCACACAGGACAGCTGAACCGTCACAGCAGCTCATTGTTCGTCTGTGTTATTCCGGGATCCGCCGTTCACCTGGCCATCTGTTTATCCCTGCTAAGTGTTAACGCCACGTGGCTGGTCAC
>LFRM01354686.1_pt1 | contig 14279 bp, 13 predicted proteins | sample 618341 | NCBI WGS metagenome assembly LFRM01 (sample SAMN03654438, study PRJNA283298) | anaerobic digester metagenome | isolation source: pool of bioreactors CSTR01a, CSTR02a, and CSTR03a thermophilic anaerobic... | place: Denmark: Kgs. Lyngby | collected 2014-05-21 | reverse complement strand
TCTAGATTAACTTCTGTAAATGCTCCATTGTGATAGGCGGGTGCCTTAAACACTGGTGCAGGTTTTCCTACCATAATCATATTCTTTTTCTCCTTTTCTATTGGTTCTACCTTAACTACTTCTTCAGCAGCTTCAGGGGTATTGACCTTTGGTCTTTCGCATGAAACCATAGTTCACCTCCTATTAAAATCCTACAATACATTACTACCCATAACTAGGTGTAAATATCAGATTAAGGTCTTAATTCGGCCCTTATCTTTGTTAAATTTTATCATATTTAAGGCAATTTACCAATGAAAAGTTACAAACATATTTGTTAGTCCTAGCTTAGTTTAGCCAGTCCCATATTGAGCTGGTAGTACCTGCCTTCTTGTTTCATCAGGTCCTCATGATCTCCTCTTTCAATAATCCTTCCTTCCTCCATTACCATGATGGCATTTGACCTTCTTACGGTAGAAAGTCTATGAGCGATAATAAAGGTGGTCTTATTTCTCATGAGGTTTTCCATGGCGCTCTCTATCATTTTCTCTGTTCTAGTATCTATAGAGGAGGTTGCCTCATCAAGGATAAGGACAACAGGGTCTTTAATAGCGGCTCTTGCTATGGAGATAAGCTGCCTTTGACCCTGGGATAAACTTCCACCTTCTTCACCAAGGACAGTATTGTAACCCTGGGGGAGAAGCTTAATAAAGTCGTGGGCGTTGGCAAGTTTAGCAGCTTCTATGACCTCTTCGTCACTGGCATCTAGCTTACCGTAGCGGATATTTTCCATAATAGAAGTTTCAAAAAGATGGACATCTTGAAGGACTACACTAAGGGTTTTTCTTAGGTCTCTTGCATCTATCCTTCTTATATCAATACCATCAAAGGTTATTCTTCCTCCGTTTATGTCGTAGAACCTATTGATTAAATTTGTTATTGTGGTCTTACCAGCTCCCGTAGAACCAACAAGGGCAATTTTTTGTCCAGGCTTGGCAAAAAGGGAGATTTGATGGAGGACCTGCTTGTCCTTTGTATAGCCAAAGTCCACATCATAAAAACGTATATCTCCTCTAAGGGGGATCCTCTCAAAACCTTCTTCAGTAGGCACCTTCCAGCAGTATTTATTATCGCACTGGCAGTCATCTATTAACTCAACATCACCATGGGTTTCTTCTACTTCTTCATCTAAAATCTCAAAGATTCTCTCAGCCCCAGCTAGAGCGGCGAAGAGGGTATTGAGCTGGTTTGAGACCTGGGTAATGGGCCTAGAAATTGTCCTGGTGTATTGGAGAAAGGCTGCTATGTTACCAATGGACATACTGCCAGCTATAACTAGGAAGCCCCCTAGCATGGCGACAAGGCCATAGAGCATGTGGGAGAGATTGCCCATAACAGGCATCATCATAACTCCAAAGGTCGAGGCTGCTGTGGCAGATTTTCTTAGCTCCTCATTTTTCTCATCAAAAATATCCAGATTGCGCTCTTCAAAGTTAAAGACCTTGACCACCTTGTGGCCAGAAATCATCTCCTCAACATATCCATTCATGTCTGCAAGACTTGCCTGCCTTTTCCTAAAGTAGATAGCACTCTTCTTACCTATAAAGGATATGGAAAAGAGCATAAGTCCTAGCATGAGGATTACCACAATAAGTAGGAGGGGACTTAAAAAGAACATCATAATAAAGCTTCCTATTACTGAAACAATGGCAATAATAATCTGGGACAGGCTTTGTTCAAGAGACTGGTTAAGCATATCCACATCATTGGTAAAGGTACTCATCAGGTCCCCCTGTCTGTGGCTATCATAATAGGAGACGGGGAGCTTTTGAAGATGATGGAACATATCCTGCCTAATTTTATGGACTGTCCTTTGAGCAAGTTTTGCCATTGCTAGAGTTCCAAGATACTGGAAGACCACTGTAAAGGCAATTAGGACTACCATTAAAAGCATGTACTTAAAATAAATACTTCTATGGCCTGGTATTAGGTTATCGATGATTGGGCTTAGGGTAGCGTTGATGCCTACCGAAGCCAAGGTATAGATAAAAATACTGGCCATGCCTCCTAGAAAGAGGCCTAAATTATACCTAAAATATGAAAACATCCTGGCTAGAGTGGCAGCCATGTCTTTTGGTTTTAAAGATTTTCCCTTATTCATGATGCAAGCCCTTTCTGCTGGGATGAATAGATCTCTTTATAGACCTGGGAGGTCTCAAGGAGAGCATCGTGGTTGCCCATGGCATTTATTTGGCCTTTTTCCATTACTATAATTTTGTCGGCGTCCATTACTGAGGACACCCTTTGGGCTATGATAATGGTTGTAATACCTGCGAGGTCCTTTTTAAATTCAGCTCTGATTTTTGCGTCTGTGGCTACATCCACAGCTGATGTTGAGTCATCTAAAATCAGGACTTTTGGATTTTTCATAAGGCTCCTAGCTATGCTAAGCCGCTGGCGCTGGCCTCCGGAGAAGTTGGTTCCCCCCTGTTCCACCAAGTGGCCTAGGCCATCTTCGTAGTCCTTTACAAAGTCCCAAGCCTGGGCCTTTTTAAGAGCCCAAATGATTTTTTCATCATCCGCGCCTTCATCACCCCAAAGCATGTTGTCTCTAATAGTTCCAGAAAAGAGGGTATTGGTTTGTAGGACTACAGACACTTGGTCTCTTAGCGCCTTGATATCATAATCTTTAACATCTCTTCCAGCTACTAGGACCTGACCTCTTGAAGCATCATAGAGCCTGGGAATCAGCTGGATGAGGGTAGATTTAGAAGAACCAGTACTGCCAATAATTCCTACCCTTTCTCCAGAAGCTATGGAAAAGTCAATATCTTTTAAAGCTAGCTCGGAGCTTAAGGGATACTTAAAGCAGACATTCTTAAAGTCGATAGAACCATCTTCGACTAATGTAATGCCATTTTCAGGAGAAACTATATCGGGCTCAGTTTCAAGAACCTCAATAATTCTTTTAGCTGAAGCGGCTCCTCTAGTTGCCTGCATAAAGTAGTTACTAAGCATCATAAGTGACATCATAATCTGCATAATATAAGTAATAAAGGAAATAAGGGCTCCTTTTTTCATGCTACCCTCTACAACCATAGCTCCTCCAAACCAGAGTACAGCTAAAATACAGCTATAAACTAGGAGGTTTAAAAGAGGCATAACAGTTACTATGAGGCTAATGGCCTCAAGGGAGGTTGCTTGGAGATTATCATTTTTTTCCTTGAACTGGTCCTCTGCATAATCCTGGCGGTTGAAGCTTTTTACTACTCTAATACCTATAAGATTTTCTCTAATAACCCTATTAATGTCATCTACTCGGGACTGCATCATATCAAAAAGAGGTCTTGCCTTTTTAAGGACTAGGAAAGTTCCTATAACCATAAGGGGAATTACAACTAGAAAAACCCTGGCTAGGGACGCATTTATCCTAAAGGCCATAATAAGAGCAAAGATTAGAAGGAAGGGAGAACGGACCGCCATTCTCAGTGTCATCATGGTGACCTGGCCAAGTGTATTGGTATCATTGGTAATCCTTGTGATAAGGGTTGAAGTGTGGAGCTCATCAAGGTTGGCAAAGGAAAAGTCTTGGATTTTTTTGTAGGCCTCTCTTCTTATTTCGCTCGCAAAACCAAAACCTGCTTCAGCTCCAAGTCTGGTGGAAAATATAGCGATTATGGTAGCTGCTATTGTGATGGAAATCATAAGTAGGCCAATTTTAAAAATATAGCTTAAGTCCTGGTTGGCTATGCCTACGTCTACTATTAGACTCATAAGATAGGGGATAAAAATATCCCCCATTACATCAATTATAATAATTATTGGACTTAGTATGGCCTGCCACTTGTATTTCTCCATATAGGGGAGTAGTTTTTTTATCATCTTGTCTCCTGTTTTAGTAAGTTTCCCAGAGAACTCTCCGTATTAAATAGTTCAGCCTGAAGGAATGCTGCTGTAAGAAACGATCCTTGTAAATTTATCATAGAGCCTTTCAAAAAGTAGGTCTTGGTCTGGTGGGGCCTGCTTTACTAGTTTCGTGTTCTCATACTCAATTATTAGTCTTCTACTATTATCACCACTAGAAGGTAGCTTGTCAAAGTGCTTATCTATGCTCCTACTCAAAGTGGCGTATTTCTCTTTTTGGACTACATAGTCTAGCTCAAAAAGAAGGAGCTCATCACATGTCTCCATTTTACCATCATATATATAGGTTTGCATGATAAGTCTAGGGTCTGGGGTAAAGGTATTTTTTTGGAGGTAGACACTACCTGCCTCTTCATAAGTGTAAAGCTGAATATAATTCTTATTCATTTTGCCCCTCCTGGATATAATGACCTATACCCAAGTAGCGAAAAAGGACACAAAAAAAGACTAGGCTCTGCCTAGTCATAGGTATTTATTTTCTTTCTTCTAATAGTTGGTCTAGGCACTCAAGTGCTTGTATACCATAGGCTAGGCCTGGGCCCCCTGCCATTAGAATCCCAACATTAATAGCTTCAACAATCTCTTCTCTTTGTGCTCCAGCTTCTAGAGCAGAAGCTATGTGGGACTGGAAGCAAAAGACGCATTTGACGCTGACGGCTATACCCACTGCAATTAATTCTTTGGTTTTAAGATCAAGACTTCCAGGAGCCATTGCTGCGTGGTGGAATTCATTAAATCCTTTTCCAAGTTCAGGAGCTGCCTTCATGTAGTTGTTAAGTAGTTTCATTCCGGTATTTAGACCTTCAACATGTGTTTTCATAATATCCTCCTGGTTATATTTTAATTGAAGATTGATAATAAAACAACAAAGATATTTTTTGCTTTTATAGGTGTTAATTCTTTACTAAACTTTATAGGTGTTAATTCTTTACTAAACTGTAGAATGAAGGCAAATTTATGCTATAATCTGGCAGAGGTGAAAAAATGAAAAAAGTTTTATTGGGTCTAATGGCAATTCTATTGGTTCTTACAGCCTGTAGTTCAGCCACAGGCCCTGAAACCAGAATGGATGAACTATTTAAGGCAGCTAAAGCTCTTGATACTGAAGCCATAAAAGAAATGGTGTATGACAAGAGTCTTGGTCTGGAAGAGGAGCTTGATCTTGCCTTTCAGATTACCCTAAACAACACAGAGGACCCCCTTATTGGTGGCCTCCAGGACTATTTCAAAGAGGCAGCAGGTCTTATTACCTATAAGATAGATAGTCTGGAAGTTGATGGGGATAATGCCAAGGTAAAGGTCCAGGCAAGCTATGTGGATTCCTCTAATTTTCTTCAGGCAATTATTGTGGAACTTGTAGGACAAGCTACTGAAGACTCTGAGGAGGACAGCTTTAATGAAAAAGAAGCAATGGCTGGGGTAATTAATAAGCTCAAGCCAGAAAAGCTTGAACTTGGACTGGAAAGAGAACTTACTTTTAGGCTAGTTAATGAAGATAATCAGTGGTTTTTTAATGAGATTGATAATAGCTTTATAGATGTGCTTACAGCGGGCCTAATTACGGCTATTAATCAGCTGCAGTTTTAGACAGAATAGGGGAGGGATTACCTCTCTTTTTTTAGCAAAGATAAAATATCTAGAGGAAGTGCAGGCTGATAGGCTTGGTTTTATAGCTGGAAAATGAATAGGTAGGTGTATTACAAGAAGAGTGAGCTATCAGGCCTTGGACTAGAGAATAGATTTAATTTAGGCTTGTTAATAGAGGTAAGGAGTGGTATCTTAGTCTCATAGATTAAGAGTACTGCCTAGATAATTCAGTTGTTCTAATAGTAAAGTTCTTAAGATGCTTACATATTATTTAAGTATTAGGTTCTCCCTACATACTAGCTGAACTTGCTAGATTATAAATAGGAGGATCCATGAGAATTGCTGTAGTTTATTGGAGTGGTACAGGAAATACCGAAAAGATGGCCCATGCTGTTGTTCTGGGAGTCCAGGAAAAGGGCATGGAGGTTGACCTTTTTAGGGCAGATGAATTTACTAGAGACCAGGTAAGTGACTATGATGGTTTTGTATTTGGTTGCCCTTCTATGGGAGTGGAGATACTTGAGGAAGATGAGTTTTCCCCCATGTTTAAAGATGTGCTTCCCCTTTTAGAGGACAAACCCGTTCTTTTATTTGGCTCTTATGGATGGGGAAAGGGTGAATGGATGGAAGAGTGGGAAGCCATGTGTGATGAGGCCGGCGCCAGGCTTCTAGATGATGGTTTTATATGTAAGAAAACACCGGGGCCTATGGATCTTGAGGGATGTAGGACCCTGGCTGACTTGTTTGATTTGTAGAGGGGGCTAAGCTCCCTCTTTTTTGGAGGAAGAATCATGTGTGTACACTATTATGGACCTAGCCAGGATATGCTTAAGGACTTTGAAGGAGGAAGAAAATTTTTTTCAGCCCCTTTTAGGGATATTTTTCCGGGCAAGACTGCTCCAGTATATTTTTTTGAGGATGGAAGAAGAAAACTAGGAGAGCTAATTTGGGGTTTTCCGGTTGACTGGACAGAAAAACCCGTCTTTAATACCAGGCTAGAAAGTGGCCTTGAGGGTAAGAAGATGTGGAGGGAAGCCTTTGAAAAAAGAAGGATACTTTTACCAACTCTAGGTTTTTATGAGCCACATAGTAGCCTTATGGTGCCCAGCCCAAAGACTGGCAGGCTAATCAAGCAGCAGTATCTTTTTAATCAGGGTAGTAAATTATTCTTTATGGCTGCCATATATGAGGAAGATTATTTTTCTCTTATAACTACTCCTCCTAATAGTGTTGTAGCAAAGGTTCATGATAGGATGCCCCTGGTTTTAAATGAAGACGAAATAGGACTATGGCTTGGAGGAGAGGGGGAGTACTTCCTCGATAGAGATGGGATTGAGCTAGAAGCAAGTCCCAAATATCCTGAGCCACTAATTTTTTAGAAGAATGTGGTTTTTCTACTTGATTTTCTAGTCTATAGCCTTTAAGATATAATCAAAGGTTAATAAAATAAACATATGTGAGGATTCTATGACAAGAAGAGAAAAGGAAGTCTTGGACCTTATAAAGACTAATCCTATGATTAGCCAAAATGAGCTAGCTGCCAGCTTAGGAATAAGCCGCTCTTCTGTGGCAGTCCATATAAGTAGTTTAACGAAAAAAGGCCTTTTAAGAGGCAGGGCCTATATTTTGGGCCATGAACCAGGTGTTATAGTCATAGGGGGCTGTAACCTTGATATGGAGGGTAGGAGCCTTGGAAGGCTTAAACTTGGAGATTCTAACCCGGGAATCTTTACCACCACACCTGGTGGAGTTGCAAGAAACATTGCTGAGAACCTAGCAGAAATGGATCTATCAGTTAAGCTAATTACGGCCCTTGGTAGAGATGATGGAGGCCAGATGCTTAAAAGCAATGGAGAGGAGGCAGGAATTGATATGGACCATGTCCTTTATTCTGAGACTCCCTCCTCGGTCTATCTTTCTGTTCATGATGAGCAAGGCGAGATGGTAGTGGCCATAAACCAGATGGAAATTATCAAGGAGCTAAAGAGGGATTTTTTGCAAAAGAAGGATGAGCTAATTAAGCAGGCCAATCTTTTGGTCATGGATGCTAACCTGGAAGAAGAGACAATAGACCATTTATGTAGGACCTATCAGGATAAGATGATTTTTGTAGATCTAGTTTCTGCTGCCAAGGCCAAGAAAATTAAGCGGTCTCTACCATACATTTATGCTATGAAGCCTAATCTCATTGAAATGGAGGCCCTTGTTGGAAGAGAACTAATAAACCTAGAGGACTATAAATCAGCCCTTAAGGAACTTTTAGAACTTGGCGTCAAGGAGATTTACCTGACCCTAGGAGCTGAAGGGGTGCTGGTGGCTACAAATTCCAGGCTGATTAAAGTAAGTGCCCAGGTTGACAATATTAAGAGTGTAACAGGAGCTGGCGACGCCTTTTTATCAGGAGCCATCTATTCCAGTCTAAAGGGCTGGAAGCTAGAAAGGCTGGCTTCATTTAGCCAGGCAGCAGCCCTCCTTACCCTAGAAAATGAAAAAGCAAGTGGATTATTAAAAGAAGATAGGATAGAAAAAAGAAGAAAGGATGTGGAGGTAGAAATACTCTCCTGGTAAAAACATGTTAGTAATTAAGGAAGAAGTGAAAAAAGCCCTTGAAGAGGGTAGAGCAGTTGTAGCCCTTGAATCAACTATAATAGCCCATGGCATGCCCTATCCTGAGAACTTGGAAACAGCCAAGGCTGTCGAGGCCATTGTAAGGGAGGCTGGAGCTGTACCTGCTACCATGGCAATCCTAGATGGAGTCTTAAAAGTAGGCTTAGATGATGAGGAACTTGAGTATTTAGCTACTACAAAGGAGGCACTTAAGGTATCAAGAAGGGATCTACCCTATGTTGTATCAGAAAAAAAATCTGGAGCGACAACTGTGGCTGCTACTATGATTATGGCCAAGATGGCTGGAATTAAGGTTTTTGTTACAGGAGGGGTTGGCGGAGTTCACAGAGAAGGGGAGAAGAGCATGGATGTCTCAGCTGACCTAACTGAACTTAGCAAGACTTCAGTTGCTGTTGTATGCGCTGGGTCTAAAAGTATCCTGGATATAGGAAGGACACTAGAGGTCCTTGAAACCCAGGGGGTTCCAGTTTTAGGTTATAAGACCGATGAGTTCCCATCCTTCTATACAAGAAGAAGCGGTCATCCTGTTGACTTTAACATGGATGTCAAAGGAGCAGCCAGCCTAATCAAGACTAAGTGGGATCTAGGCCTGGAAGGAGGAGTACTTTTTACAGTTCCAATTCCTGAGGAGCATGAGCTTGATGCAGAGGAAATAGAAGAAGCCATACAAAGGGCACTGGAAGAAGCAAAGAAGCTTAAAATAAGCGGGAAAAAAGTAACCCCCTATCTTCTAGATGAATTAAAAAGGGTTACAGATGGTAAGTCTCTTAAGGCAAACATAGAACTAGTCTACAATAATGCTAGGGTGGGTAGCCAGCTAGCAGTGGAGTTAGCTAGTTTAGAATGATAAAAAAAGAGTCTGCTTTAATGCAGACTTATTTTTTTACTCATAAGTTCCCTTTACTGTAATTTTACCTTCCCTCATCATAGTTCTTCCCCTAGCTATAACAGTATTAAGCTCTAAATCAGGGTCTAGAATTAGAAGGTCTGCGCAGCTACCTATTTGTATAGTTCCCTTTTCAGGGTAAAGACTAAGGGCCTTGGCAACATTTGAAGTGACAAGCTCTAGGCTCTCTTCAAGACTAAACTCCTTCTCTAAAACCAGGGATTTAAATTCATCATAAAGGGTGGAAACCGATGCTGCTCCTATCCTAATTAGTCGACCTAGATCATCATAATCAGAATAACTTCCAAAGCCATCGGAACTAAGAGTGATATTCTCCCAGTCAATACCCATTGATTTTGCACGCTTTAATGTATTTATAGTTGAAAGTTCTCCACTTTCTCCGCAGGTAATATCTATAAGGCCTCCAAGTTGAGCAAATTTAAGAGCTTCTTCAACTAGTCTTGGATTTCTATTGACATGGGTGGGTCTAAAGGTTCTTATAGGGATATCGCCTTCATCAAGGAGTTCGAAGATTGGTTCAAGCCCTCTTTTACCATCCCCCATGTGGAGGACTACAATACCGGCCTTGCCAGATAGCATACCTGCTACTCTTGCATCACTTGCAAGCCTTGCTAGTTCCTCTTTTGTTATGGATGAAGACCTGTGATCTGATAGGGCTATTTTTACTCCTATGACCTCATCTATAAAGATTATATCCTTACTTATACTATCTGTTAGACTGACTGAAGGGTATCCATAGGAACCAGTGTGAATGTAGCAACTGACACCCTCTTCTTTTAGGGCCTTGGCCTTGGCCAGTAAATTTTCAACACTCCTGGTGTAGCCATCAGTGCCAAGTAGGCCTACAACTGTGGTGATTCCTCCTTCTATTAGTTTAGATAAGGGTAGCTCTGGCACCCTTGTCTTAAAGCTTGCCTCACCTCCGCCCCCAGTAATATGGACGTGGTTGTCTATAAAGCCAGGAACCAGATATTTCTCCTTACCATCTATTATGGTAAGACTACTGCTGAAGGCTGGAACTTCATCTTCTATAAGGACTATTTTTTCACCTGCTATTAGTACATCTCTCTTGCCTCTGTCCTTTGGGTCATAGAGATGGATGTTTTTTATAAGTATCATATTTCCTCCTGAGGTCATTATAGCACTTGTCTATAAAGAAGGGGCTTCTGGGGTAAATATTTTTTGAGAGGAGGTAGCTATGTATATTAGAGCAGCAGGCCTACTACCTCATCCACCTATTGTAATTCCAGAGGTGGGGGGCAGGGAGGCAAAGGTAGTTGAGAAAACCTACTTGGCTATGGATGAAGTGGCTAGTAGGCTAGCAGCCCAGGAGCCGGAGACCCTGATTATCATAAGTCCTCATGGCAATCTGTTTAGAGATAGTATTTGTATTATGGAGACAAATAGGCTTGAGGGAGATCTGGCGGATTATGGGGCAGGCCAGGTGAAGTTTTCTTATGAGGTAGACCTAGAACTTATTACAAGGCTAAAGGGACTAACCAGAGACTTTCCCTTACTTTTTTTAGACGAAGTGGGAGCCAGGAGCCTGGGGAGCCTTGGTCTAGACCATGGCGCCACTGTACCCCTCTATTTTTTGGATAGGCAGTGGAAGAATAAACCGAAGATTCTACATATAAACTATGGCTTTCTTGATGCTAGTGAGTTAAAGCACTTTGGCGGCCTACTCCACAGGGCGATTAGAGAAGAGAAAAGAAGAGCGGTAATCCTAGCCTCGGGGGATATGTCTCATAGGTTAAAGGCCGAATCTAACTATGGCTTTCATAGGGATGGCCCAGTTTTTGATAAAGAGATTAAAAGAATAATAGATGAAGGAAGCCTTGATGAGTTTTTTCTTATAGACGAAGAACTGGCAGATAATGCAGCAGAGTGTGGACTGAGAAGCCTTCAAATATTAGCAGGGGCCCTGGATGGTTTAGCTCTAGACAAGGAGGTCTTAAGCTATGAGGGACCCTGGGGAGTTGGCTATATGTGCGCTTACATGGAAGTAAGGGATAGGGAGGATCTTTTAGTAGGCCTTGCTAAAAGAGTCCTTCATGAAAAGATACTTTATGGAAGAGACTATCAAATGGGTGGTGAATATGATGAGCTAAGAGGAGAAAGGGCTGGTTGCTTTGTCACCCTGTATAAAGATGGAAGGCTCAGAGGCTGCATAGGTACTATAGAAGCAACATGCTCAAATCTTGCAGAAGAGATAGCAGAAAATGCAATTAAGGCTGCCTTTGAAGATCCTAGATTTCCCAGGTTAGAAGAAGATGAACTCGAGGGTTTGGTAATAAGTGTTGATGTACTTGGACCTATAGAAAGCTGCAGCTACAAGGACCTAGATCCAAAAAACTATGGGCTTATAGTAAGGAGTGGCTATAGAAGGGGTTTACTTCTACCTGGAATACCCGGAATCGACTCTGCCAGAAGACAGGTAGAGATAGCAAAGAATAAGGCAGGGATTTATCCCGAAGAAAAAGTAGATTATTTCAGGTTTAGGGTTATTCGCCATGCTAACTAGGGCCCAGTACTATAAAAAAGTTGGGGAAGATGTAGTCTGTCTACTCTGTCCTCATAAGTGTAGGATAGGCAAGGGCCATAGAGGAATTTGTGGAGCCAGGGAAAACATAGGAGGTGAGCTCTATAGCTTAAGTGATGGTTATGTGACAGCCCTGGCCTATGATTCAATTAAAAAGAAACCTCTTAGCTTTTTTGGCGAGGGGGAAATTCTTTCTATGGGTAGCTTTGGCTGCAACTTCCACTGTGATTTTTGCCAGAACTATAGGTTGTTAGATTCAGATGTTGATAAGAAAAAAATCGATGATTCAGAAATTTTGGAACTTGCCAAGCCTTCAATGGGTTTAGCCTATACCTATAATGAGCCCACTGTAAACTTTGAGATGGTAAAGAGACTGGCTGGTAAGATAAAAGACCAGGGCCAGCTTAATGTCATGGTAACCAATGGCTATATAGATGCTAGTCCTAGAGAGGAGCTACTGGGACTTATAGATGCTTGGAGCATTGATTACAAGATGCCAGCTGAGCTCTATCCATCAGTTTGTGGTGGGAGGGAAGAGGTGGTTCTTGAAACCATTGCCAGGGCTTGGGAAAGGACCCATGTGGAAGTAACTATCCTACTAATACCAGGTAGGAATACTCAGGAGGAAGTTTTAAGGGGGATGCTAGAAAAGCTCTCAGCTATAGATAGGAATATTCCCCTTCACTTAAGCAGGTACTTTCCTTGTTATAAATCTAACATTCCTACCACGGCTTTAGAGACCATGTATAGGAGTTATGAACTAGCTCTAGACTATATGGATAGAGTGGTCCTAGGCAATATGCCAATGAGATTTTAGAATAAATCGAGGACAAATATAACCATAAAATATCAAACTACTCCAATCTTTATGCTATAAGCATCTTAAGCTCAGGCTTGAGATGTTTATTTTTATGGTATGTTTCTTCTTTTACAGCTTTCATTAGATAAACCAAGGATAATGGCCTATAGAATTGACAAAGAATTAACTTGTTCCAATAGGGGGCTTGTTATACAATAGTCACGGGTTTAATACACTAATATAATTAAAGGAGACAACATGCAAGCACTTCAAGATTTAATCGAACTTATTGATGGATTTATTAGCGGTTACATACTTGTCGCCCTGCTTCTAGGAGCAGGAGTTTACTTCACGCTTCGTCTTGGCTTTTTGCAAATTAGCAAATTTGGGCCAGGCATGAAGCTAACCTTTGGAGACCTCTTTAAAAAAGAAGAAAAGGGAGATGAGGGATCCCTATCATCCTTTCAAGCTCTGGCAACAGCTATTGCTGCCCAAGTAGGGACCGGAAATATTGGTGGCGTTGCCACAGCTGTTACTCTAGGAGGACCAGGAGCAATTTTCTGGATGTGGGTTACAGCCTTCCTTGGAATGTCTACAATTTTTGCTGAGGCAGTTTTAGCCCAAATTTTTAGAGAAAAACGCGGTGGGGAGTATGTTGGTGGACCAGCCTTCTATCTACGTAAGGGCCTGGGAAAGAAAAACCCTGCTTTAGGTAAGTTTCTTGCAGGTACCTTTGCTGTTCTTATTGTTATTGCACTAGGTATTATAGGTAACATGGTTCAGTCCAACTCCATAGCTGATGCCATTAACAACTCTTTTGGTGTCCCCAAACTAGTCGTTGGGATCGCTATTGCCTTAGCAGCTGGCCTTATCTTTATTGGCGGTGTGCAGCGTATTGGTAAGTTTGCTGAAATGGTTGTTCCAGCCATGGCAGTTCTCTACATCCTTGGTGCCCTTGGTCTTCTGATTAAATTTGCCCCAGCAGTACCAGGTGCCTTTGTAATTATCTTTAAGTCAGCCTTTACTCCAATTGCTGCTGTGGGTGGTTTTGCGGGTGCCATAGTTAAGCAAGCGGTTAAGATGGGTGTTCAAAGGGGCCTTTTCTCCAATGAAGCTGGTATGGGTTCTACTCCCCATGCCCACGCCGTTGCCAATGTTAAGCATCCTGCTGAGCAGGGTCTAACCGCCTTTATCGGGGTATTTATAGATACCATTGTTGTTTGTTCTGCTACAGCCCTATCAATTGTTGTTACCAAGGCCTATGAAGTTGAAGGATTACTAGGGGTTCGCGTTACCCAGCATGCCTTTACAGAAGCCTTTGGACCTGCAGGGGGAGCTTTCTTAGCTGTATGTCTAACCTTCTTTGCTTTTACCACGATTGTTGGTTGGTACTACTTTGGTGAGGCCAACATCCGTTACCTATTTGGTCATAAAGGTCTGGTTCCCTATCGTATAATTGCGGTACTGGGAATTGTCTTTGGTGCCCTTCAAGAGGTTGGTGTTGTTTGGGCGCTATCAGGTCTTTTTAACAGCCTGATGGTTATCCCCAATATTATTGGTCTTATGGTCCTCTCACCACTGGTTGTTATGGTCTACCAGGACTACAACAGGCAGATAGCAGAGGGTGGAGAAATCTACTTCGACTACGAGAAGTATTCATAATTATCTAGACCCTCTTCGGAGGGTCTCAGACTGTAGACAAATAAGGTCAATAGTAAAGAGCAATTAAGCCAAATTGGTTTGATTGCTCTTTGCTTTTAGTGATCTTATGTAAAAATGACAGTAAACACCTTGAATAAGGCCCTAATTCATACCTCTTATCCATTAGTCTTGCATATCTTTTCATATTTATGCAAGTAAAACTAAGGGCTGCCTTAAGCTCCATTAGCTTTTTACCCACCTGCCTAGTATAG
>LFRM01213250.1_pt3 | contig 14289 bp, 14 predicted proteins | sample 618341 | NCBI WGS metagenome assembly LFRM01 (sample SAMN03654438, study PRJNA283298) | anaerobic digester metagenome | isolation source: pool of bioreactors CSTR01a, CSTR02a, and CSTR03a thermophilic anaerobic... | place: Denmark: Kgs. Lyngby | collected 2014-05-21 | reverse complement strand
ATGGAAGTGGATATGAGCCCAGAAGAAGTCAGAAAAGTGATGGGCCTGCCAGATGTTGAACCTATGCAAAAAGAATTGATGGCAAAGATGCAGGAGAAAATGAACACCTATGTCGATGAAATGAGCGATCCTGAAATGTTTATGAAGCGCATCATGCCTATGGGCATACAAGGTATGGATCAGGTGCAGGAGTTCTTTTCGCGCTTTGCGAGTGCGGCCACAGATAAAAAAGTACATAAAACTCAGGACAAAAAAGATAGCTAAAATGCAGCGGCTGCACCTGACGATTCAGAGACAATAACGATATGATTTTCGGGGCTTTATCAAGCTGGCAAAGGGCGTTAACAATGCTCTCTTTGTCGCTTGATAACTCATCTGACAGGGCACTTTTTCATGAGCGAATTTAAACCACTTGCGGGTCTATCATTGGATCGACTGCGCAATATTGAAAACCATATTGATCGCAACTATATCCAGACTGGCAAATTACCCGGAGCGCTGACGTTGGTCGCGCATCGGGGTGAAATTGCTTACGTAAAAGCTCAGGGGTTGATGGATGTGGAGCGCAATAAGGCGATGTGTCGGGATACTATGTTTCGTATCTATTCCATGACCAAGCCCATCACTTCTATTGCCATGATGCAATTGTACGAGCAAGGGCGGTTTTTGCTGGACGATCCGGTGCACCGCTATATCCCAGCCTGGAAAAATCTGCGGGTCTACCAAAGCGGTGTTTACCCGCATTTTATAACTACGCCTGCAACCCGTGTTATGACCATTCGAGATCTACTGACTCATATGTCAGGGCTGACCTATGGGTTTATGCAGCGCACCAATGTGGATGCGGCCTATCGCGAATTGGGGCTGGATGGTAGCGAAGGTTTAACCTTAGAAACACTGGTCAGCCAGTTGGCGGAACTGCCGTTAGAGTTTTCGCCGGGTACGGCCTGGAATTATTCAGTTGCTACTGATGTTTTGGGTTATCTAGTGCAAGTGCTGGCCGAGCAACCACTTGATGAGTATCTGCGCGAGCGTATCTTCGAGCCTCTGGGCATGGTCGACACGGGCTTTCAGGTTAAGGATCATCAGCTTGAGCGTTTCGCTGCCTGTTATCAGTACCAGCCTGACAATCAATTTACGCTGCAGGATGATCCCAGCACATCGCCTTTTCGACGCAAAAATACATTTTTATCAGGCGGCGGTGGGCTGGTCTCTACCATTGACGATTACTTCCATTTTGCTCAAGCGCTTTGTCAAGGCGGGGAGTTTCAGGGACAGCGCATTATGGGTCGCAAAACACTGGAGTTTATGCGCAGCAACCATTTACCTGGTCATCAAGATTTACCGGGTCTTTCTGTTGGAGCGTTCAGCGAAACACCCTTCGCCGGGAGTGGCTTTGGTCTGGGATTTTCGGTTAAGACCGATGTTGCTAAATCTCAGATTAACGGATCAGTTGGCGAGTATGGTTGGGGTGGGATGGCGAGTACCAATTTTTTTATCGATCCGGTCGAGGAACTGGTGATGATTTTTATGACGCAACTGATCCCCTCATCGATCTACCCTATTCGCCAAGAATTGCGCGCCATAGTGAATGGCGCACTGATATAAACCGTGCTGTTGCATGGTAGCTGTTGCTGATTGAGATACTTGATTTTTAGCGTATGAGCGCAGTTTTTACTGCGCTGCTTCATAATTAAAACCATGCTGAAGATTTTATAGCCATGGTTTTAATTTCAGACTCACTCAATCAAACGCTGGCTCATTAGCGGCTGTTCAACGCATCTTCTGCTAATGCCTTAGACAGTTGTTCACTGACCTGATCCCAAGCTACTGCTAAAGTACGCACTAGGGTGGGATAACCATCTGCTGTTAGCGGCTGTTCAATTTTAAAGTTTTGTTGCTTAAGCAGTTGGCCGCTCTCGCCTAATAATAGCCATTGGCCTTGCACTATCGCGTTGCCGTTATAACTGCCCTGAAAACCACTTATACTGACTCTGACTTCGCGCTGCGGTAAGCCTGCTTGCAGTGGTTGTCCTTTGGCGACGATTTGCGCCTGCGGCAGACTTGTTGTGAGCCACTGTTGCAGTTGCTGTTGTAATTGCATACTAATATCTTCGGCCCACAGATGTTGGCGCGCTTGATACACCTCAATATCATTGAGTTCCATTACTATGCCTTGATTATCCAGCAAACCCGTCAGGCGAATGGGTGCAACAGCCACGGCTAAGGCGCTGGAATACTGTTGCTCAGCAGTGCTGGCAGGCAGCATATAGTAGGAGGGCTGCACGGTTTTACTGGCACAGCCTGCCACCACGAATAGCACTACTCCTGTAAATAGCGTGCGCGCGCCCGTTAATCCGGCTCGGTTAATCAATGTAAAAAAGCTCATGGTTTAGCCTTAGGTTGTGGATCTTCAGTGAGAGTCTTATTAAAAAGCAGCGCATTGGGCTGATCGCTAAGAGTGCGAATCACCGGTTGCATATCTTGCATCAGTTTTTCGAGGCGCGATAAAGTTTGCGTCAGCTCGTTATAGCCTTGTGAGTCAGGTGCAAAACCGTTCAAGGTGTCGCGCAGTTGACGCATGGTGGCATCAATACTCTGAGGCATCTGACCAATAGCTGGATCGGCGAGCAGTTGATCGACTGAGCTGGCAATGCTACTGACTTTTTCCATGGTCTGCTGAGTACTGACGAGTGTTTTGTCCAGCGAAGCGATAATGGGCTCGATTTTTAGATGATTGAGCTTATCCAGTAAGTTGGAGACCTTTTGCTCAATTTGTGCAAGACCTGCTGAGATGGTGGGGAATACCGGTACCTCAGCAAAGCTCTTCGGCTTAAATGGCTCTGCATCTTTATAAAAATCAAGATCGACAAATAAGGCACCGGTCAATAGGTTGCCGGATTTAAGCGTGGCACGCATACCATAATCTATCAGTCTCTCGAGTCGCTTGGCCCATGCTTTGAGATCGGTGTTGTTTGATCCATCACTTTCAAGGCGTTGTGGCTCAATGCGGATCAACACTGGGATGGCAAAGCGGTTCTGAGAGTTAGGTTGGGGGGCAGAAAAATTCCATGGCACGCTAATTACAGTACCGATACGCAAGCCTCGATACTCGACGGGGGCATTATTACTTAAGCCACGTACCGTATCGTCAACTAGCAATACATAGTCGATATAGTCTTCAAAATAGCCTTCTTGAGCGCTTTTTGCATCGTTAAATAAGACATATTCGGCATCTTGTTTTGCTTGGCTGCCAGCCTGAGAATTGTTGGCTACACCAAAGGTGATGCCGCCGCTGACTAAGGATTCTAAAGACCCTATATTGACGCTAAAGCCTTGCGAGTCTAAAGAAATATCGAGACCTGAAGCGGTCCAGAATCGAGTGTTGGTGGTGACTAACATTTCATAGGGCGATTTAATATACAGGCGGTGATGCATTTCCCGCTGCTCAGGATCAAAGTGACTATCTTCCACTCGGCCAACGGTGAAGCCTTGGTAGGAGACTGGATCACCGATGCGTACTGAACTACCCACATGACTGATGAGGTTAATCCGCAGGCCGGGTGCGTCGGTCGGCGTGATAGGCGGTTGTTCAAGGATGGTGAAATGATCTTGTTTTTCTGTACTGGTGCCGGGTAAAAGCTGAATATAAGCACCTGATAATACTGTCCCTAAACCACTGACGCCTTCAAGGCCAATACGTGGTTTCTCCACCCAGAACTGCGTATCTTTATTGAGCATTTCCTCAGCTTGCGGACTCATCCGCGCAACCAGTACCGCACTTTTTAGATCCTTAGATAAACTGACCTTTTCGATTTTACCCATTTCCACATTGCGGGTTTTAATCAGCGTTTTACCCGCTTCGATACCTTCTGCAGTCTCGACAGTTAAGATAATAGTCGAGCCCAAGCTGCTAAAACTGTCATAGAGCATCCAAACGCCGATTAATAAGGCGACGATAGGCACGATCCAGACGGGAGAAAAGGAGCGCTGAGTCCGCCTTAGAGCATGGGTAGGTTCCGACATTATAAGTGTTCCTTGGATGAAGAATAAGGCAGTTCTACTGAAGTAGTTGCTATTGAATCAGTGTTGTTGGGCTGTGTTTGCCAAATGTTACGCGGGTCAAACATCATCGCTGATAGCATCGTGAGTATCACCACCGAGGTAAAGGCCAGTGCAGCGGGGCCGGGGGCAATAGAGATTAAGTCGCCACTGTGAATCAGCGCCACCATAATTGCTACGACAAAAACGTCGACCATCGACCAGCGTCCAATAAATTCAGTTATACGATATAAACGGTTGCGGGTTAAGCGCCTCATAGGGTGTTGCTGTTGGCGCTGCACGACACAACATAACCATAATAAAGCCAACATTTTGCCGACAGGGACAAAGATACTAGCAATTAGAATCACTAACGCAATCGGCCAGTCACCATGTTGAAAAAACATTAACACGCCAGCTAAGATCGTTGCTGGCTCTGGAGTGCCTAACGAGGTGCTGATCATAATGGGGTATAAGTTAGCAGGTATAAACATCAGCATAGCGGCTGCAAGTAAGGCCAGCGTCGTTTGCGTATTGACGCCCTGATAAGGATGCAGTAGTTCAGCGCAACGTTCACAACGCCCACCCGCAGTAATGAGGTTTACCAAGCCACAGGTATTACAACCTGTCAGCCCTTGTGGCGCTGCGTCTTGACCCAAGAGGCCACCTGTCGGCGCCATAGATTTAGAGTCGAGTGCTTGCCATAACCAATCACGGTCTACGGATTGACTGGTGAACAATAACAACAGCGCATAGCCACACACTGTCCAAAAGGATAAACCCAGCTCAACTTCGGCCATGCCAACAATTTTTATCATGCTCACTAGGGTGCCGATCACAAATACATCGGCCATCATCCACGGCGTAACATGCTTTAAAGTACGCGCAATCAGAGGGCTGTGTGGTAGTGCTTGACCGCGAATAATACCGACGCACAGCCAACACAGTGCGGTTAAGTACAGCAGCGGTAAAATAATAACGGTGAGCAAAATAGTTAAAGCCACCAAAGATTGCTCAAAACTCACCAAGGACGACACTGTATCAGTCAGTGCAATACCATTACCGAAGCCTTGCAGACTAAAGCCCAAAAAGGGAAACGACAGCGACAGCCCCAGCATAATTAAAGTTGCAATTGCTAAGGCAAGGCTGCGTTCAGCTGCACTGGCTTGACGACGCACTAAGGTGTGGTTGCAGCGCGGGCAGTTGGCTTTCTCGCCGGTCTTCAGCGGGGGCAGGGCCAATAGTAAGTCGCACTCGTGACAGACTCTAAGTCGGCGTCGAGAAACGTTGCTCGAGTCAGCAGATTCGGCAATGCAGATGTGCGTCTCTTCTATGAGCTCTTGTGTGAGCAAGGGGGTAGTCAATAGTGCACTTCCAAAATGTAAACAGCGAGTAAGACATATTAGGAGAGTTGTACTCTGCACTGTACTTACGCAGGATTTTTATACTGCGGCTATTATCCTGTTTTTCAGATAGCAATGACATAGATATAACAACAAGTTACTGAAACTGTTTGCATCTCAAGGCTGATCTGCACAGGAATTATCTGTGGCTGCTCAGTGATAGGTGCGATGGCTTTGATTTTGAAAAAGTTGCTAGTATAAGTCCATACAAGACCTCCACTCACACTAGAGATTAACAGTGAAATTCAGTTGCCGCAGTCTCCAGCAACTTTGAACCTGCTGATCTCAATTCAATGGCGGAAATAATTCCCATGGCCTCTTTATTACATTGTTTGTACTCTTTTCGTCGCTGTCCCTACGCCATGCGCGCGCGTCTTGGTATTTTATTTGCCGAGTTACAGGTGGAGTTGCGCGAGATTATTCTGCGAGATAAACCCGCGCCGATGCTAGCGATAAGCCCTAAAGGTACTGTGCCAGTATTGCAACTGAGCGATGGAACTGTGATTGCAGAAAGCCGTGAAATTATGGAGTGGGCGCTGGCACAACAAGATCCGCAAGGCTTGTTAGACGCTGAAGTTTTACAGCGGGCTAGCGCGCTGATTGAACAAAACGATAATGAGTTTAAGCAGTGGCTGGATCGCTATAAGTATGCAGATCGTCACCCTGAAATGACTCAGCTTGAGTATCGCCAGCGTGGTGAAGTCTTTTTGCAGGCACTAGAAGACTTATTGACGCGCCATCAATTTCTGTTGGGAGATAAAGCCAGTGTTGCCGACATTGGCATCATGCCTTTTGTGCGCCAATTTGCGCATGTGGATCGTGAGGTGTTTTACCGTCTGCCCTATCCAAAGCTGCAACGCTGGCTGGATCACTGGTTGCAGCATCCGTATTTTGTGCAAGCCATGACCAAATTTCAACCTTGGCAAGAGGGTGATGAGGTGGTGGTGTTTCCTGTTTGACACTAAATACTGATTTTGCAAAATACAGCGGCAGTGAGATCAATAACTCACGCCGCATTCTAGCTGGCAGATTTATGGGTAGCGGATTAACCCGCGAAGCCTAATTTCTTATTTACTGGATTGAAAATGCCTTACCTGCCAGCTCATCTAAGTTATTGAATTTCCAAAAGTTCGACTTCAAAAATTAGTGTCGAACCGGGTTGGATTTTACCGGCAGCACTGTTGCCATACGCCAGTTGAGACGGGATAAAAAACTTAAACTTGTCACCTTCAACCATCAACTGTACACCTTCGGTCCAGCCAGCAATCACGCGATTTAACGGAAAACTGATGGGTGTCTTACGCTCAACTGAGCTATCAAATACCGTACCGTCCAACAGAGTGCCGTGGTAATGCACTTTTACCTTTGAGCTGGCGCTTGGGTGCACGGTGCCGGTGCCTTTGTTTAAGATTTGATATTGCAAACCGGAAGCGGTGGTTAGTACGTCAACCTTCGCTTTGTTTTGGGCTAAAAAATCGTTGCCAATAGCGATGTTTTCAACAGCTGCTTTTTTATTGCCTGAGTTTTTAGTGAAGTAAAATACTACTAGTGCAATGACTGCAGCCAAAATAACAAATTTCATCAGCGAGCCTACTTATATGGGGAAGCCCCGATTCTAGCATCCGATGGCTTATCAGGTAAGGCAGAGTGGCTGGCTGAGCTGATTTGGCTTTTTCAGCCTATGTTTCCAGTGTTGCTCGGTGGTTAGTGATAAAATTTATTGAGTGACATCCTTCCTTATATTTAGAGCAATAATTCATGAAAGCTATGCTGCACAGTGTATTTCAGCGACATTGGAATCCTTATCTTGTACTCCTGATTGCCGGTCTGCTGAGCGCGATTTACTTTGGTTTAACCTCAACTGTGTGGGCGGTAACCGGAGAGTTTACGCGCTTGGGCGGTGATTTTTTATTGCTGCTGGGCGTGGATGTGTCGGATTGGCAGTATTACAGCATGGTGGGTTTACAGGGTCATACTTGGGAGCGTGCTGATGGTTGGATTGTCTGGGGGATGTTTATTGGTGCGCTGATCATGGTGCTGCTGAGCAATAGTTTTAAAATCCGTCTGCCACAGCAAAAACGCCGCTATGTGCAAGGTTTTGTCGGTGGCCTGATTGCCGGTTTTGGCGCGCGTTTAGCACTGGGCTGTAATTTAGCCGCGTTTTTTACCGGTGTGCCGCAGTTCTCGTTTCACGCTTGGATCTTTATTGTCGCCACGGGCGTGGGTACTTTTTTTGGTGCTAAATTGACCAAAATGCGCTGGTGGAAAGGTAAGCCTTCTTTAATGCGCGGTGCGGCTAAGCCGTCTAAAGTCAAAGCGCGAGTGATTCAGCCCTATGTCGGTGGTGCTATCGCCATCGCTTATATCAGTGTGATGATTTACTTTTTTGCTACAGGACACACCGCGTTGGGTTTAGGTGCGTTATTTGGTTTGGCCTTTGGCATCTTGATTGAGCGTGGACAAATCTGCTTTACCGCAGCTTTTCGTGACCTGTTTTTGGTGGGGCGCAGCTTGATGGCCAAAGCCATTATTGTCGGTATGGCAGTCAGCTCTATTGTGACTTTTGTGATTATCTCACTCTATGGCTTAACTCCAATTACACAAATTGCCGCATGGAGTACAGTTGTTGGTGGAGCGTTATTTGGCTTGGGTATTGTGATGGCGTCAGGCTGTGAAACCGGCATGATGTACCGCTTAATGGAAGGGCAGGTGTTATTCTTGCCAGTATTTATCGGCAACGTAATAGGCGCGACTTTCCTTGCCTATGCCTGGGATCATTTAGGTATTTATACTGTGCTGGTTGCTAGCGGGGCGAAGATTAATCTGATTAATAGCATAGGTCCCACCGCTGCGATTCTCAGCACATTGGTGATGCTCGGTGTATTGTATGCGCTGACGCTGTACCGTGAAAAAAGCTATCACCGTCAATTTGAATTAAACAGAGTTGCTAAATAATATGCCAACCCCAACTGAAGCTGACTTTACTCTGGATTTGCGCGGCGAATCTTGCCCTTATCCAGTGATTTATACCCTCGAAGCACTGGCAGGCATGAGTAAAGGCGAGTTGCTACAAGTGATTACCGATTGCCCAGGCTCGTTTCGCAATGTGCCTGAAGAAGCCTTGGCACACGGCTACACCTTTGCTCAAGAGCCGGTGAAAAACGGACAGGAATATCTGTTTTATATTTACGCATAAAAAAGCTGGCGCCCATAATGGACGCCAGCTTTCTAAACTTGCAGCGCTTTATATATTAGTTATATACATCAAAAACGCCCAAGATACCGCCTAACCACAAGTGCACCAACATACTTGCTGCATAGCCTAAGAAAATCACCGGCATCCAGCGTAAGTGGCTCATAAAAGTGTAGTGACCGCGTGCCGCACCCATCAGCGCAACACCGGCAGCAGAACCCACAGAGAGTAAGCTGCCGCCCACACCTGCAGCTAAAGTTACCAGCAACCAGTGGCCGTGGCTAATAGCAGGGTTCATTTCTAGTACGGCAAACATCACTGGAATGTTATCCACTACAGCAGAAATAATACCAATACCAAAAGCAGCCCAGGATGCGCCTAGGCCTTCAAATAAGTGTACAGAGACCAGTTGTAAGTAGCCTAAGTAGCCTAAACCACCCACACACATCACCACGCCGTAGAAGAATAACAAGGTATCCCACTCAGCACGGGCTACGTTCTTAAATACGTCAAAAGGAACCACACTACCTAAGTAACGCAGTTGGCGTTGGTCGTCTTTGGCTTCAGCTACGGTACGTTTTTTTGCCAAAGAAGACGGCAGGCTCATACGTAGGAAGTAACCGAATAACTGCAAGTAACCCAAGCCAACCATCATGCCAAATACCGGCGGTAAGCCTAAGAACTGGTGTCCGCATACTGCAGTGACAATGGTGAATAAGAACAACACCAATAAGCGACGAGCACCACGCTTAAGCTCCACTTCTTCGGTGACGCTTTGAGGTTTTCCCTTAGGAATAAAGAAGGTCATCACTATTGCAGGAACAACGAAGTTCACTACTGCGGGTAAGAATAGGTCGAAGAACTCTAAAAACTCAACCTTACCTGCCTGCCATACCATCAGGGTGGTGATATCACCAAAGGGACTGAAGGCACCACCGGCGTTCGCAGCAACCACGATATTGATACAACACATGGCAATAAAGCGTTTTTGACCTTCAGCGACTTTAAGTACCACAGCGCACATCAGTAAGGCTGTGGTCAAGTTATCGGCTACCGGCGAGATAAAGAAGGCTAAAATACCGGTGATCCAAAAAAGCGCTGTATAACTAAAGCCTTTTTGCACCATCCAAGCACGTAAACCTTCAAATACGCGGCGTTCTTCCATCGCACTGATATACGTCATTGCGACCAGCAGGAACAGCATCAACTCAGTAAAATCAAGGAAGTTGGTGCTGAAAGCGGCACCGGTGGCGGCGTGATCTTTACTGGTAATGCCGACGAGCAGCCAGATAATACCAGCACCAATTAACATAGGTTTGGATTTACGTAACTGTAGTTTCTCTTCGAGCACTACAACAAGGTAAGCAATAGCAAAGACAAATACAGCTAAGTAACCAGCAAGGGTGGCTGTGGCATCCAAGTGCTTGACTGCTTCAGCAGCACCACTGGCTAAAGCTGGCATTGATAACAATGCAGCAGCAACAAATATAAACAAACTTCGGAACATAAATGTTTTCTCAAGATTGGTTAAAGGGTGTAGCTGCAGAGCAAGCGCTACGGATGGTTTCAAATTGTAACAAAGTGTGAAGCTTTAAGCTTGATACTGATCAAGAGACTTAAGTCGATCATGCAAAGCTTCTGTTTGTTGCACCTATTGTTGAACGTAAATTTTGCTGAGTGATTTCACGCCGCTGATTTTACTCAGGATGCGAGTTGATTAGAGAGGCGCTTACACTCGGCGTGGGTCATTTGCGGCAGTATCAGCTTTGCATGTCGCTCCAGTCGGGATAAAGTGTCGCCAAATTGCCGGCTGTTGTGATATTTGCAGGCCCAGAATTCATAGTATTTATATTTCAAAATACCTTTCGATTATTTGACTCAGATACGCACGCTGCGACTGAAGCAAAACCACATAACCCTACGAGATCACATGAAGCCATTAATTAAGCTCGCGACAGCACAAATTCCCAATAACGGCGGCGAGCTGACTTTATCCCAGCGTGAAGATGAATTTTCGATACGACTATCAGGTGTGCGCGGGGAGCTGATGAACAGCCGCGTGTTTAACTCAGAGCAAGAATTGTCCAAGCTTGGTTGTGCACATATTAAAAACGCTGACAATGCCCATGTTTTAGTCGGTGGTTTGGGTATGGGTTATACCTTGGCCTCAGCATTGGCCTGTGTGACTGCCAGTTCCAAGGTGACAGTGGCGGAGTTGATTCCTGAAGTTGTGCAATGGAACCAAGGCCCGTTGGGTGCTTGTGCTGGCCGACCCTTGGACGATCCGCGCAGTCAGGTACGTTTGGGTGATATTGCCGAGTTAATCAAACAGCAGCAGCCGGATTTTGATGCCATTTTGCTCGATGTCGATAATGGTCCTGAAGGTATTACGCATACCAATAATAACTGGCTGTATTCCACTGCTGGCTTAGAGGCTCTGTATAACAGTTTGCGTCCTGAGGGGATGTTGGCGGTATGGTCTGCGGGGCCTGATTCGATGTTTGTTATTCAGCTGAAAAAAGCCGGCTTTCAAGTGACAGTGCAAACAGTGCGGGCACGCCCGGGTAAAGGCAGTCGCCATACTATTTTCTTAGCAAAAAAACCGTGGCGTTCATTTTAAGCGCGGTGCATTGTTGCTATCTGTACTTAGCCATCTTGCGTGACGCTTAATAGATCTGAGGAGGCCTTATGAATCATGCAGGTTTAATAAAATTACTGACCTATCTTGGCGCTACGCCATTTTTCTTGGCGATTTATCTGCGCTTGACGCAACAATCCTTATTAGGCATAGAGGCTGTGCAGTGGTTTCTCACCTATGGCTTGGTGATTTTAAGCTTTATGGCTGGCACCTTATGGGGGCAGGTGGTGAATGCCACTGCTCAGGTCAAGCGTATTGCCTTGGCGACCAATATCATCACCTTGGTAGCTTGGTTTACGTTTTTACTCGCCGGGCCTGTGCTGGTGTTACTTATTATGGCGCTGGGCTTTATTGCGCTGTATTTGCTCGAATGGCGGGTGATGGATGCAATACCGCGCCCTGAGTATTATTTAGCCTTACGTTTGCGGGTTACTGCGTTAGTGGTGCTGGCGCATGGGATAATGGGCTGGCAACTTTAAGGCTGCATGCGCTGCCTTAACTGATATATCTCCCCGCAGCATTGGAGCCAAAGCATGAGCGTGATCTTGACCGACGATGATCGTAAACAGTTACAGGTGGCAAAAAACCTGTTGGAAAACCCAGGCTTAGCCGCCAAGGTCACTAGCTTTATTGGGATGCCTATTGAAAAAGGCTTGGATTTACTGCCCAAAAACTGGAATAAAAAAATCGGTGAAGTCACGCAGGTCGCGTTATTAAAAGCCTCAGACGCGGCTATTTTCACTATGCAAGATATTCCCGGTGAAGCCTCATCTAATATTTGGCACAAGCTCGGCGCTGCTGTCAGCGGTGGTGTGGGTGGTTTTTTTGGTATTGCCGCCTTGGCAGTTGAGTTGCCGATTTCTACTTCGATTATGTTGCGCTCGATTGCTGATATTGCCCGCAATGAAGGCGAGTCTATTTCAGCCATTGATACTAAATTAGCCTGTTTAGAAGTGTTTGCTTTAGGTGGGCGCAGTGATGCGGATGATGGTACTGAAAGCGGCTATTACGCGGTGCGCGCAGCCTTAGCTAAGTCAGTGGCGGATGCGTCAGAGTTTATTGTCGGGAAAACGTTAAGCGATGAAAGTGCGCCATTGTTAATTAAGTTTATTGCTAAAGTGGCTGAGCGTTTTGGTATTCAGATTACTGAAAAAGCTGCAGCACAGGCGATACCCGCCTTAGGTGCGGTTAGTGGGGCGATTATTAACACTATATTTATCGATCACTTTCAGGATATGGCCAGAGGGCATTTCTTGGTTAGAAAGCTCGAAAGAAAGTACGGCCAAGATAGGATAAAAAAGCTCTATGCAGAGCTTCCAAATGTTGGCTAATACACTCTTGTCATCAGGCTTAACTGCTCGATGTTGATAGGGGGCATGATATGAGCTTACTCTTTGTTATGCGCTTAATTATTCGTGCTGATTGCACGATGTTTTCTATACCTGCAGCTGTTTCATTTGATAGTGAGTGATGCTATGACTTCTCCGAATGATCACAATCGCTTTTACCGTGGTAGCGTCTATCGTTTGTTGTCGGGTCTGTTTGGTGTGTTCTTGACCTGTCTGGGCATCTATGTGGTTTTCTTTGGCGTTGTTCATCCGCTGCTTAATATCAGTATTGGATTGTTTATTGCCTTGCTTGGATTCGATACCTTGTGGTCGGCTTTACAGTCGAAGCAATCGTGGTTGGCTCGACTTGGCCCGTTTATTTAAATGACGCTTGGCATGTCGATACGAATGTTAAGTGATAATCGCTTCGCATCCTGAACATATACACATCAATCCTCATGCTAAACTTCAGACTCTAACAGTAAAGAATTTCAGGCAAAGTTAGACAATCTGCAGTGTGCTTCTATTCAGTAAATCAATAGTTTAAGTGAGCAGTTAGACTGCAAATATAAGTTATAAAAACGATTATATGTATATTCAAAACCTCAAGGAACCTTAAGTGTTAAAGCTATTTAGAACCGTAAGCCTCATAGAGGGTATGTCTTATCTGCTTATATTGTGCGTATCACTGGGGCTTCTGAGCAGAGATCTAGTTTCCACAATTGGCATGGGACATGGCGTATTATTTATTTTGTATTCTGTGCTTTCAATTATCGCTGCGCGTAAACAAGGCTGGTCTACGGGTGTTTGGTTTCTAGTATTCTTGTCGGCGTTGATTCCTTTTGCTTTTGTGTTTGTTGAACTGTTTCTACAAAAAGAACTACGAAAAACACACAGCAATATTTAATCGAGTGTTACGCACAAGAATCAATCCACGCGGAGCGTTTCCCCCAGTATGAATACGATCGCTAGCCACATTGATCCAAGCATTATTGCTTTTGCCCTTGATCAGTCGTACAACGCTGTTTTGCTGACGGATGCATACACAGGCGAAGGTGGACACCGTATTGTTTTCGTCAATCAGGCTTTTTCAAGGATGACGGGCTACAGCAAAGAAGAGTTGTTGGGGCGCAATCCGCGACTTTTACAGGGTCCAGAGACTAATCCGCAAGTGATTGATCGCTTGCGTCAGAGCTTGATTGATGGTGTTTTTTTCCAAGGGTCAACAGTGAATTACCGCAAAGATGGGCGTCCCTACACTGTCGAATGGAATATTTCTCCTGTACGTAATGAGGCGGGTGACATTACTCATTTCGTTTCCTTACAGCAGGACATCAGCAGCCTAATGGCAGCGCAAAAGACCACTCAGCTTTTTGCTCATGTACTCAATGCCACGGATGATGGCGTGCTGATCACTGATAGCACTGGCACCATTGAGTTTGTGAACAAGGCTTTCGAGAAAATCACTGGATACGGACTCACCGAGGTGCTGGGTCGCAACCCGAGCATGCTTAAGTCGGGTGAGCAGGACTTCGAGTTCTATAAGAATATGTGGAGCACTCTAAAAAAAGGTGGCTCTTACAAGGGCACCTTTGTAAACCGCAGTAAGAACAATGAGCGGATCTATTGTGACGAAACCATTACGCCGCTGATCGATGATGCGAATAACATTACTCATTATGTGAG
>LFRM01300509.1_pt3 | contig 14303 bp, 16 predicted proteins | sample 618341 | NCBI WGS metagenome assembly LFRM01 (sample SAMN03654438, study PRJNA283298) | anaerobic digester metagenome | isolation source: pool of bioreactors CSTR01a, CSTR02a, and CSTR03a thermophilic anaerobic... | place: Denmark: Kgs. Lyngby | collected 2014-05-21 | reverse complement strand
TCCTCTCCGATTACACAGGTTACCCCTGCCATTGCAGCACCGGCAAAATAATCTTTCCAATTTAGCTTAATCAGTGCCGGCAGAATAATCGGCAAAGCAAGTTTAACGGGATTAAACTTCCCGTACTCTCTCTCAAGGCCTACATTATATATATTAGCCTCTTCATAAGTTTCATTGGCCCCAATTGCTCCAAACACACGACCATTGATGTTGAAGTGAGAAAAGTCAACGGGATACAGTTTCTCCGAACCTACCTGGTTATTTCCTGTATTTGTAGGGTAAACTGTTCTTTGTCCCAAGACCGCTGCAAGTGCAATTTCGCATGTCCCACTACACTCCTCTGTGCAGAATGAACACATTCCCGATTGAGATGAAATATGGTTACTTCTTAAAAACGTGTCGTTAAATGCGGACGATAACTTTGGTGAATAAGTCATTTCTCCCCCCTTTAATATGTTGTCTTTAAAGACTATCACATTTCTCTATATTGCTTCATCATAGATGAAAAAAGCTCCTTGTTTGAAGGTGGTGTATATGTTATTGCATTTGCTCCTGCCTTAATTGTTGCAACTATTGATTCCTCGGTTTTTCCCCCTGATGCAATAATCGGAATATCTTTGAATTCCTTGCGAATTATTTCTACTATCTTCGGGGTATTCTCTGCTGCTGCAACATTGAGTATTGATGCACCTGCGTAAATTCTTGCCTGTATATTTGTGTCTTCCTTTGTAACCGTAACTACAGATGGAATATCTACAGCTTTAGATACAGCCGATAAATTTACATTGGATATCGGAGCATTCAAAACAATCCCCATTGCTCCACTCGCTTCCGTATCTTTGGCAAGACCAATCGTTCGAATTCCTTTTGTCGTACCCCCTCCCACACCACAAAATACAGGAATATAAGAATACTTTATAATCGCGTCTCCAATCGCCTGCTGTGGACTGAAAGGATATACCGCAAATACAGCATCTGCATCACAATTGCGAATAATCGCAAGGTCAGTAGTAAAGATTAGGGATTTTATCCTTTTGCCGTATACTATTATGCCGGACGCTTCTCTGATTACAGTTGGAAGTCTCAATATGTTGTGTCTAAGCTTGCTATCAACTGTAGGCGTATTGACCCTGTCTATTCTAACCTCTTCCATACTTCACGATCTCCTTTTCTGTTTTGTAAACAGTACACGAAAGTGATTAAGGATACAATAGCCTACTTGTATATTTTAACATTATTGTTTATTTAATATAAGAGTCGCTACAATATTATTTTCGACCTGTTCGGCGCTTTACACCCTTACGGATTTCCTCAAAGCAAGCCTCACCCACAATTCCTGTTTCACGAAACGTTGCTACTGTCTGTGCCATTACATTATAATTTAATTTTGTTCCTTCACTGTCGGCAAGATAGCCAACTGACCTATCAGGGGCAATTCCAAAATGTCCTGCGGTTTCTAAACCGGCGGTATTTTTGTGATGTCCTGACGTACAATGGTAAAGGGCATTAGTGCGCCTCCTTAGTGAATACCCGGTGAAATATAAATCCACAATTTTGAGCACCATACCCAGCAACCCGAATCGGGAGAGTATCATGTATATTTTTATCGAACCGAGCTGAAAGAAGATGCGGAACAGGCCCCTTTTAGACCACTGGCCCTGCTCAACTTTCCCCTAATTGATGAAGAGCTCGGCGAAATTGCTGCTGATTTCTGGAATCTAACTTGGAATGATGAAAATCGCACGCTGCCTTATGACACACGACTATAGTTGTCTCTCACCAATGCAGTCGGAGCAGGCAGAATGCGCCAGGCGTCCAGAGAACTGATAAAAGCATATATACACGGAGTTGACAGTGCGGTATTTGATGATGTGTTTGAACTACTTGCATGGAATCAAGGTATTGGATACTTCAGCTCGGAAATCGGTCCTTCAGCATTGTTTCAGGCATACAAGCTGATTAAGGTACAGGAGAAAAACGGAAAAATCCGGGATGAAATAGCGCAAATGTTGATGGAAAAGTTCGGCGAAAAAAATGCGGAAGTTTCAGTACAATAGCAAAGTTAGTCGTACTGCTATTGATGGCTCTGTAATTTGCTCTGTGAAGCTGTATTATGAAAATTTAAAACCCTCATTTCCTTTTAACTACAAGGATTTGAGGGTTTTGTTATTTGGAGCTGATGAGGGGAGTCGAACCCCTAACCTCCTCGTTACGAATGAGGTGCTCTGCCATTAAGCTACATCAGCATATCGCTCGATTATTATAACCGAGCTATCTTTAATTTGCAATTATTCTATTTAGAATATAAGTTGTTATTCGAAAACTCAGGATTCGATGTTATATCGATACCGAGGGCTTTAAGGACTTGTTCATCTTTATCCGAAAGTATTGCTGTGCAATGAGCCACACAACCTGCAAGATTATGCAATTCCCTAAGGGCAAGCTCAGCAAATGGGTTTGTCATCTTGGTAAGTGTTAAAGCCATGATAATCTCCTCTAAGTTGAGGCTCGATTTATCATGAAAAATATTGACTTTTGTATTTGCCATGCTCTCAAATATCGTAGGTGAAACAATGAGCATATCTTCCTGTATCCCTGCGAGTTTTTTAATTGCATTGAGAACCATAGCTGCGGTTGCAACCATTCTCTTCGAGGATCTTCCGGTCACTATGCTCCCATCCGGTAGTTGAATAGCAGAAACGACAACGTTTTCATACCTCTCCGGATTCTGTGCCCTTTTCTCTTCGGCATATGCTTCTGCCTCAGCTACCGCAGGCCTATCGTATTTTGTCGCACCAATCTCTTCCATCAACAGTTTGCATCGTTCTAGAGTCGGTTCATCGACAAGTCCTTTTCTGTATGAACACTCAGCTATCAGGTATCTCCTTATTACTTCCTGTATTGCTGCCTTTCTGCAAACCTCGTCATCGATAATACCAAAGCCTGCTCTGTTCACTCCCATATCGGTGGGGGACCTATATCCATCATCCGAATCTGTAATCGCACTCAATATTCTTTTTATTAAAGGAAAAGCATCTATGTCACGATTGTAGTTTACGGCAGTTTCTCCATATTGCTCCAAGTGGAAAGGATCAATCATATTTATATCTCTAAGATCTGCTGTAGCGGCTTCATAAGCTATATTCACAGGATGTTTTAAAGGTAAATTCCATATAGGAAATGTCTCAAATTTTGCATATCTTGCTTGCCTGCCTGTTCTATACTCGTGATATATCTGCGATAATGAAGTAGCAAGCTTTCCGGAGCCACCGCCCGGCCCTGTAACAACAACAAGAGGCTTTGAAACTTCAATATAGGGGTTTGCCCCATATCCTTCATCTGAAACGATGGTATCAACATCTGTAGGATAGCCCTTTGTAAAAGAATGTTTATATGTTTTGATTCCTCTTCGTTCGAGCTTGTTTATAAATTGGTTTACGACGGGCGAATCCTCATATCGCGTCAGAACGACAGAATTGACTTCAAGTTCATAGCTTCTGAAAACATCAATAAGCCTCATTACCTCTATGTCATATGTAATACCGAAGTCCTGCCTTGTCTTGCTCTTGATGATATCCCCCGCATATATGCAGATGATTATCTCTATCTCAGCTTTCATCTTGTTTAGAAGTTTAACCTTGGCATTTTCATCAAAGCCTGGAAGAACTCTCATCGCATGCTTGTCCCCAACAAGTTTACCGCCAAATTCAAGATACAGTCTCCCTTCGCCACCTTCTATTCTTTCGAGAATATATTTTGTCTGTTCCTCCATATATTTCTCTGCACTGAAACCTCTCCTGTCCATTACCACCTTCCTTGCTTCTATATTTTCTCTTACCATCTTGTTTTCTTCTTATTTCACTTTTGGTCTTGCTTCATTATCTGTTTATAATATTATTTCGGTATATTATTTGTTTTCTATTATTATGACAATGAGGGTTTTACTTCTATCTCCAAAATATTGCGCCTGGTGAAAAACTGGTCGAGTTTTATTCTATAATCTACTGAGATTTTTCCATATCCGTTTTCATCGAGATTTTCATCAAGGCTATTAGTATAAAGTTCGAGCTCTAGAAAAGGAAGCGTAGGTGCTTTATACCTTGTTATATTACGCATGCCCGGTTTAAGTTCCATATCCATATCCATATTCATGTCGGTATCATCTTTGCCATAACGGCGTATACTAAGCGCCCCTTCGTTAAGCTTAACGAGAGTCCTTGTATCTTCAAGACCGGCCTTTTCTGTCTCATCGTATAAGATATACATTGCATTACCCTTTGAATAAAGCGTACCCTCTGTGTGTATCTCGATTGAGTCCTCTTTTTCCAGTTCTCTAAGGAAAGTTTCTCCGCTCGGTTTTAAATTCTCAACATATTGCGTACTTGTGATTTTTAAATTTACATTCTTCTTCATAACCTATTCATTATATATTGCTTTCATCAACGAATACAAGACCGTCATATTTTAATTCTATTATATTTCGTGTATTATTATATTAAAATCAAAACAAACACAAACAATTTCATCAACGAATACAAGACTGTCATATTTTAATTCTATTATACTTCTTGTATTACTATATCAAAATGCAAAGCATATACTAAACATAAAATTTTTCTTATAGGAGGGATGCACTACTATGGATAATAAAGACAAACAATTTGTTACATTTACAGACGACGAGAATGATTCTGTTCAGAATAGCTCAGATATTCCCAAAAGCAATTTAGAAGAAAAGCCTGCTGATACTCCTGCCATTAAGAAAGAGCGATCACATACAATTCTAAGCAAAAATAAAAGCTCTGAAAAAGAAAAAAAATCCGAATATGTAACTAAGAAAGCTCTTGTGCTATACATGGTCTTATCTATCGTTATCAGCACCATTCTAGGTGCTGGTGTTGGTATGACCCTTACTTCACATTTAAATAGTAATGGGAGCGATAGTCGTCAAAACCTATCAAACTTATCTTTAAGCGATTCAACCGGCAGTCGTCTCACTGTATCCGAAATAATTAACAAAAATGAAGATTCCGTGGTTGAAATCATAGTCTCAGGAACAACCGAGGGAGTCTTTGGACAGGTGGAGCTGTCTGAGGGAGCCGGTTCTGGTGTAATTATCAATGCAGATGGCTATATTGTCACAAATTATCATGTTATCGAAGGCGCTAATAAAGTTCAGGTGACTCTTCATAACGGAGATTCCTATTCAGCTAAGATAGTAGGTGGCGACAGCGATAACGATATTGCAGTCATCAAAATCAATGCCAAGGACCTTACACCCGTAACTCTTGGGGATAGCAGCAAATGCGAGGTTGGTGATCTTGCTGTTGCTATCGGAAATCCTCTTGGTCAGCTCGGGGGTACAGCAACATCCGGAATCATCAGTGCCCTTGACCGAAGGCTCAACATAGATGGCAGAACTATGTCATTGCTACAAACAGATGCCGCTATTAACCCGGGTAACTCCGGTGGAGGTCTATTCAACGGAGCAGGTGAACTTATTGGAATAGTTGACGCCAAAAGTTCAGGGGCAGATATCGAAGGTCTGGCTTTTGCAATTCCTATCAATAACGTAGATGATATTATCAACGACCTCGTTACAACAGGCAAAGTCAGAGCTAAGCCTTCAATAGGAATAATGATTCAAGATGTATCAGCAGAAAATGCCGAATACTATGACCTTGATGAAGCAGGTGTTTATATCGCAGAGATAACAGGTGATAATGCAAAAAAAGCCGGGTTCAAGAAAGGGGATCGTATCATTTCTATAAACAACAAAAAAATAGAAAACAGCAGCGATCTTATATCCAGAGTTCGTTCATACAAAATCGGTGATACAGTAACTGTTATCATAAAGAGAGAGGCCCAAGAAATTTCCATAAAAACTGTATTGGAAGAAAATAATTCCGCAACAGAATAGATATATAATAAACCACATTATAAATATTTTAAAACCCGTCCTCACTAGAGAACGGGTTTTATTTTTTTATTATTCCGCTTGTTCGGATTGAGCGGGTTCCTCCATTTTTTTGCCCAATTCATATACAAACTTCTTAAGTTCATTTACATGAGCCTCAGATTCCTCTCGAGCGATTTCTTCATCACCGCTAATTATGGCTGTTACAATCCTATTATGCTGATCTGTTGTTGATTCATAGAGGGAAGAATCATCATAATACAAGTAACGAAATCTCAATGATAGCTCTTGTACATAACGAACAAGCTGGCTTAGTGTTTCATTCTTGCAACAGGCTACAATAAAGTTGTGGAATTTTTCGTCAAGCTCGATAATTTCTTCTTTATTATCACCTTTCATCGCTTCTTCGCAATCTATTGCAATGCTGCGAAGATTTTCTTTCTCTGCATCATTTATTCTTTGTGTTGCCAACTGAGCGACGAAGCCTTCGAGATCTTCTCTGACTTCAAATACGTCTATCATGTCTTTAATAGAAATATTTGCAACATATGCTCCACGCCTTGGTTCAACTTTTACAAGTCCATCCTCGGCCAATCTCTTAATTGCCTCTCTTATTGGAGTTCTGCTCACATTCATCGTCTCAGATAGATTGATTTCCATCAATCTCGTCTGCGCAAGAATCTCTCCCGTTAAAATTTTATGCTTGAGTTCAAGATATACGAGTTCTTTCAATGGCTTCTGTACTTTAAGCTGAAAATCTATCATATCAATTGCTCCTTTTATCTTTGGCTGCCGGTTTCGGTCAACCATACCCGCAGGTTGTCCCTGCTGTAGCCGTATTCTTTAATTGTTATAAAATTCTCTTCAGCAATGGCTTTATCAGAATAATAAGCCACCATCGTGGGTCCACTCCCGCTCATCAAAACGCTATCCGCACAAAGATTATTCTGCATATATTTTTTGAGTTCTGCAGCTTCCGGATATGCACCCAGAGTATATTCTTCGAAATCGTTCTCGAACAACTCTATATTTTGCGTTCCTATAGCAGAGCCGTCAATAGCTTCATAGGCCTCTCTTGTCGATACCGATATACCCGGATTCGCAAGTATTATATATTTATGAATAGGTTCTTTAGGTTCTACAATATCCCCTATACCACGGATAAGGGCTGCGGAACTCGACTCCTCTATGCCACAGAGCTTTTTCAATTTTGATAAGTTCCTGTGCGCATTCATCATCAGTGAAAACGGAACATCTGCTCCTACCGAAATCCCGATATTCATAAGATCTCTTAAACTCAACGGATAACCTAATATTGCGTTCAATCCAAGCATGCTTACCGCAGCATTACCGCTCCCGCCTGCGATACCAGCTGCAACCGGTAGTCTCTTGTCAATGCCTATCTTTAAAGCCTTTAAATCCTTAAATTTGGCCGCCGGCAGAGCTTCTAAGACAGCTCTCACACCTTTGAGTGCAAGGTTGTCCATACCTGCAGGTATTTCTTTTGCTTCTGAATATAAATATACAACAACTCCAAAAATATCGCAATGCGCCACCGTGCACTTTGTACTATCAGGTAAGCATTTTTCAATATTTACCACATCGTAAAGTCCGATATCCTGCATCAAAGAGGTAATGTTATGGTATCCATCAGGTCTTTTTTCATGCACAGTAAGCGATAAATTGATCTTGGCATGGGCAAATAATTCAATTCTGTGAATCATATCATTCATCATTCGCACCTTTTCGAAAAAAATTTAATAACGAAAAACGCGGGAAGCCTCAGCTTCCCGCTTATGTCTATTTCTTGTTCGATTTGCTCTTGACTTTCTTATGTTTGGAATTCTTTTCAACTCTTCTCATAGATTTTAACGCTTCTATTGATCTGTCTTCTTTGCTTATTGGTGCAGGTGCAGAAACATGGTAAACATTTTTGAGGTACTCTGCACAGATATCTACCTTCTTCTCTGTAATCGGCTCCTCTTCCTTAGCTTTTTTTGCTTTTTTCTTGGCAAGCTTGGCTTCCTTTTTCTCATGCTCAGCTATAATTTCTTCAACGGAACGGCCCGTTCTCTTTGCTTCTTTATAGGGATTAAACACTGCTTCCTTTGGTTCGTTCTCTTCGATTTCATCTTCTTTTTTCTTATTCTGGCGGACAGAAATTACCATAATTCCTCCGAACATTATGACCATCATAACCATATTGACGACATTATTTACCTTCTGATTATAAGTTTTGAAAGATATTGTCGTATCCTCTCCAAGAGTCTTTCCGTCATTATCAACAAAAGATCCATTGATGGTGAGATTGTACTCTGCGTTATTCTTCGCAGTAAATCCTGTGCCATCTGTATTAGCTATCGCCAGTACCAAACCTTTCTCAGAGTCGCTATATAGGACTTGGATAGGAACAAGTACTCCATCATTGTCTGTAAGCTGAATCATGTTAGCATTTGATTTCTTTGCTTCTTTTGAATTAACCGCCTTGCTAAATTTGAGTTTAACACCGAGGTTTTCTATCGATGTATTCTTCTGCCCATTTTCCGGGTATGAGGATAAAAGTGCAAAGTCATTTGCCGCAAAGCTCAATGTCGCACTTATCATCACTATTGTCGCTGCCAATAAGGCAATCAGAGATTTTCTCTTCATTAGTTAATTTCCTCCGTGTTATTCGTATCTCTTTTCCGACGAAAGAATTCTGTCAGCTGTCTGCTGCATTCTTCCTCCAAAACGCCGGTAGTCACATCAATTCGGTGATTGAGATTATTATTATTAACAACATTTATAACAGAACCGCAAGCCCCACTCTTTGGATCTTTGGCTCCTATAACCAGTCTGCTGATTCTTGCAAGGACCATTGAGCCCGCACACATACAACATGGTTCAAGAGTAACGTAGAGAACTGCCCCATTTAGCCATTTTGAGCCAAGCTGCATCTCTGCTTTTGCAATCGCAATCATTTCGGCATGTGCCGACGAGCTTTTGCCTGCTTCTACTCTATTGTGTGCAGCAGCTATAATCTCTCCATCTTTAACAATGACAGCCCCAACGGGAACTTCATCAGCTTGGGCTGCCTTCTGTGCCTCGCGAAGAGCCTCTATCATATACTTCTCATCATCTGTTCTGTATTCTTTTTTTTCAAAATCCATAGCTGTGATATTTTATCATAATAACCATAAGGGTTTCAAGCCTTCTGCCTTCCGGGAGTAATCTTTTGCAGCCTATTTCTATAAACGAAAACAGGACCTTAGCCCTGTCTTCGTATAAATATTCGCTACTATGATCGTAAGTATTTTCTCTTTAGAAGAATGCCTTTACTGAACCTTTATATTTATCCTCGATAAACTTCTTAACTTCGTCTGTTTGGAGTGCACCTACAAGAGCTTTGGTCTTATCTGTTTCTTCATTACCTGCTGCAACAGCTATAATATTTACATATGTCTGTGCTGCCTCTGAATCTGTTCCCTCATAAGCTATTGAATCTTCAGCTGTAAGGTCTGCGGAAAGCGCATAATTACCGTTAATTACTGCAAGACTGAGGTCAGGAAGAGCTGCCGGAATTGTCGCTGCTTCAAGCTCAACAATTTCTATCCCTTTAGGATTCTCAACAATATCCTCCTTTGTAGCTGTAAGTCCTGCTCCTTCTTTCAGTTTGATAACTCCGTTAGCTGCGAGTAACTGAAGAGCTCTTGCTTCGTTTGTTACATCATTAGGAACGCCAACCTTATCTCCTTCTGTCAATTCATCGAAGGTGGCCTTCTGTCCCTTGTATACTCCGAGAGGTTCAAAGTGAATTTTTGCAACCGACTTGATATCTGTTTCGTTCTCTTCGTTATATTGCTCAAGATATGGCTCGTGCTGGAAGAAGTTTGCATCGCAGTCTCCGCTTGTCACAGCTTCGTTTGGCTGTACATAGTCTTCAAATTCGATTACTTCTAATGTCCAACCCTCATCTGCAAGCGTGTCTTTAACTGATTCAAGAATTTCTGCGTGAGGTGTCGGCGATGCAGCTACCTTGATTGTCTTATCCTCTGATGATGAGCCTCCACATGCTGTTAACAAAGCGAATGTCAGTGCGAGTATCGCTGCAAGTAGTCCTGTTTTCTTAATGTTCTTCATTGTTTTTTCTCCGTTTTTTACAAATTGTTTTTTGATGATGAGTTCATCGCTTTCTTTAGTGATAGCTTGTATTTTTAATACCCTTTAAGGTTCTTAAACTAGTTAATTCTGTTGTCGAGCTTCGTTGCAATCTTTATTCCGATTTCTTGCATTAACTGAACCAGTATTACCAGCACAACTACGGTAATCCACATTATTGCAGGCTGGAATCTGTGAAGTCCATATCTTATAGCAATGCTTCCAAGGCCTCCGCCTCCTATGGCGCCCGCCATAGCCGAATATCCTAGAATAGTTATTGTAGCAACAGCTCCACCGTTCAGTAGCGAAGGTACTGATTCCGCTATTAGAACTTTCCTGATAATCTGCATATTGCTTGCTCCCATCGCTTGAGCCGCCTCTACAACACCGGGATCAACTTCCAGAAGAGACTGTTCAACCATTCTTGCTACAAAAGGTGCCGCCGCCACTATCAGGGCTGCCGTTGTGGCTCCAGTACCGATACCCGTTCCAATCACCTTACGAATGTATGGCATCAAAGCAATCATCAATATCAGGAAAGGTACAGATCTTACAACGTTTACAATAAAACCAACAATCTTGTTGTAAATAGGTATAGGCTTGATGCCATTGCTAGATGTAACTATCAAAGACACCCCGATAGGTAATCCTATTATGTATGCGACAAATGTTCCTGCCAAAGTCATATACATTGTCTGAAGAAGGCCTTCCCAAAGCATTTTGATAAGAGTTCCTGTATCCATTTCTATGCTCCCTCCCCTTCTTCTATTATTTCTGTAAAATCAACCTCTGCTTTTCTAAGGAACTCTTTCTGTTGTTCCGCCTTCTGGGGATCGTCTGCAAGACATATTACCATCTGGCCCTTTTGCTGGTCCCCTATCACATCCATGTCTGCATAAAGGAAGTTAACCGGTGCTTGCAATTCCATTATCATTTCGGAAATGATTGGTTCATATGCCGATCTGCCATCAAACACGAGTCTCAGCCTATGTCTTGTTGAAGTCTTCCCGCTTGCGAAGACTTCTTTATTTTCTCCGACCGGGAAGAATAGTTTCCTTGCCGCTTGAGTCTTGGGATATGTGAAGATTTCCTGCACATCACCTCTCTCGACTATTTGACCATTCTCTATAACCGCTACTTTTTTACAAATCTGCTTGATAACCTCCATTTCGTGAGTAATCACCACTAAGGTTATCCCTCTTTCCTCATTAATCTTCTTGAGCAAGGCAAGAATCGATCTCGTTGTCTTAGGGTCGAGTGCCGATGTTGCTTCGTCACACAGAATGACTTCCGGATCCGATGCCAAAGCTCTTGCAATAGCGACTCTCTGCTTCTGCCCTCCCGATAATTGTGAAGGGTAGGAGTTTGCTCTGTCCTCAAGATTGACCACCTTGAGCAGCTCTTTGGCTTTCTTTATAGCTTCTTCCTTAGGATATCCAGCAATCTCAAGTGGAAAACAAATGTTTCCGATAGCATCCCTTTGCATGAGCAGGTTGAACTGCTGGAATATCATTGAAATCTTACGTCTACTTAAATTAAGATCATTATTCTTGAGACCTGTAAGAATTTTTCCATCGAAGAGAACTTTTCCTTCCGTTGGATGCTCGAGCAGGTTTATCGTTCTTACCAGAGTTGATTTGCCTGCACCTGAGAGTCCGATAATTCCGTAAGAATCTCCGTGGTTGATGTCAAGGTTGATATCCTTAAGCGCTGTTATTTTGCCGTTCTTGGTATCGAATTCCTTACTTACACCCTGCAGACTTATAATGTGATCGCTCAATTTTTCTCCTTTCATAAACAAAACGAGGGCACGGTCTCAACAACCTGCCCCCGAAAAAATAATCTATCATGAGAAAACTCATAGTGTTGGCTTCGTTATCAGACCTTATCCTATGCTATATCGGCATTGCACATGCGCATGCCCATCATTCCCATGTTCATCATGTTTACATTATAAATAGTAATCATACGGATGTGCTCCTTTCATAGAATAAGTTCTTGGGTAGACTATAACAATATGACATGTGTATGTCAACTGAATTTATCGAAGTTTTTGTGTATTTAAACAAAAACTTAATTTGTCTCAGCTTTTGGATTTTTTTCAATTAACCACATATATGTATCTTCCATTTCTCTGACCGTCCTAAAAGCGTGAGCCGGAAGAGGCATTATTATCTTGTCACTCATCCACACATATATACCTTCTTCAGTCAAATCAACCAATTTGATATCTGTATATGTAAACGTGCTTTCATCCGCCCCGGCAATAGTGCTGAGGAATTCATCATAGAATGTAATTTTATTTTCCGCAGGTCGAACACGCTCAATATCCATGCTGGAGGCATCTATAGCTCTTGCCTGTTGCTTCAGAACCATATTCTTCGACATAGCCACCCCACACAGACCCGCAACAGTCATGATTGCCACTGTCATCTTGAAAACTTTCGCTCCTACCGGAAACAGTGCAAAAATTATGATTACCCCTATTGCAACTATTATAAAGGTCCATCTTTGTTTGTTTACAATCCTTTGTCCATCCCGTGTGTAAAGTATGCGATATCTCCCAAATGCTTTGTAATCATCGTCGTTAAGAGTGAATTTCAGCTCTCTGATGTTTTTGTTATTTGTGGCCATAGTTTTCTCCTTGCTCGCTTCTGTTCATTGCTAAATAATTTTGTATATATTCTTTAAATTCTGGCGTAACACTATCTTCAAAGAACATCCAGAAGTCTTGATTTTGTCGAAATTTGGTAAGAACTGTTTGCATAGTTACATTGTATATCGCTTCATCTCCTTCTCTCCACATATTCTCAACAAAGCCACAAAACTTGGCAACCATCTTGTGCTTGCGCTCGTCCTGAAAGCTATTCATGAAATAGCCTGCGGCATGCCCAAAATATCGATGAGCATCCAATTCTCCACCAGCACTATATTCATTATAGAGATCGTAAGCATCACGATAAATTGTGCTGAGAGATTGAACAAAAGCTTCAACCTTTTTGGATCCAAACCCTGTCCTCCTAGGTAACGCTGCCTTAACACCGTCTACCTCAAACTGTTCTATCCAAGGATGCTTCTCATATCTTACCGCTATTGGTCCCGTAATTGTTATACCTTCTTTTTGAATATAGACATTCCCGAGAACGGATGTGTCTATATTATATTTTTCTTCAAATTCTGACTTATCCTTGTCGGTAAAACTTACCGCAACCTCCATTTTTGGAGGATCGCATCAAGTCGTGAACTTAACAACTTCGAGGATTATATCTTTAAATTCCGTTCTATTTATATATTCAATTGCGTTCTCATTTAATTTAATCATTTTTTTTCGACCTCACCGGGTGTCCCATACCTCCACATATGCCAATTGTTCCCCAGCTTACAGGTATATCGTCTTGAAGTTCTATCGAATATCCGCAACCTGGGAAAGGCGTCCATTCCCACATATCTTCCATGGCATCCGGAAATAGCGACTGCATCAGATATGACATCACTCCGCCGTGAATAACAGCTATAATTCTGTCTACGCCGCACTCTGTCGCTTCTTGAATAATCTCCCTTAACCCTTGACTGACTCTGGTCCTAAAGCCATCTATGCTGTCTCCGCCTTCAAACTCCGGTTCTCCAATCTCTCCTCTAAGCCATGCTTTTCCATAATCGTCATTGAGAATTTCGTCGATTGTCATCATTTCGAATTTGCCAAAGTTTATCTCACGAAGCAGAGGTTCTACACTATGTTCTGCATCGCCATATATTGCCTCAAAAGTCTGCTCTGTACGGAGCATGCCCGATGTGTACAAGATTGCATCTTGAGGATCAGGATACACTTCCTGAGCCGCCATCCTGTGAATCTCACGCAAACCCTCTTCGGTAATCGGCAATTCCGTCGCACCATACATAATATTCTGTTCTGTTCCGGCAGTATGTCCGTGTCTAATAAGATATACAATCTGTCTCATGTCTCGTATTTACCCAGTATCCTTATATATTTATTAAGTGATTGTACCATATCTATCATTTCATTTTGTGCAAATCATGTGTATAATGCTCTTGATATGCGCCGGTAGCTCAGTGGATAGAGTGTCTCACTCCGAATGAGAAGGCCGCGGGTTCAATCCCCGCTCGGCGCACCAGACATAATATCATTATTTATTTGCAAAATAAATATGCAGTACTACTATAGTTCTTTTCTCCTATCTAATAAATCTGAAGCCAAGGTTTCTTTTATTTTGTTTGGAGCTTTCTTCAT
>LFRM01020340.1_pt8 | contig 14305 bp, 12 predicted proteins | sample 618341 | NCBI WGS metagenome assembly LFRM01 (sample SAMN03654438, study PRJNA283298) | anaerobic digester metagenome | isolation source: pool of bioreactors CSTR01a, CSTR02a, and CSTR03a thermophilic anaerobic... | place: Denmark: Kgs. Lyngby | collected 2014-05-21 | reverse complement strand
GCACTTTCGCGACTAAGCTTGGCCTCGCCTGCAGTAACAGATGCTATGATATTGGCAACGGGTGCGGCACTATCGGCCAACATACCTCAATTGGTAAGAAAAACACGCTTTGTGAAACAGTTGATAGAGTTAGAACCAGTACACGAAGCATTGTCTGAGCAATTGCAACAGCTTAAAAGTGGTATGTGGGCAATAGATAAGGAGAACAAAATACACGATTTGGATATACAATCGGTATTTATGATAGATAAGAGCGATAGAGATATTTTTGAATTTGGCACACGACTTTTTGTTGCTGGTGCAGTGAGCGATAAACTAATTAACTGTTTGCGCACACACAAAAAACCAGTGGAGTTGATTATTCACGACTTCTCTAAGGTGTTTGCCTCTCAATTGAACTTCGATTCGTTTCTACAGAGTGGAAACACAATGAAAAGCCTTTTCAAAAACAAACTAATAGCAGTAACTATCAATCCACTTGCGCCCAATGGACTGATGCTAAATACCAAGACTTTGCAAAAAGCCTTGCAAGAAGCACTCAACATACCAGTTTATGATGTAATGGAGTTGCAAAAGAACGATATAGAATAATAATTAGAGAATGAAAATAAAAGAAGCTATAGAATATATTGGTGGCTTTAAGTATGTGATAAACGCACTTAATATACACTCTTCTGCAGGAAGAAAAATTCTGTATGCTTTGCCATTTCTAAAAGTATCGGAAGAGATAGCGCACGAAACAGAAAAGACAGAGTGGTTAATAGATGGAATGAATGAGGAATCTTTCTCTCAAAAAGTTGCACTTACCCAAATGAAGTTGAGTGAGCTCAGGGATATAAACAATACCATTTCGAGACTTAGATACAACAACACACTCGACGACATTGAGTTATTTGAAGTAAAACATTTGGCCATTTTGGCCCATTCCATCGACAAAGAGGTGAGGGAACTAAAGTTGCCCTTTATAGCAATTCCCGACCTAAGTGGCGTGATAGAAATTCTTGATCCGCAAGGAAAAAAGATTCCCCAGTTTTATATTTACAATGAGTACTCTTCCACCCTTTCTACTATTAGAAGCGAGATAAACAAGATTACTCACTCGAATGAAACGGAAGAGGAGGTAAACAAATTACGACTGAAAGAGAAAGAAGAGGAGGACAAGGTTCGTGTAGAGTTGACAGAAAAACTGCACCCCTACACAGAGGAGCTGAAAAGTGCCCTTAACGAAATGGCGACACTCGATCTCTTGATTGCGAAAGCAAATCTTGCAAAAGAGCTGCAACTAACAAAACCAACATTTGCGGAAGGTGTGACCACTCTGAGTGGACTATTCAATCCTGAAATAGACAACTCCTTGCAAAAGCAAGGAAAGAAGTTTCAACCAGTGAATATTTCTATTCCTTCAGACCCTACCCTTATAACTGGAGCTAATATGACAGGGAAAACAGTGTTGCTAAAAAGCATTGCACTGGCACAAACTTTAGCGCAATTTGGTTTTCATGTCCCAGCATCGTCAGCAGAAATTGCTCCAGTTGACAGAATAATATTATGCACAACCGACGAACAAGACGAATTAAGTGGACTATCATCTTTTGCGGCCGAAATGACGCGCCTCAACAAGATGACAAAACACATTAAGAATGGTGAACGCTTATTGGTGCTGATTGACGAATTGGCTCGCACCACAAACCCTACAGAAGGTAAAGCTATAGTGGCTGGCGTGCTCAACTTTCTGAGTGAGCATAAAGTGAGTTCACTTATCACTACACACTATACAATCGACACACCCTGTCGAAAATTGAGGGTGAAAGGATTTAGACTGAAAGATAAAAATGTGAAAATAACTATTCACAACATTAATAACTATATAGACTATACGCTAGAAGAGAGTGAAGAAAACCAAGTTCCACACGAAGCTATTTATATAGCTGAGATATTGGGAATAAGCGATGACTTACTTCAGCGCATAAAGTCGCATTTAAACGATTAATAAAAACTATAACCTATATGCAGCAAAGCAAATTGAACATCAATTTTGATGACGTACAACTCGCCAGGGATCTTGCTAATAAAATTGCCAAGAGTGTACAGTCGTTTGTAGATAACTACACCACAGTATCCGTTGAAAGAACGCTTTGTCGGTTGATTGGAATAAACGACACCGACCATAATGGTGTGCCATTGCCGAATATTGTAGTAGATGCTATAAAAGATAAAGGGGTTGTTGATCAAGGCGCTCTTTTCTTTTTGGGCAACGCTGTGATAGAGACAAAACAAACGCCTCAAGAGATTGCAGAGAGAATTGTAAGAGAAGACCTTGATATAACCTCCTTCGCGTATCGCACAACCGAAGAGATAGAGAAAGCACTGCAACCATACATCAACCAAAGTATGGAGCGCATTGTAAGTAAGCGAACCAATCGCGAAGAGCAAATTGCAACATTGGGCGAAGGCCCCCGCCCCTACCTCTATGTGATTGTGGCAACGGGCAATATCTACGAAGATGTGCGTCAGGCAGAAGCTGCGGCTCGTCAAGGTGCAGATATTATTGCTGTGATTCGCACAACAGGTCAAAGTCTTTTAGACTATGTACCCTATGGTGCAACCACAGAAGGATTTGGTGGAACGTATGCCACGCAAGAGAACTTCCGTATTATGCGCGAAGCACTTGACAAAGTGGGCAAAGAGGTTGGCAAGTATGTTCGCCTCTGCAACTACTGCTCGGGGCTATGTATGCCAGAAATAGCAGCAATGGGAGCATTGGAAGGACTAGATGTGATGCTGAACGATGCACTGTATGGTATTCTCTTTAGAGATATCAATATGCAGCGTACTATGGTAGATCAGTTTATGTCGCGTGTAATTAATGGCTTCGCAGGAGTAATCATTAACACAGGCGAAGACAACTATCTTACTACTGCCGATGCAGTAGAGGAGGCACACACAGTATTGGCATCCGACTTTATTAACGAACAATTGGCCTTGATGGCAGGCCTGCCCGAAGAGCAAATGGGACTGGGACACGCTTTTGAGATGGACCCTGAGTTAGAGAATGGATTCTTGCTAGAATTGGCGCAAGCGCAAATGATTCGTGAGATATTTCCTAAAGCACCCCTCAAATATATGCCTCCTACAAAATTTATGACTGGCAATATATTTAAAGGTCACTTGCAAGACGCTCTTTTTAATATGATTGGGATATGGACATCCCAAGGAATTCAATTGCTTGGAATGCCAACCGAAGCCATACACACACCCTTTATGTCTGACAGATTTCTTGCTATTGAAAATGCAAAATATATTTTTAACAATATGCGCGCTATTGGCGAAGAGGTGGAGTTTAAGAAAGATGGCATTATACAAAAGAGAGCACACAAGGTGCTAAACAAAACAACAGACCTATTGAAAGAGCTAGAATCGAAAGGTTTGTTTTCAGCACTCGAAGAGGGAATATTTGGTGGTGTAAAACGCCCCAAGAATGGAGGTAAAGGCCTTGCAGGTGTATCGTCGAAAGGAGAGCATTACTACAATCCATTTATAGCTTTAATGAAAAAATAGTACAACAATATGAGCGAAGCAATCAAAAATATAGAAAATAACGAATTTGACCAAACAGTGGACCTCACACAGGTGAGACCCTATGGCGACACCATCAATGATGGTAAAACTCAATTGAGTTTTACACTTCCCGTACCAGCAGGCGACGAAGCTTCAGAAGCAGCCAAGCAGTTGATGAGGCAGATGGGTTTTGACAATCCTCAAGTAGTATACCACAAAGAGTTGGCGGGCGACTTCACGTTCTTTGTTTGCTATGGCAGTTTTAAAGGCTCTGTAGATTTTACAAGCATACATGTGCCAAAAGTAACCTCCACAAAGTGGGATATGGAAACCACCGACGCATTTATAAAAGAGAAGATTGGACGCAAATTAGTGGTGGTAGGCGCAAGTACCGGAACCGATGCACATACTGTGGGCATTGATGCCATTATGAATATGAAAGGGTTTGCAGGCCATTTTGGCTTGGAGCGCTACGAAATGTTTGAAACAATAAACATGGGTAGTCAAGTTGCCAACGAAGACCTAATAGCTAAGGGAATTGAGGTAAAAGCCGATGCGCTACTGGTTTCGCAAACAGTTACACAAAAAGATGTTCACATTGCCAACATGGTGGAGATGGTAGAGATGCTTGAAGCTGAGGGTTTGAGAGATACAATGCTCATAACCTGTGGCGGACCTCGCATAACACACGAATTGGCTAAAGAGTTGGGTTACGATGCAGGTTTTGGCATGAATACATATGCCGATGATGTAGCATCTTTCTTGGCACAAGAAGTATACAGAAGAATAGAAGAGCAAAAATAAGCAACATAAATTAGAAACACATAAAACAAAATATCATGGATAGAAATGAAATGAGGCAAATAATTGCAAAACGAGTTGCACTTGAACTACACGACGGAGACGTTGTGAATTTAGGTATCGGACTACCCACGCTTGTTCCCAATTATTTAAAACCAGGTGTAAATGTTATACTCCAATCGGAAAATGGTTTGATTGGAATGGGACCTACCCCAAAAGAGGGCGAAGAAGACCCCAACTTAATTAACGCTGGAGGTGGCGCTACCTCTGCAAATAAAGGTGCTGCATGTTTTGATAGTGCAACATCGTTTGCCATTATTCGTGGAGGGCATGTTGATGTAAGTATATTAGGCGCACTACAAGTAGACGAAAAAGGTGACCTTGCCAACTGGATTATTCCAGGTAAAATAGCACCAGGCATGGGTGGTGCAATGGATTTGCTTATTGGTACACGCAAAGTGATACTTGCTATGGAGCACACCGCTAGAGGGAATCATAAGATAATGAAGAAATGCACATTGCCCCTTACTGCCGAAGGACAAGTAGACTTGATTGTAACCGAAATGTGCGTAATAGAAACAATAGATAATGGACTGTTGGTTGTAGAGATAAATCCGAGATATACCCAACAACAAGTTCAAGAAGCTACCGATGCAACACTTATCTTCTCGCCAGAGCTGAAGGATATGAGGTTATAACCTTGACTTATACAGTAAAGCTGAAGAAGCGCCGAAAAATATAATTACAACAAATAAAAACAAAGATGCCTCTATATTCAATATAGCAGACTTGAAAGTTGTAGACTATTTAAAACAAATAGGACCTACAGTTACTCGTCGATTGAAATAGAAGCATACAAATAAATAAATACAATGACAGATTTTCAAAAATTCAAATTTCTAAACCTATCTAATGATGGGCATATATGCACCATTCAGATAAACAACCCAAAAGCATTAAACGCACTAAACTCAAGAATTTTACATGAGTTCAATAGAGCACTTACAGTGGTTGAAAATGACAAAAACAATCGTGTGCTTATCATAACAGGTGTAGACAAATCATTTGTTGCAGGAGCCGACATTTCAGAAATGGTAAACTTAGATGAAACAGCAGGAAAAGCATTTGGAGAATTTGGTTCAGAGATATTCAGAAGAATAGAGCTACTCCACATCCCTGTAATTGCATCTATCAATGGTTTCGCATTGGGCGGAGGATGCGAATTAGCATTGTGTTGTGATATACGCATTGCTTCTGAAAACGCAAAATTTGGACAACCCGAAGTAGGATTAGGCATTACACCTGGTTTTTCGGCCACACAGCGCCTTCCTCGTCTTGTAGGTTTAGGAAAAGCAAAAGAATTGATTTATACAGCCAGTATAATTAATGCTGATGAAGCGCTTAGAATTGGATTGGTTAACAAAGTATGTACACCCGAAACGCTTGAAGAGGAGACTCTAAAGATGGCACAAAAGATTGCATCGCAAGCTCCAATAGCTGTGCAATATGCTAAGAAAGCAATAAACGAGGGAATGGATAAAGATATTGAAGCAGGCATAGCCATAGAAGTAGAGCTTTTTGGACATTGCTTTACAACAGAAGATCAGAAAAATGGTATGCAAGCTTTTTTAAAGAGAGAAAAAACAACATTTGAAGGGAAGTAAGTTTTGGATATAACGACATAAGCTTGTTTCAATTAAAATATTAAAGATAGTATATTATGAAAATATGTGTAGTAGGAGATGGAGTAATGGGAGGTGGTATTGTGCAAGCAATTGTACAATCGGGTTATGAATTAGTGTGGAAAGGATATACAGAAGAGACTTTAGGAATCGCACAAAAGAGATTAGACAAAAACCTTCTCCGTCTTCTTGACAAAGAAATAATTGATAAAGTAGAGAAAGATGCTATTAGCAACAGAATAACTACAACGCTCAAATACGAAGATTGCAAAGATTGCGATATTGCAATAGAGGTGATTTATGAGAACATGGAGATGAAAAAAGAAGTGCTAAAATCGTTAGATGAGGTTTGCAAACCTGAAACTATTTTAGCATCCAACACTTCATCGTTGTCTATAACCGAAATGGCATCTGTAACCAATCGTCCATCAAAGGTGATAGGAATGCACTTCTTTAATCCTGTACATGCAATGAAGTTAGTAGAAGTGATAAAGGGGCAATTGACAGATGAGGAAGTTCACAACACCATTTACAGCTTTGCTGAGAAAATTGGGAAAGTACCCACAACTGTTAATGAAGCACCTGGATTTGTTGTAAACAGAATACTCATTCCATTGGTTAACGAAGGAATAGGAGTTTTTGCTGAGGGAGTTGCATCGCGCGATGAAATAGACGCCGCCATGAAACTAGGAGCAGGACACCCAATGGGTCCCCTCGCACTAGCCGATTTAATTGGTTTGGATGTTTGCCTCGCAATTATGGAAGTACTCCACAATGAGTTTGGCGACGATAAGTATCGTCCTCATCCGCTACTTCGAAAAATGGTTAGGGCCAACCTATTGGGGCGCAAAACCAAAGAAGGATTCTATAAGTATTAGTCTTCATACATCGAATATAAAGACCAACCAAGCAGAATTGTTGCTACTTGGTTGGTCTTTTATTGTTTAAATAAAGTTTATATCGCAACTTTCTTGTTCTTTATGAACAACTAATTCGCTTTTTAGTAAAATAAAAAGACATAAATTCGTAAATTTGCATCCTAATGGGTCCATTTGTCAATTAAAAGTATTTACGCCACACTGTAATTGCTTTGTACAGCTTGGCCTAAACAGTTTACTTTTAGCTCCTTTACTACTAATATGGATACATTTCTACTCAACATAAGAGACAATTCAGATTGGCTTTACTCTATTATTTTTGAATACAGATGGTTTTATTACGACCTTTGGTCGTTTGTCCATCTCTGGAGTGGAGGCATATTTTTTGCTATTCTGTCTGGCTACAAAATAAATAGGAAATGGATAAAATTACTATTAATCTTAACCGCTATTGCATATATTGAAACCTCTTTATCCATAAAAACACTCAATTTGTTTCATTCCGAGAGATCATTAGGCATTTTTAATGATATTGCCACCGGTATGATAGGAGGATACTTCATGTACTGGTTCTTAAAATGGAAGTACACCAAAAAGCGATCTAAATGGTTGGCATTATTCATCGCTTCATTAACTGTTTCGTTTCTATGGGTAGGGTTTTATAGGTATAGATATAGTATAGCTTTTTTCAACTCCCCTTATATCAATTGGTGGGCGCTAACTGCCTGGAGTGTGTCGGGAATGATTATGATTTTTGTATTCAATTACATCAAGAATAAGAAAAACTATTTCTGGGGAGTAACCATTACTTGGCTCATATACATCATTCTACTTTTCACTGTAGAGTATATAGCTTACCACCTAATATCGCTGAGAGAAGTAACAGAAGGAACAACACCCTTAGTTTTTGATATTATTCACGGTAGTACAATCATGCATATTTATTATACTACTGCCCCTTTATATTTTATATGGTTATATGTTTTTCTGAAATTCTTATTCAAAAAAAGCACTGAGGATAGTAAGAATATTTCCTCACCAGTTGTTGGTAGACTATAGATACAAAATGCAAGTATTTAATCATCACAAAACCATACTATAAAACAAAATAAAGTCCCCTCCTCCACTATTACAGTGAAGGAAGGGACTTTGTTTGTAATTGTAAGAAACAACACTTCTTCTCAGTTCAGCAAGTGTCCCTTCAATTTTTTTACCCCCTAATTCTTATAATACAGTTTATACTCCCATGCTTTTAATTCAACAGAATCCATAGCTACGCTAGATGTTGCATTGTGAAACTCTTTAAAACCATCTCCTGCAATTGTCTCATCAAACGCTACAACCACACTTTCATCGGTAAAGTTGAATACGCAATGAACTTCATTCTCACCTTTTACACGTTTAAACGACCACACTTTATCGGGCATGTTATTGTCAATCTCTACCATATCACCGCCTTTTTCTTGTGTAAAGAGAGCAGGATTTGATTTTTTTAATGCAATGAGTTGTTCATATAAATCTGTGAATTTATGCTTAACACCTAATGCAGGCCAATCGATATTGTCTTTGTCAAAGAACTCTAAACGACGGTTGAAACCAACTTCCTGCCCATTGTATATTAGTGGCATTCCTGGCAACACATAAGTGAGAGCCGCAAATGTAGGCACGGCATTGCCCATACGTTCAAATTCTGTACCATTCCATGAGTTCTCGTCATGATTAGACGTGAAATACATTGGTATAGCCCTATCATCAAAACGAGCATTCATCTTGTTCAACGATGTGCGCAACGAATCAACATTACCCTCGCCTTTTGCCACCATATTCATTTTGTGGTGAAAATCCCAAGCATAGTAAGCATCAAAAGCTTTTGTGTTCAACTCAGGTTCTTCAGCTTCGGCCAACATAAAGATATCAGGTTTTAAAGCTTTTAGTGCATCTGTAGCGCGCTCCCAAAAGTCAGTTGGTACTTCATTTGCTACATCACATCTAAAACCATCTATACCAGCTTCGCGCACCCACCACATCATACTTTGCAACATTGCATCGCGCATATCATCGTTGTTGTAGTTTAGTTTGGCTACATCGCTCCAATCGTATGGAGCTTCAATATTACCAAGACTATCGGTTACATACCAATCTTCATTCTCTAGCCACACAGCATCGCGCGAAGTATGATTAGCTACCCAATCTAGAATCACTTTCATACCTGAAGCATGTGCTTTGTCAACCACCGATTTAAAATCGGCCAATGTACCAAACTCACTATTTACCTCTGTGTAGTTTTGAATGGAATAATAACTACCCAACGAACCTTTTCGTTCTACCTCACCAATAGTTTGAAGGGGCATAAACCAAAGAATACCTACACCCAACTCTTGCAAACGGGGTATGTGTTGTTCAAATGCACTAAATGTGCCTTCGGTAGTGTACTGCCTCACATTTACTTCGTAGATGGTAGCATCGTAAACCCAATTGGTATGTTCGCCAGCAATTGTTATTGTATCTGCTGAGTCGTTTGTGTTGCAAGCAAACAGTAATAATGCTGCAAACAGAAGAATTGATATTTTTTTCATTGTCTATTTTTATATTTATTTTTTAAAGGCGTATGTATGCTGAGCCTAGTAACACTAAACCTGAAAATCTTTCTCAATAGCATAGCATTAATACGATAACTTTTTACTCTTAACTTTTAATTTATACATATCATCTTTATCATCCACAAACCGAACCACCATTGCCGCAACAAGCATTAATATACCTGCCAGTACCAATGCATAGATAGCTTGCGAATCGAAAAGTCTTTTTACCATTGGCCCACCAAACACACCATTCACAATTTGAGGTAGCGTAATAAAGAAGTTGAACAGACCCATATAAACACCCATTTTCTTTACAGGTAAAGAGCCTGCCAAAATAGCATATGGCATAGCCAAGATACTACCCCAAGCAATACCTATACCCACCATAGGAAACAATAGAAGTACAGGGGTTTTAATAAAGAACATGGAGATAAAACTTAGTCCACCCATTGCTAAAGAAAAAGCATGTATGTTTTTTCGGCCAAAGTATCCTGCCAATTTGGGCAAGAAGAAGAAGGCGTAGATTGCAGAAACCACATTATAAACACCAAATATAATACCTACCCAGTTGCCTGCATCTTGATATAGTTGCGATGAAGTATCGTTGATATCTGCACCATACACATGTACTGCCACAGCTGGTGTAGTAAAAACCCACATTGAGAAAAGAGCAAACCATGAGAAAAACTGAACCAATCCCAACTGTTTCATTGTTTTGGGCATCTCTCTTATATCCTCGGCTATTGATGTAAAAAACGATTGCTTCTCTTCTGGTTCAACATCTACATCGTCGGCAATATCTGACGCCATTACCTCATCGGGATATTCTTTGGTTTTAACAACCGTCCAAATTATGGTTGCCAATAAAACAATCGCTCCTGCATAAAACGAGAATATAACATTGTCGGGCACTTGCCCTTCGGCTGCCACCTTAGATATTCCAAACCACTCTGCTAATACATACGGAAACCACGAACCCAAGAAGGCACCAATACCAATAAGTGCTGTTTGCATCGAGAAGCCAAGCGTACGCTGTTCAGAGGGAAGCAAGTCGGCCACCAAAGCACGAAAAGGCTCCATGGTAATATTGATAGATGCATCCATAATCATGAGCATACCCGCTCCTACAAACATAGATGGAGCAATGGATGTAAACATGGCCGAGTTGGGCATCAAAACCAAAGCAATGGCAGTGAGCACAGCTCCTACAAGAAAATAAGGACGGCGGCGCCCTAGTCTAGTCCAAGTTCTATCGCTATAATGCCCCACAATGGGTTGAATAATCATACCTGTGAGTGGTGCTGCTAACCAAAACCAAGAGAGGTGCTCCATATCTGCACCAAATGTTTGAAGAATACGACTAGCATTTGCATTTTGCAGGGCAAAACCAAACTGAATTCCGAGAAACCCGAAACTCATATTCCAAACATCCCAAAACGACATCTGTTTTCTTTTCATTCCATCTATATTTTTCTGATAATAAAATTTGTATTTACGTATTGTGATAAGAGCACTTTACAAATATAAACTACTTTAAGGATGTTTTTCAGAATATGCAGGTAAAACAAGACAAGATTATATGCAAACGAATGCACAAAGCCTCAAAAACTTAGCGAGTAGAATTTCTAACCACCAATTCTGTCTTTATTAACTTGCTCACAACTCCTTTTTTGGTCTCGCGACCCTCAATACGGTCTATTAACAATCGTGCTGCTTGTGCGCCAATTTCAAATCCATGTTGATCTACACTTGTAAGCGTAGGTTCGGTAACTTGGGTGAGATAACCATTAGTAAAACCACAAATAGATACATCTTCTGGAACACGCAGACCTGCATCTCTCACCACCCTTAAACAGTAGGCAGCCACCTCATCGTTGATGCAGAAAAATGCATCGGGTATATTCTCTGTGCGGAGCATATCGGGCACCATAGTTTGAGCAATAATTTGTGTGTCGCACTCTCTAATCATTGATTTATCTACTGGTAATTTGTTTTTCCTGAGAGCATCCTCATATCCCATTCTTCTATTATTAGAGATAGGCATATTGGCATCAGATCCCAAGAAAGCTATTCTTCTGCATCCTGTCGACACCATATAATCAACTGCATTGAAAGCACCCTCATAATCATCTACTACTACTTTATCAGTATTGATACCTGTGCAAATACGGTCGAAAAATACCAAGTCAACATTATTGTCAATAGCATCTTGAAAATGATCGTATTTATTTGTGGTTTTAGATTGCGACACCAATATTCCACTCACGCGCGCATCCAATAAGGTTTCTACACTTTTCACCTCTTTGTTATAATCTTCACCAGACTGACAAATAAGAATGTTGTAATTCCACCTTTCGGCCTCTTCTTGAATTCCTGCCAGCACAGTTGAGAAAAAGTAGTGTACCAGCTTGGGCACAATCACCCCAATGGTAGTGTTGCGTTGTGTACGCAATTGCATGGCTAGCACATTGGGTTTATACTTGTGTTTGCGTGCAAATTCTTGCACAAGCTCTCTCGTCTCCGCGCTAATAGCTGGATTGTCTTTCATTGCCCGCGATACGGTAGAAGCTGAAAGATTCAACGCCTTGCCAATGTCTTTTAAAGTAATATATTGTTTGCTCATAGGGGTAAACAAAATGGTGTTCCTCAAAAATAAGGAAATTTTTTATATAATGAGGCCTTCAGTAGTTAAAACTATATGTTAGTTCTGCTAGACAATCAAAAGGAGTAAATTGCATTTAATTACTGAAAGGTTCATAAAGTCATAAAGATACATACGCTCTTCTATTTTTTCGAGATTTTACCACTCTCTTTATTTTGTAAAGCAGCCCTCAACTTATCAGCCAACAGGCTTGAAGACTCACCATCACCGAAACTTATAAAATGCTGTTCTTCAGAGTTATTACTCTCTTCATTTCTTAACTCATCGGGCCATTCAGATTGCGGTATTTGATTATCCTTCAACTCTTGTCGCTTAATACGTTTTTCATGCAAAGTATCAGCCTCCTCAATAGCAAGAGGCAAAAGATTCTCATACTTTATTACTCCTTTTTCAAACCCCCAGTTAAAAACATCATGAGGTTTCAATTGTATGTAATTATACAAAACACTTTTATCTTGTATCTCTGCAAACTCATTATCCAAAAAGTTATCATTAAATGGATGAAAATCGGTCTCTACATTTTTATAATTCAAATTGATGTGCACAATCATTAATCCTAAATCGAAATCAGCTCTACTTAATATTGAATAAGATGTTCTCAGTTGCTTTGATGCATTGGGAACTGCCTTGTTTGAAGATGAAACCTTTACCTCAACCAAGTAATGTTTTTCTGCTATTTTATAAACTAAGTCAATCTCTTTAAATCTCTTCTCATAAGTATTATCACGTCTCAAAGCTTCATAGCTTATTATTCTCTCAGAAAGTACAGCTCCAGATTGTTTAGCCCACTCTCTCACAGTTAACTCCAATGGATAAGCCACAATATCTGAATAACTTCGCTGGTTCTTTGGTCTTAGTCGAACATTAGCTAATTGAATGTTAGTGATATAGGCGCAATAATCCTCATCACTATCATCTACTAGCTTGATATTCCTTAATTTATAGGTGTGTTTTCTTTGGTGTGCCATTTCATGTTTTATTTATTAACTGCTTAAAATATTTAACTAACTCTTCTCACCATCAATCACACCTTCTTGCCTCTATAAAAATAAGAGAGAATAAACCCCATTACCAAAATACTGCTTCCTATTACAAATGCATAGAGTCCAGCATCGTCAGAGTAATTGTCTTTCATAAATGCTACAATCTGTGGACCAATAATGCCACCCACACCCCAAGCTGTAAGTGCTGCGCCATATAATACAGGCATCAATTTAGCACCATAACTATCGTTGATAAGCGATGGCATAACACCAAAGCCCCCGCCATAGCACAACAATACAATGCAGACAAACACAGAAAACAAAAGAGGATGCGATACAAAAATGAGTGCTACAAATATAATAGCTTGCAATGCAAGTAATATCCTGAAAGTAGTAATACGTCCAATTTTATCTGAAACTGCACCCCAGAAGAAGCGTCCCAATCCATTAAAGATAGAGCTGACTGCAATGAGTGTTGCTCCTGCAGCATTGAGGCTTGCTATTACAGAAGCGTCAGCTAAATCGGTTGCTGGTAAGTTCAATTTCAATATATCTTGCAACAATGGAGATTGAAATGAGATGAAAATCATGCCAGCCACAACGTTTATCATAAACATAAGCCAGATGATAATAAATGATTTCGAAAAAATGAGCTTGGATGTTGAAGGCCCCGCTAAAACGGCAGTTTGTTTAGTTTGAGTTTGTGGTTCAAGTTCATCTGTTGGAGGCAGTTGCATAAACGATGCACTAATGGGTAACACAACAATCAATGTGAGACCAATGTATAAGAAAGTTGTGCTTAAATTGTTACTGCTCATTTGCAAGAAAAGTGGCGCAAGCAATTTAGACATAACCAAAGCACCAAGCCCGAAACCCATTACCACCATACCTGTTGCCAGACCTTGATTTTTGGTAAACCATTTAGATACAGTTGCAACAGGCGTTACATAAGCTAATCCTAATCCTGAGCCTCCGAGTATACCAAAGGCTAAGTACAGCAACCATAATGTGCCCGACGATAAGGCATAAGCCGAAATAATATAACCCAAAGCGTACATTACCCCTCCAGTAATAGCTAACTTTCGTGGGCCATACTTATCTATTTTTGCTCCGCCCCATGCAGCCATTACACCCAGCATGAATATGGATAAACTAAATG
>LFRM01164432.1_pt1 | contig 14308 bp, 15 predicted proteins | sample 618341 | NCBI WGS metagenome assembly LFRM01 (sample SAMN03654438, study PRJNA283298) | anaerobic digester metagenome | isolation source: pool of bioreactors CSTR01a, CSTR02a, and CSTR03a thermophilic anaerobic... | place: Denmark: Kgs. Lyngby | collected 2014-05-21 | reverse complement strand
GCTCTAAGATATCCCTCTCAGCCTCATGGGCATAGACAGGACACTTATATAGCTTCCTAAAATACTCCACCCCCATTATATGGTCCCCATGACCATGGGTAAGGAGAATAGCCTCAATTTTTAAATTTTGTGCTTCAACAAAGTCTCTCACCTTGTCAGAAGCCATACCAGGGTCAACCATAAAACCTTTTTTTGTATTTTCGTTATAGTAGATATAGCAGTTGACCCCCATACCTTGGAGGATAAATCTCTCTATCATTAAAAGTCCTTTCTACTATCAAGTAGGATGGTGACGGGACCATCATTAACTAGCTCCACATCCATATGGGCACCAAAGACACCCATCTCAACCCTATGACCCCGTTCTCTTAGTTTTCTTGCCATTTCTTCATACATGGCCTCAGCCTTCTCTGGCCTAGCGCTTCTAACAAAGGAGGGTCTATTGCCCTTTCTGGTATTGCCATAGAGGGTAAACTGGGAGATTAGAAGGATGTCGCCTTTAACAGCCTCAAGGTTAAGGTTCATCTTACCCTCTTCATCCTCAAAAATCCTCATACCACTAATCTTTTTAACCAGGTAGTCCAGGTCTTCTACTTCATCATTCTCCTCTATTCCAAGAAGGATCATAAAGCCCTTATTTATAGAGCCGGTAACCTGCTTATCTACAGTTACATGGGCCCCTGAAACCCTTTGAATTACACACCTCATAGTCTGTGTACCTCCACAACGCCAGGCAGGATTTTCAACCTATCAGCTACAGCTTGAAGCTCTGCTGCACTCTTAACATCAAAGCTGACCACAATTCTTGCCAGTTGCTCATTATTTACCCTGGCATTTACTCCAGTAAGGGTAAACTTCATATTTTGGACAACCGTTGTTACATCATTAAGTAGGCCTGGCCTATCCCTGCCAATGACTTTTAAGCTGGCAGAGTGGAGGATGGAACTTTCCATATCCCAGCTGACCTCGATAAAGCGGTTCATCTCATCACTGCCCTTGGAAAAGTTAGTACAGGTTGACTTGTGGACTGTTATACCAGAGCCTCTGGTTATATAACCAATTATGCTATCACCAGGAAGGGGGTTACAGCATTTGGCAAACTTTACCTGGAGGTCTTCTAGGCCCTCAACCCTGATCCCAGACTGGGAGCCACCTGAGCGGCTCTTACCAATGTGCAGAGTTTTCTCTTCCTCTATTAGATGTTCTCTTATTGTGGGTAGAATTTGCCTAAAGCCAATTCCCCCATAGCCAAGGGCTGCATAGAGGTGGTCTAAATTTTTCATACTGAGTTTGTCTAAAAGCTCCTCTACCACCTTGGGAGTCAGGGCTGCTTTTAGGGTAAGGTTATATTTTCTTAGGTTCTTTTCCAGGCTTTCCTTGCCCGTTTCAATGTTTTCCTCCCGGCTCTCCTTTTTAAAGAAGTTTTTAATCTTATTTTTAGCCTGGGAAGACTGGACAAAGCTTAGCCAGTCCCTGGAGGGACCCGGTGAATTTTTTGCAGTTAGTATTTCAACTATATCCCCTATCTTTAAACGGTAGTTAAGGGGCACAATCCTACTGTTGACCTTGGCGCCAACACAGGTATTTCCAACATCGGTGTGGATTTTGTAGGCAAAGTCTACTGGGGTTGAACCATCAGGTAGCTCTATTACATTACCAAGGGGGGTAAAGACATAGACATGGCTGGAGTAAAGGTCCATTTTGACGGAGTTAATAAATTCCTCGGGATTGTCCATCTCCTTTTGCCACTCCATAAGCTGGTCTATCCAGTGAAGATCAGACCCGCTACTTATGCCCCTTTGGCCCTCCTTATACTTCCAGTGGGCTGCAATACCGTACTCAGCCACTTTGTGCATTTCCTCTGTCCTAATCTGGACTTCAAAGGTGTCACCGCCCTCTGAGAGCAGGGTGGTATGGAGGGACTGGTACATATTGGGTTTGGGCATGGCTATATAGTCTTTAAACCTACCGGGTATGGGCTTCCATTTAGAATGAAGAATCCCCAGCACCGCGTAGCAAATTCCAACTTCCTTTACTATGACCCTAATAGCAGTCAAGTCGTGGATTTCTTCAAAGGCCCTGTCTTTAAGAGTCATCTTTTTATAGATACTGTAAAGGTTCTTAGGCCTGCCATAGATATTGGCCTCAATACCAGAATCAAGAAGAATTTCATTTATGTTGCCAATAATCTTCTCAATATAGGCCTCTCTACTAGTCCTGTCCTGGGCCAGTCTATTGGCTAGGTCTTTAAAGTCCTGAGGATGGAGGTATTTAAAGGCCAGGTCTTCAAGCTCCCACTTGAGCTTAAAAATACCCAGTCTGTGGGCTATGGGAACATAGATTTCCATAGTCTCTTCAGCAGTTCTTATTTGAGAAGGAGGACTTTTAAACTCCAAGGTTCTCATGTTATGGAGTCTATCTGCTAGTTTAACTATAATAACCCTAATATCCTTACTCATGGCCAGGAGCATCTTGCGGAAGTTCTCTGCCTGCTGGACCTCCTTAGAGGCATAGCTGATTTTTTCTATCTTGGTAACTCCATCAACTATCTCGGCAACATCCTCGCCAAAAAGAGCCGTTACTCTTTCATAGCCATAGGAGGTGTCCTCTATAACATCATGGAGGAGGCCTGCGATAATTGTGTCATCATCCATATCCAGGGCAGCAAGAATAAGGCTGACCTCTGCTGGATGGCTGACATAGCTCTCCCCAGAGCGCCTATACTGGCCTTCATGGGCCTTGCTGGCAAAGTCAAAGGCTTCACCAATTAGCTCAAACTTATAGTTGGGATTTATCTCCCTGAGTCTTCTTAAATAGTCTTCCCTCTCCATTATTATTCCTTATAAACTAAAATACTATCTACAGGATAATCGCCAAGCTTTTCTCTTCCATTAAGAAACTCAAGCTCGATTAGAAACAGATAACCCGCCACTTCAGCTCCCATTTCTATAACCATATCCTTAATAATTGAAGAGGTACCACCGGTGGCCAGTAGGTCATCTACAATAAGTACCTTATCACCAGGATTAATTGCATCCAGGTGGATTTCTAGAGAGTCACTACCATACTCTAGCTCATAATCCCTACGCAGGGTAGAAGCCGGTAGTTTACCGGGTTTTCTAACAGGAACCAGGGACTTATTAAGGGCGTAGGCCAGGGGAGCACCTACAACAAAGCCCCGGGCTTCAGCTGCAAGAATTACATTGAAGTCCAGGTCCTTTACCCTATTAATCATTTGGTCGATAGCCTCTTTAAAGGCATTTGGCTCCTTTAAGATAGTGGTAATATCTTTAAAGGAAACCCCCTCAACTGGGTAGTTATCAATTTCTCTTATTTTTTCAAACAGGTTCATTGGCATCCTCCCTAATCTCCTGAACCTTCCTATAGGTCAGGGATTTTTCAAGATTATTTTGCTTGGAACTTATTTTGTAGTAGCATGTGCCCTTCCTAATAGTATAGGAGATTAGGCCCAGTTCTTCAAATATTTTTAAACTAATCATGGCTAAGAATGGTCTTTTTGGTTGGTTCCAGCTAAAGGTTCCTTCCTGCCTTCTAAGCCAGCTAAATATTTTTACCAGGTCCTCTCTTGTAGGTAGGTCTAAAAGCAGGCTTTTTGCCTCCTTATCAAAGCTGGAGGGATGGGGAAAACTTAGGGGAAACTCCCTGTCCTGCCACTTGTAAACCCTGTCCTCTTCAAAGCTAGGAAGGGAAAAATCCTCCTGCTCTCCTGGGTAGCTAGCTATTGAAGCCGCCAGTCCCTGGTAAAAGGGAATAAAAAGATTTGAATCCTCAAGTCTTGGCTGGGAAGGCCTTAGGTCCTTTAAAAGGAGCTTAATTGAAAGTATATCCCTAAAGAGATTCTTTTCAACACTAAATAGCAGATCATACTGGCCCTCTTTAAGCCTAGAAGCAAGATTTTTATCAAAATACAAAAATTCTAGAAGCCTATCCCCTGCTTTAAAGGAGCTTATAAAGGCCCGGCTACTAGAACCAAGAGACCTAGTATCTAGGTAGTCAAGCTGGTTAAGCCTAAAAGTAAGTTGAGGATTTGCCACCCCATAGGGTGCTAGGAGCTCAAGTTCATCTAGAAGGCCTAGGTTTATATCACCTGGCTCAAGGCTTATATATTCAAAACTTGGCCTGGTCTCAAGAAAATCCAGATTTTCTTCAGTATACCTATAAAAGTCTTCCTTAAAATCCTCATAGGAGTCTTTATTAACAGTAAGGCCCGCTGCCATAACATGGCCGCCATACTTAAGAAGATGCTGGCTGGTAGAGTCCAGAGCCTTAATTATAGAAAAGTTTCCTATACTTCTACAGGAGCCATTTAGATCCTTATCAAGGACGATGGCAGGCTTCCTATAGATTTTTGAAAGCCTTGAGGCTACGAGGCCTAGTAGGCCCTTTTTCCAGTCCCCTGTTACAATAATTGCTGGCTTATCTTTTTCTACTAGCTTTAAAGCTTCGCTAACTACCTGGCTTTCTTCTTCTCTTCTCTCATGGTTAGAAGCTAAAAGAGAAGAAACAAGCATATCCACCTGGCCCTGGCCTAGGAGCACATCTAGTGCCTCTTGGGTTTGGCCCAGTCTTCCAACAGCATTTATCATAGGCCCAATCTTAAAGGCTATATCCTGGGCCTCAACCTGGCCCTTAACCTCTTGCTTTAGGGCCATAAAGCCCCTGTGCTGGGACTGGTTAAAAATCCTTAGGCCTTCCTTAACCAGGTACCTATTCTCCCCTACAAGTGGCATAAGATCACTAATGGTTCCTAGCATGGCATGGACCAAAAGGTCCTGGCTGAACTCATAGCCATAGACCTCAGCCATATAGAGGGCTAGCTTATAGGCTACCCCCACTCCTGCCAGTTCCTTAAAGTCTGAACCTAAATGGGGATTTATAAGGGGACACTGGGGCAGGCTTTCACCGGGCTGGTGGTGATCAGTTATTAAGACCTCCACCCCTTTTTTCTTTAAATACTCCACTTCCTCCACTGCTGTAATTCCACAGTCAAAGGTTATAAGAAGTTCAGTCTCAGGTAATCTTGAAATTGCCTCCATGGTAAGCCCATAGCCGTCTTCATAGCGGCTGGGTACATAGTAGAGGGGTTCCAGGCCATTTAGCCTTAAAAAACTAACTATTAGGGCAACCGAGCTAAGGCCATCTACATCATAGTCACCAAAGACTAAAACTTTTTTACCCTGGACTATAGCCCTATCTAGGGCTGCAGCTACCTCCTCGGTTCCAGGAATTATAGATAGGAATTCAGAAGGGTATAAAAACTCATCAAGCTTACTTGGGTCTACTAATTCAGCCAGGTGTTTGGCTAGATAAGCAGGTAGGCCAAAGTTTTCAGAAATTTCCAGGCTTTTTTCACTTTCTTTAAGTTCTATCCACCTGGCATCATAGTATAAACTTGGTAGCACTTATTTGTCCTTTGAAATCAGCGCCCATAGGGGTCCTGCAATAAAGATAGATGAATAGGTTCCAACCACTATTCCAAACATCAAGGGTAAAGCTAATTCTTTAACAGTTGGTACTCCTAGGATGTAGAGGAAAAAAACCACTACAAAAGTAGTTAGGGAGGTAATAAGGGTTCTGGAAAGGGATTGGTCTATGGACCTGGCAGCTATCTCCATTTTGGGTTTTCCCCTCATAAGTTTTTGATTTTCTCTTATCCTATCAAAGACAACTATGGTGTCATTAATTGAGTAGCCGAGTATAGTAAGGATGGCTGCTATAAAGTTACTATTAACAGTAATGTTAAAAAATGCGTAGGCGGAAACAAGGACTAGAAGGTCTTGTAGTAGTGTAATAATTGCAGCTAGCCCAAAATAAAACTGGAACCTGACACTTACATAGATCAGCATACCTGCTGAGGCCAGAGCCATTGATATAAGGGCCTTTTTACTAATTTCTTCACCGATGTTGGGGCCAAACTGCTCTCCGTCTATTTTAGTAGCTGGGTCTAGGTCAAAAGTCTCAACCAGCCTATTTCTTATTTCATTTCTAGCATCAGTATCAAGGGATTTCTTGGTTTTAATTACTATAGTTTCATCATTTGCACCTTGATGCTGGATCAGTGGATCAAGCTCTAAATCACTTAGTGCTTTAGTAACTTCCTGTGCATCCAGAACCCTATCAGTTGATACTGTTAGCATGGTTCCACCAGTAAAGTCAATTCCAAAATTAAGGCCTGAAACCATTATCATAACCAGGCCAGCTAAAATAACAAGGATTGAAAGGGCAAACCAAATTTTGTAGTGCTTAACAATCTTCATTTTTTACTCCTTTCACGCCGTAAAGGACTGGCTTAGAGAGGCCCTTTACCTGGCTGGATAGGTTAATAAGAACCCTGGTTACAATAACAGCAGTGAACATACTTAGGATGATACCTATCATAAGGGTTACAGCAAAACCCTTGATGGGGCCCTCACCAAAGTTATAAAGGATTACAGCTGCCAAAAGGGTAGTAATATTTGAGTCAAGGATGGTGGTCATAGCCTTGGAAAAAGCTTGTTTAATTGACCCGCCCAGGCTCTTACCTAGGGCCAGTTCTTCCTTAAGTCTTTCAAAAATAATAACATTGGCATCTACTGCCATGCCCACACTTAAAACAAGACCTGCAATTCCAGGCAGGGTTAGGGTGGCTTTAAATAGAATCATGGCTATAAATAATAAGGAACCATAAAGAATCAGGGCTATGGAAGCCAGGACTCCAGCAAAATAATACCTGATAACAAGAATTAAAATAACTGCAACCACTCCAAAAATACCTGCTTGGATAGACCTATCTAGGGCGTCCTTACCTAGGGTTGCATTAATAAAGGATGTTTGGACTTCTTTTAGGTCAAGAGGTAGGGCCCCTCCCCTAATTAGGGATGAGAGCATGATTACCTCATCACTTGTAAATGAGCCCTTAATAATTAGGTCCTCTGAATCAAGATAGACAGAAACAAGGGGAGATGAAATAATCTGGTCATCCAGAACTATGGCTATCTGGCCCTGTCCATTTGTATAATTATCAACTATATCCCTTGAAGCTGCTGAAAAAATTTCTCCAGCTTCCTTTGAAAGCTTTAGGGTTACTACAGGTTGGCCATCCTCAAGGGCTACTCCAGCTGTCTCAAGCTTATCGCCTTGAAAGAGAAGCTTTCCAGGAAAGTCCTCTGCTAGAAAGGGAGAGCCGTCCATGATAAATACCTGATTGTCTAACTGGTAGAAACTAAGAACAGCTGTCTTACCCACCTGGGCAAGAGCTTCATCTATGTCCTTGGCACCAGGTAGTTCTATTCTAATCCTGGATGTACCCTGTTTAGTTATATTTGGCTCAAGTAGGCCAAAGGCGTCAATTCTTCTGGCAAGAACGTTTTGAGTTTGCTCCATGGCCAGGCTAAACTCTTCATCGCTCATGTCCTTTTTATCTGCTTCAAAGACGATGGCAACACCGCCCTCAATGTCAAGTCCCAGTTTTAGCTTACTCACCAGGGCTGGTGTGCCCAGTAGGTCAGTAAAGCTAAAAAGTGCCAGGACTAGAATGGCCAGGCTTATTATAATAAGCAGGGCCAGGCTTTTTTTATTCATTAGTAGTCTCCTTATAATCTAAAGCTCTCTTTACATAGGCAAGGTTTTGCTCTAGATGTTCTTTTAGTTCTTCTTCTGTAAGTTTTCTAACTACCTTGGCTGGGGAGCCAAGGACTAGGACTCCTGGAGGTACAACCATGCCAGGAGGTACTAGACTTCCAGCACCAACCCAGGCGCCTTTTGAAATTAGGCAGTCATCAAGTAGGATGGCTCCCATTCCCACCAGCACATTGTCTTCAACGGTGCAGGCGTGGACGATAGCTCCATGGCCTATTGTTACATTGTCCCCTATAGTACAGGGGAGGTCATCATTTATATGGAGACATGCCAGGTCCTGGACATTGGTATTTTTACCAATTTCTATCCTGTTATAATCACCTCTTAGCACCACTCCTGGCCAAATATTGGCTCCTTCTTTTAAAGTTACATCCCCCATTATCACTGCCGATGGATGGACATAGGTAGAAGGGTGAATCTTCATTTTTTCCTCCCTTAAAGTAAAATGCAGCCCTAGCTGCATTCAATTATTGGCAGTTGGCCTTTTAATCTAGGTCTAGGATAGCCCTCATAGACAAGGGCTACTGGGTTTATCCTATCCTTATACTTGTTAAAGGCTTCTAGATAGGCTCTGTCTTCACAGAGGATGGAAAAGGCCTGGGCCCTGGCTACTACTATGTAGACCATCATAACTCCATGGTCTTCACTAAGTCTTGCCAGTTCCTCTAGATGCCTGATTCCCCGCTTTGTAGGAGCTCCGGGAAAGTAGGCTATGCCAGCTTCTTCTAAGCTGACTCCCTTTACTTCTATAAAGGTATTTCCTATCTTAAAGTCCAGCCTTGACCTATCTGAAACCTTGACTTCACTTTCAAGAATTCCACTGAGCTTCAAAAAAGAAAGCTCTCCACTTAAATAGCTCTCTTTAAAGAGACTATTGGGAAGAGCCGAGTCAAGGGGTATAAAGTAGCCTTCTTTTTGGGCCCACACTATGGAGTAGCGGTACTTTCTTCCGCTGGTTCCATGATCTTTTAATAAAACCCTGTTTCCCTCTATAAAAAGTTCTGTCAGTCTAGAGGTAGAGGGCACATATACCCTGGTCACCTGGCCCTCAAGGAGGACTTTGGCAACAAAACGGTTTTCTCTACTTATAAAACCTGCTTCAATCAAAGATCCACAGAACCTACAGCCCAGCGCTTAATTTTAAGAGAAGTGCCATTGAAGTCAACAGTAATATCTTCTTCACCTAATTTTTCAACCTTGCCAATAAAGCCACCTATGGTGACAATCTTGTCTCCCACTTTGAGGTTGTCCCTCATTTCCTTGGCTGCCTTGGTCTTTTGTTTGTTAGGCCTGATTAGCAGAAAGTACATTAGGGCAAACATTCCACCATATATCAGGATAAAATACATCGGATTTTCCATTACTTAGCTCCTTTCATATCTACATAATAGTACTACAAGTAGGCTGGGTTATCAACCTAAAATTCATAGCCCATTTCCCCATATAGTCTTTTAAGGACCCTGATAGAGTCATCTTCAAATATTGCCTCTCTAAGCTCATTTGATAGTTTAAGTAGGAAGTTTAAATTATGGACACTCAGGAGCATGGAAGATAGGATTTCTCCTGACTTATAGAGGTGTCTTAGATAGGCCTTTGAGTAGTTTTGACAGGTCATACAATCACAGTCTGGGTCCAGGCTAGTAAAGTCCCTGCTGTACTCTGCCCTTTTAATTGACACCATGCCCTTTGAAGTCATGGCCAGGCCATGGCGGGCAATCCTGGTTGGATGGACGCAGTCCATCATATCCACCCCTCTTAGGACCCCTTCTACAAAGTCCTGGGGGGTACCTACTCCCATAAGATACCTGGGCTTGTACTCGGGCATATGGGGTAGAGTGGCTTCTAGGATGGCCAGCATCTCAGGCCTGGTCTCCCCTACACTAAGGCCCCCTATGGCGTAGCCAAGTAGGTCAATCTCAGCAGTTTTTTTAGCTGAATAAATCCTCAGGTCTTCAAAGAGCCCTCCTTGGACTATACCAAAAAGTGCCTGGTCCTCCCTGGTTTTAGCAGCCTTGGACCTTTCTAGCCACCTCAGGGTCCTCTCCATGCTGGGAACAATGTAGTCCCTGCTGCTTCTGGCTGGAGCACACTCATCAAATGCCATTATAATATCTGCACCTAGATTCTCCTGGATCTTGATGGAGGATTCGGGACTCATAAATATCTTTGAGCCATCTAAATGGCTTTGAAAGCTTACCCCCTCCTCACTGATTTTTCTCATACCCCTTAGACTAAAGACTTGAAAACCCCCACTATCTGTTAGTATGGGGCCCTGCCAGTTCATAAACTTGTGGAGGCCACCTGCCTCCCTTACAATTTCACTGCCGGGCCTTAGGTTTAGGTGGTAGGTATTTGCTAGGATAATCTGGGCCCCTATATCCCTAAGCCAGTCTGTAGTAACAGCCTTAACTGTGGCCTGGGTACCAACTGGCATAAAGATGGGGGTCTTTATTACTCCATGGGGGGTATAAAAGCTCCCCGCCCTAGCCCCGGTATTCTTATCAACGTGTTCAAGCACAAATTTAAACATCTAGGTCTCCTATTATCATGGCATCGCCAAAGCTAAAAAATCTAAATTTATTATCAATTGCATACTGGTAGGCCCTTAGAACCTGCTCCCTACCTGCAAAGGCAGAAACCAGCATAACAAGTGTGGACTGGGAAAGGTGAAAGTTTGTTATAAGCACATCCACCATCTGAAACTCAAAACCTGGGTAGATAAAGATATCTGTCCTGCCTGAACAGGCAACCAGCTCTCCCTTATCTCTGTAGATGGACTCCAAGGTCCTGACTGAGGTGGTACCAACTGCAACCACCCTTTTAGCCTCCCTAATAAGCCTAGCATTGGCCTCATCAAGAAAGTAGCTCTCCTCATGCATAATGTGATTTCTAGGATCTTCTTCTTTTACTGGCCTAAAGGTGCCAAGACCAACATTTAAGCTGAGCTTAGCTATTTTTACCCCCTTATCTTCCAGGCCCTTAAGGAGCTCTGGCGTAAAGTGGAGGCCAGCTGTAGGAGCTGCGGAGGAGCCAGCCACCCTGGCATAGACTGTTTGGTAGCGCTGGTTTTCTTCAAGCTTCTCATGGATGTAGGGAGGAAGGGGCATGGTGCCAATCTCATCTAGGATTTCTTCAAAGATGCCTTCATAAAAGAGCTTAACCTTTCTGAGCCCATCTTCAAGGATATCTACAATCTCAAGGCTTAGCCTATCTGAAAGGAAAAACTCATCCCCTACTCTAGCCTTTCTACCTGGTTTTACCAGGACAGACCAGTAGCCACCGCCTAGGTCTTCGAGAAAAAGAAACTCCACCCTGGCCCCAGTTGAGCGCCTTCCATAGACCCTAGCAGCCAGGACCTTGGTCTCATTAAGGACCAGGACGTCACCTTCTTTTAGATAATTAATAACATCATAAAAATGCCCCTCCTCTATCATGCCGTTATTAGGGTTAAGGTAAAGGAGGCGGCTGGCAGCCCTGTCCTCACTGGGGTGCTGGGCAATTAATTCTTCTGGTAGGTCAAAGGAAAAATCAGATGTCTTCACTAGTCAACCTCATCAAATATGGGCAGTTCCCTAACCATGTCAAGGCCCAGATGCTCATAGGCTCTGGCCAGGAGTATCCTGCCTCTTGGGGTTCTTTTGATGAAACCTATCTGCATTAGGTAGGGTTCGTAGACATCTTCAATAGTAGTTGCTTCTTCACCAGTTGAAGCTGCAAGATTATCAAGGCCCACAGGGCCCCCATCAAAGAGCAGGGCCATGGTCTTAAGTAGGTTTATATCAGTCCTGTCTAAGCCTAGCTCATCTACTTCCAGTAGCTTCAGGGCATTTTTAGCCACCTTGCTATTGATTATTCCATCATTATGGACCAGGGCAAAGTCAGAGACCCTCTTTAGAAGTCTGTTGGTTATCCTGGGTGTTCCCCTGCTTCTTCTAGCAATTTCCTTTTTAGGTTCCTCTTCTAGGGCTACTCCAAGCACTTTTGCACTTCTTTCTAGGATTTCTTCTAATTCTTCCTGGCTATAGAGCTCCATCCTCATAAGGACCCCAAAGCGGTCCCTTAGTGGGCTGGTTAAGTCCCCTGCCCTAGTTGTGGCTCCAACCAGGGTAAAGTGGGCCAGGTCCAGCCTGACACTCCTAGCTGAAGGCCCCTTGCCAATTAAGATATCCAGGGCATAGTCCTCCATGGCAGGATAAAGTACCTCCTCAATGGCTGGGTTTAGCCTGTGGATTTCATCAATAAAAAAGACGTCATTTTCCTGGAGACCTGATAGGATAGCAGCCAGGTCTCCTGGCCTCTCAATAGCTGGGCCCGATGTCACCTTGATTCCCACTCCCAGCTCATTAGCAATAATCCCTGCCAGGGTGGTTTTACCCAGGCCTGGAGGGCCATAGAGCAGGACGTGGTCTAGGTGCTGCTCACGGATCTTGGCAGCTTCTATAAATACCTTAAGTTTTTCAATGTTTTTACCCTGTCCTATATATTCATCGAAGCTTTCAGGCCTAAGAGTGGGCTCCTTTTTTTCTTCTTGAAGGACATCGGGGGTTACTATTCTTTTACCAATCATTTATTTCACCAACCTTGATAGGGCAAGTCTGAGTAGTTGTTCTAGGGGAAGCTCAAGGTCTAGCTCCTTGCTTGCTCTGGCAATTTCTCCTCCGCCATAGCCAAGGCTTAGCAGGGCCTCGTGGAGTTCTTGTCTGGCCTCTGAACCTTCATCCTTTACTAGGTCCATTAGACCATAGTCTTTAATAAAGCTATCCTTAAGCTCAAGAATCATTCTGGAGGCAGTCTTCTTACCTATGCCAGGAGCCTTGGTTAGAAGGACTTGGTTTTCTTCTATAATAAAGTTAATAATCTCCTGGCCTGAGTAAATACTGAGAATACCAAGGGCAGTCTTGACTCCAATGCCACTGACCCTTTGAAGTCTTTGGAAAATCTCCCTATCCATGGGCTCTAAAAAGCCATAAAGGCTAAGCTCCTCCTCCCTGACTATAAGCTCAGTAAATATGGTGGCCTCTTCCTCATCAAAACCAGCCAGGTCCCTCTGATTTAAATATACCTGTAGGCCTATCCCTGCTTTATCAATTACTACATGATCCTGGCCTATTTCAACAATTTTTCCTCTTATGAATGCAATCATCTGCCTCTCCTTCTTTCCACTAACAAGTATACTAAAAGGCCTTAATACCGTCAATCAGAGGGCTGGAATATACCGTCAATCAGAGGGCTGGAATAACCGTCAATCAGAGGGCTGGAATAAGTCTTTCCTTTTTATCTATAATAAGTTATACTCTTGAAAGAAGGATACAAGGAGGAATTATGAAAGTTTTAGCGCTTTATTTACTGCTCTTTGCAGGTTTTATCATATTGGCATACTATTTATATCTAATTTTTATAGGAAAAAGCCTAGCAAGGCTGGTAGGCAGTAAGGACAGATTTATTTGGAACGGACTTAAGAACATAACTGATAAGGCTTCTAGAGGCAGGGTTACCCTGTTTTTAGATGATACCCACCTTATCATTTCTAGGCTCTCCTTACCCGCCACATACTCCAGGATTAAATCAGATAGCTTGGACCAGGGTGTAGCCATCGCCTTTGGAAATATAGTGGAGTTTGATTATGTTAAGAAGGGCCTTCCAATTATAAGCCCACTTATAAACTCTATACTTAAGATTAATAACTTTAATCTAAACCTTAGTTACTATGATGATAATGGTCAAATTAATAAGATGACCTTTAAAGCCTCCAGCATGGACCCCCAGGACTTTGAAGCCAGTTTTGCAGACTTTAATAATAAGATTTATGGTAGCTCTGGCCTCAGAAGAGAAGCATCTGAAGCTGAGCTTGAAAAACCAAGAACAGTGATTAGCCAGGACCTAACAGCTCCCCTAGCTAATAGAGGTGATAAGACAGAGGTTGTCACAGGCTCTGAGCTTAATGGTTACCTAGAAGAAGCCAGGCAAAATAATTTAAGAAACTTTGAAGAGAAAACAGAGCTTACAGATAATAGCAAATTTAAAGAAAGTCTAGATAAAGAAGCTCCTATTGACCTAGAAGTAAATCTAGATAAAACTGAGGTAGTAAAGGCTTCTGATTTAAAGGAAGCCCTAGACCAAGTTGAAGACAAAAAAATAACTAATAGACCTACCAACCTCTTATCTAATGAAGAGCAATCCAGCCAAAATGATGTAACTCTGGTTGTGGGTAAAGAGCTAGCTAAAGGGCTAGAAGAAGATATTAAGTCCCCTAAAGTTGATCAGGGCCAGCTCACCCAGATTATGAAAGAAGAAGAGCTGTCTAAGGAAATAGAAAAATTTGATAAGGCTGATTCCATGGATAAAAAATCAAGGCCAGGTCTAGGACTTTTTAGTAAGGACAAAGAAGTTAAAAAGGCTCCGGTAGAAAAAGCTCAAGTTAAAAAAGTAGAAGATGATAGCTCAATTATTAGAAGGTCCTTTCTTGACAGGGGAGCTGCAAATAAACCAGTCAAGAAAAATAAAGTAGAACCCCAGCTACCTGAGGAACTTAAAAAGATTGATACCACAGGACTTAGCCAGGAAGAAATAGAAAAACTGGAACTTGAAAGAATAAATAAGTTAAAGGAGTTCTTCACAGAAAAGAAGAATGACTAGAAAGTAAAAAGCTGCCAACCGGCAGTTTTTTTTA
>LFRM01282938.1_pt1 | contig 14320 bp, 16 predicted proteins | sample 618341 | NCBI WGS metagenome assembly LFRM01 (sample SAMN03654438, study PRJNA283298) | anaerobic digester metagenome | isolation source: pool of bioreactors CSTR01a, CSTR02a, and CSTR03a thermophilic anaerobic... | place: Denmark: Kgs. Lyngby | collected 2014-05-21 | reverse complement strand
ATATTGTACCCGGAATGGGTGCTTATGTAAATAGTGATGGCGATTTTGTGAAAACAAATGCTACATTGTCAGAACTTGACCAATTTAATGCTCGTGTAGCATGGCGCATCATCCCAAATTGGGAAGTAGGCCTATCAGGACAAGTAGGAGGAATTTACAACAAAGAGTTAAATAAATCGGAAACATCAACTGCTTTTGCAGCTCATTTAGTGAGCGATTTTGGCAATTTCAATTTGAAAACTGAATTTGTACATTATAACTATAGAGCAAAAGACAACGAAGGAAACAAACTTGACGTCGTACAAATGGGAGCTTATGGCGCTGACTACCCTGGTGGTGAAAACTACACAGGAGGAGTTGCTTCAAAAGCAAACATTTATGTGATTGGTCTTGCATATGACATACCAGTAAGCTGGGGACCTGTATCAAATATACAACCATATGTAAATTATTCATATGTTGATAAGGCAAACAAACACTTTCACGACACACATCAATTAGTTCCAGGCTTCATGGTTACGGCTGGTCCTATATATGCATACTTCGATTATGCAATGGGTAAAAACCAACCATGGCTAACCGATGATTTTGGAAAAGGATTAGGTTCAGGAGTAGAAGATGCAAGTTGGAACTCACGTTTAAATATAAATCTAGGTTATTACTTTTAATTATAAATTACATGGCTGATAACAGAAACATAAAACTAAGTGTAGAAGATCTGACTCTTATTTTCGGTAAAAGAAAAAAAGAGGCACTTGAGATGCTTAATAAAGGTATCTCAAAAGAAGAGATTCTCGAAAAAACCAAATGTACTATAGGAGTTAACAAAGCTAACTTCGATGTATATGAGGGTGAAATATTTGTAGTTATGGGATTGTCGGGCAGTGGAAAGTCAACACTCATTAGGTGCTTGAACAGACTGAACGAACCCACCGCTGGAAAAGTCTTTTTTAAAGACCACGATATAACTACAGCTAACAACAAAGAATTATTGCATACCCGTAGAAACGAAATGAGTATGGTTTTCCAAAGTTTTGGACTCCTACCTCACCGTACAATTCTAGAGAATGCAACTTTTGGACTAGAGCTAAGAGGCGAACCAAAAGAACAACGTGATGAAATTGGCATGAGAGTACTCGAAACCGTTGGTCTGAAAGGTTATGAAGCTCACTACCCTGGCGAAATGTCAGGTGGAATGCAACAGCGTGTAGGTTTGGCCAGAGCATTGGCCAACGATACAGATGTATTATTAATGGATGAAGCCTTTTCGGCCCTCGACCCATTGATAAAATCTGACATGCAAGATGAGCTGCTTCAAATACAGAGTAAACTGCACAAAACAATTGTATTTATTACGCACGATTTAGACGAAGCCATTAAGATTGGCGATCGTATTGCAATTATGAAAGACGGTGTAATTGAGCAAATAGGTACTGCTGAAGAAATTCTTTCTAATCCTGCAAGTGAGTATATTGAAGCGTTTATTGAGAAAGTAGATCGCAAAACTATTATAACTGCAGAAACATTGATGTTTCGTAAACCCACTATTGTTCAGTTCAGAAAAGATGGACCAAAAGGGGCTATTCGCAAAATGCGTTCAACGGGAATGTATGTATTACCTGTTGAAGATGAAAGCCGTAAGTTTATAGGCTATGTTCATTTGAAAGATATGATAAAATTGGCTCGCGAAGGTGAACCAACAATCGAGAAAGCTTTAAGAGTGGATGTCCCTAGCGTACACAGAGAATATACAGTGGAGGAAATGATACCTCTGATTTCTGATAATTCATACCCTATTGCAGTGGTTGATAGGAAAAATGGAAGACTCCATGGACTTGTTTCTCAAACTTCAATAGTGATAGAAGCAACGCGCTATAGTGATCAAGAAGTAAGTGATTTAATTGAAAAAGCTCAGGAAATTTGATATGAAAAGATTTATAGATTTTGGAACATATATAGAGAAAGGAATTAATGCCTTAGAACAAGGCCTTTCTCCCGTTTGGAGTGCCATGGACGATGGAATATCATGGACAGTATCTAGTATGAATGATCTACTATTGTCTATTCCATTCTTGGTCTCGTTAATAGTTGTCACCCTTTTTGCCTACTATGCCAAAGCAGGAAAAGACTCTTTCAAACTTGAAGGATTGAAAAAAGGCATAGGACTAGCCTCCTTTATATTGCTAGGTCTCTTTCTTATATACGGAATGGGCTATTGGAAAGAAGCTGTGCAGACAACAACACTTGTGTTAGTGTCAACCGTTATAACACTTATAATAGGTATACCGTTTGGAATATTAGCAGGAAGAAGCAAAATAGCCGATGCTATAATCAAGCCAGTGCTCGATTTTATGCAGACAATGCCAGCCTTTGTATATCTTATTCCCGCCATTTTCTTTTTTAGCGTGGGAAATACTCCTGGAGTAATTGCAACAGTTATTTTTTCCGTGCCTCCCGCCGTAAGGTTAACAGCACTCGGAATTCAGAACGTTCAGAAAGAAGTAATTGAAGCTGGTCGTGCTTTCGGTGCAACCGAAAATCAGATACTATTTAAAATACAATTACCATTGGCTATGCCTACAATCTTGACTGGTGTAAACCAAGTTATATTATTGTCATTGTCTATGGTGGTTATTGCATCTATGGTAGGTGCAAGAGGACTTGGAAGTATTGTCTATCAAGGAATTCAACAAAACGATATTGCAAAAGGCTTTGAATCAGGACTCGGAATTGTTATATTAGCAATCATCCTTGATCGCATTACGCAAGCTCTCGCAAACAAAAGGAAATAAAATAATTAGGACAAATAAAATATATAAAACAATTATGATGAAATTAAGAAATATAATAAGCTTAGCTTTAATAGTAGGTTTATTTGCATCTTTCACTGCATGTACAGAAAGTGGTGATAGAAAAGAAAAAGTGAGTATTCTATATCCTAACTGGGTAGAGGCTGTTGCCTATTCCTATTTATCGAAAGTAGTACTCGAAGAAAAAGGTTACGATGTAGAGTTGACCAACCTAGAACCTGGATTGATTTACGGAGAACTTTCGAAAGATAACTCCAAAGGAGATGTATTTCTTGATGCTTGGCTACCTAACACACATGCAGACTATTGGGCAGAGTATGGAGACAAACTAGTAAAATTAGGAGAGTCTTTTAGTGAAGGAACTACAGGTTTAGTTGTTCCTTCTTATGTTACTATCAATTCTATCGAAGAATTGAATGCCAATAAAGACAAGTTTGGCAGCGAGATTATCGGTATTGGTAGTGGTGCAGGTATTCATAGAGATACTGAAAGAGCAATAAAAGCTTATGGCTTAGAGATAGAGCAAATCACTTCTAGTGGACCTGCAATGGTTGCTAGTCTTCAAAAAGCAGAACGTAACGAAGATTGGATTGTAATTACAGGATGGAAACCACATTTTAAGTGGGCAAAGCATGATTTGAAATATCTTGAAGATCCAAAAGGAATATATCCAAAGGACGTATGTGCAATTCTTTCTCGTAGAGGTTTTGAAGAAGACATGCCGAAAGTTGCAGCTTTCTTTAAAAACTTCAATCTAACAGAAGTTCAATTATATGAATTAATGGATTCGATTGATAAAGACGGTGAAGAAAAAGGTGCACGTATCTGGTACGAAGCTAACAAAGAAATGGTGGATGGTTGGTATGCCAGTTAAAATTGAAATATAAGCTAAAATAAAAAAAGCAGGAGAAAATAAATATTTTTTCTCCTGCTTTTTTTGTTTATAATACATCAACCGTGTATTATATTATTCTATTAAAATCAATCTTTGGTTTCAACCACTTTATCAGCTTCTAAGCTCATAGCTCCCATAGATGTATTAACAGAACCCTTCATTTTCGATTTAATTATTTTAGCTACAATCTCCACATTCTCAGCCTCCACATAAACATTTGCCCAAATGGTATCGTTGCGCATTGTCAGTTTTTGCAATTTTACGTCTTGACCCGAACTGAAATTCAACTCTCCTGTTAGCTTATCTTCCACCTCTTTTATTTCAAGTATACCCTTGTTATAACCATAAGGAGCCTGGGCAACTTCGTACTTCCATTTACCTACTGCTGCCTTTTTGTTCTGTGCACTAAGACCAAATACAGAAATACCTGTAAATAAAATAACACTAGCATAAAAAGATTTCTTTATAGCGGATTCCTTTATATTGATTTTATTCTAATTGATAATAATTCAAAGATAACAGTTTTACAATAATAACTCTATAATCTATTTAATAAATATTCTATTTTTATCATATTGCTTTTACCATGAACCACGATTTTCTGGAACTCTGGATATGATAGGAATGGTTATCACTAGCAAAATGGAAAGTCCCATATAAACCATTGCCTGGGCTTTTGCTGGAGATGTTGCAGCAGCGATAATTGAAGTGGCAACGGCAATAGATATTATTTGTCCCATTTGCAAACCCAAAGAACGAATAGCTGCAAGATTGGCAGATTGAGCTGGAGCTAATTGAATACCCGCATTCCGTGCAGCAGGACTCATCACACCAAATCCAAATCCAATCAAGAAAGTACTCATTGCTAACCATGTAAAAGGTGGAATACCTTGTAGTGGTTCAAAAGAAAGAAGAGCAACGCCCGTTACTAATATTAAAGAACCAACATACAAAGGCATGCGATACCCCGTTCGGCGCAAATAAATGCTCATAATCACAGACATTATAACAGAGGCCGATCCTTCTATTAGTAATAATAAGCCCGAATTAAGTCCACTAATTCCATAACGATTGGCAGCATAAAAAGGAATCAAAGAAGCTGATCCTATTACCATTCCTGTGTGGATAAGATTGACAAGATTGACAGCACCAAAACCTTTACCATAAATAAACTCAGGTTTTATAAATGGATATTGAACCCGTTTTAAGTGTCTAAAGAAAATAGTAAAGGATATAATTGAGATGACAATCAATCCAATAAAAAAAGGCGAATAGATATTTGATGGTTCTTCTCCTAAATAAGTGGCAGCATACATAGCAGAGATAATAGCCATTGCAAGTAATAATAGTCCTGGAATATCAAAACTCTCTTTCCGATTGTTCACAGGAGGAGCTTTGGGAATAAATCGCATTGCCATAATCAAAACTATAACACCAAAAGGGATATTGATGAAAAATATCCATTGCCAAGTACTATATGTAACAAATATTCCACCAAATATAGGACCTATCATACCACCAATAGCAAATATACTGCCAAATAAACCCAGAAATTTATCGCGAGATTGATTGAAGTGATTCACTATTATACCCGTTGCAGAAGGAGTCAATCCTGATCCACCTATTGCTTGCAGAGCACGCATTGCAATAAGCATATAAATATTGGTGGAAAGTCCACATAACAATGATGCTAATGTAAACGTGGCTACAGAGATTAGAAAAACAGGTCTATTGCCAAATCGGATGCTTAACTTTGCACTAAGTGGAAGCATCACTACAAATCCAAATGAATATGCTGTAAGCGTCCATCCAGCCCAACTCACAGATGTTTGCAAATCAACCTGAAGTGTGTGCAAAGCCGTTGCAACTATAGTAGAATCAACAGTTATCATCAACAAAGCCATTGCAACTATGGGAAATACAATTTTTGGATTTACCTGCTCGAATTTATTATCTACTATATTTAGTTTTTCTATCATTAATATTGCTTCGTTTTCGTAATTCTTATTTTGGTTGAAAGTTATACATACTGTGGTTTATAATCATGTGTGTTGACTATTGTTGAATCATTTATAATACCTTACTTGATTTAACTGTCTTACAACTCGCTCCTCGGAGTACCAGATTAAGGTGTGTTTTAAGATTTGCTCTTTGTTAATGTTTGCGTATTTTGTTGCTAAATAAACATCATAAAATTAGCTCACATTCAGGATCTTTTAGGAACCCCTAATGAGAGCTAATCTAAAACGACTTCTAATTCTTATTCAAAAAAGAGCTAGAGGGATAACTACTTTCTGCTCCTCATACGAGACATATCGCCCAAATAGCCTCCATGATGTCTTTTGGCATATTCTGTCTCGTTAAAACTAATGCGCTTCATTGTTTGTATCACCAATAAATCTCCTATCACAGTCATCACAGTGATAGATGTAGTAGGTGTTAGCTTCAAGGGGCATACTTCTTCGGGATGACCTGTAAACAAGCTTACATTGGCTTCATTGGCCAGCAAGCTATCTTGGTTACCTGTAATTACAATGATGCGTATATCAGCATACATATTGCGGGCTAAATCTATCAACTCAATTATTTCGCGTGTTTTGCCCGAATTGGTTATTAATAATAAAGCATCGTTAGATTGCAATACACCCAAATCTCCATGTTGTGCTTCGCTTGGATGCAAAAATATGGCAGGTGTGCCAGTTGAACAAAAAGTAGTGGCCATATTTTGACCAATCTGTCCAGCTTTACCCATTCCACTTATAACAAGCTTACCATTTTTGTTGTGCACTTGATCCACAATAATATCTACTGCTTTGTTGTACTTATCGTTTATAGGTATGTTGCGTACAGCTTGAGCTTCAAGTTCTACAATCAATTTTATATCTTCCAAACTCATAGGTGTGTATGTAGTGCTCAATTTGTTTTGTTTTTAAATTTCACCTCAGACAACTCTTTGTTGGCTTGTGTTATTTTGTCTTTCAATCCCTCTTTGTATGCTATTAGTTTTGCTTGATATTCGCTATTGTCTGTAGCCAATATTTGCAAAGCCAATATGGCCGCATTGAGCGATGCGTTGATTCCAACTGTTGCAACAGGAATTCCGGGAGGCATCTGTACTATTGCCAACAGAGCATCCATGCCGTCAAGTGATGCGTTTATAGGAACACCTATCACAGGTATAGAGGTCATTGAGGCAATCACACCGGGCAAATGAGCTGCCATGCCTGCTGCTGCAATAATCACTTTAATATTGTTTGCTTTTGCATTTTTCGCAAAAACTTCTACAGCTTCAGGAGTGCGATGAGCCGATAATGCATTCACTTCGAAAGGAATGTTCATATCGTCCAAAAATTTGGCAGCTTTTTCCATTACTGGATAGTCGGAAGTACTGCCCATTATGATACTTACTAATGGTTTCATAGTTTATTCTTTTATTTATTACATTTGTGTGAGTAGGATGCATTTTATACAATACTCTTAAAACTAATGTCTTATTGATTCGCCAAAAATGGGTCATCAAAAATAATCAATTCCTATTAACTTACCAATGATATGATGGAAGAAAAGGGAATCATATCAAAACAATCTGTTTAACTAAAACTTTATATTCAGCTTGTAGAATAACAGGGCACATCAAAGAAGCTCAATGTTTGTATTCTAACTGACATGTTAAAGACAGGTGGCTCCGATGGATCTAAAATAAGCAAACAACGCCATTATTCTGTCAACTTTTTACAGGTTAATAAAACAGATAAGCAGAATTATAAGCAAATATTTAAATTCAATGGAATCTTGTGTCACTAAAAAAATCATTCGTTTACACAAACTTAAGCATCGTAGATACGACCTGTGAAATTGTTTGTAGGAATACAGATTAATCAAACAGAGCTGTAACATCTAATAAACAAAAATATAATTTTGCATATGATGGAAGAAAGTAAACAGCCATAGCGTTTAAACCAAAAAAAGATGTCTAAAAAGAGAAGCGTTGAGGCATTTTCTTTTTAGACATTATCTTTTGTGAGTATTATATGGGTTTTTATTTCCCAACAAATTCTTCGTAAGCTGGTGCGTCAAATAAATCATCTAGCTCAGCGGCGTCGGTTATAGATATTGTAATAATCCATCCGTCGCCATAAGGGTCTGTGTTTACCAATTCTGGTTCGTCTTCAAGTCTTGTATTAAACTCTAAAACTTCACCAGTAACAGGCATCATTAAATCTGAAACAGTTTTTACAGCTTCTATACTGCCAAACATTTCATCTTTCTCTACTGTATCTCCTTCACTAGAAACATCAACAAACACAATCTCGCCCAATTCGCTCTGTGCAAATTCGGTAATACCTACAGTAGCTGTGTCACCATCCACAAGAATCCACTCATGATCTTTTGAATACTTTAAATTTTCGGGAAACTTCATAATCTTAATATTTTTAATTTATTACTTATTAGATATGTAAATATAGCAATTTATTTGATATTGTACTCCATGTTTGTCACGAACCTATCCATACACTTGTAAAAGAGACCACAAAGCCTAACATAAAACCTGCATATACTTGACCCGGAGTGTGTCTCCTCAATATCAATCGAGATGTTCCCACCATTCCGGCCACAAGAAATAGAAGCATAAAAAGATAGATGGGATTAGACTTTTCCACAAAATAACAGACAGCCATCACACCGCCTATTAGACTAGATATACCAAACATGTGTGCACTAATTTTCCACCACATTGTGATGATGGTGGCCGATAGCATCACTATAATGGAAGCTCCAATCATCATTAAAAACCATGTTGGGAGCCCAAGTTTATAGAAGTAGTATATCAGAAAAAGAAAACTAAGTATGCTTACCGCATAAGGCGCGTACCTATCATTGCGTTTTGGGAGCGACAAATCTGAAATAATTCCAATTCGCATCATTATATAGATGATTATTCCAGGTATCAAAAAAGTAAAAAGCACAGTGGGAATAATCAATTTAAAAAAATGATTTGTATATACAAACCGGAAGTATGAATACACAAACAATAGAGCCACACTATAGATAGGCATCAAGAGTGGCTGAAAAATACTGGATATAAAAAGTGAAAATTGTTTCATTTATTTTGTTTGAACCTCAAAGTTATAATTTTTTTCTTAATCGCGCTACAGGAATGCCTAATTGTTCTCTATATTTAGCAACAGTACGTCGGGCAATAACATACCCTTTGTCATTAAGCATTTTTGTAGCCTGTTCGTCTGTCAATGGCTTCTGTGGGTCTTCGCTCTCAATTTTTTGTTTTAGTATTATTTTCACTTCTCGCGATGATATATCTTCGCCATCATCTGTTCGCATAGATTCAGAAAAAAAGAACTTTAAAGGATAAACACCAGTTTCCGTTTGGACGTATTTACTGCTACTCACACGTGATATAGTAGAAATATCAAACCCTGTCTTTTCGGCCACATCTTTCAATATCATAGGCTTCAAAGTAGCCTCATCACCTGTAATAAAGAAATCGTATTGCAATCCAATTATTGCTTGCATAGTAGATTGCAGTGTATTTTGACGTTGTTTGATGGCATCGATAAACCAACGAGCAGCATCTACTTTTTGTTTCATAAAAAGCAAGGCTTGTTTGTTATCGTCAGACATGCTCTCTTTGTTGTCAGTATATCCCTTCATCATATCAGAGAAAGCCCTGTTTATATTCAGTGAGGGTATATTGCGATTGTTGAGCGACATATTTATTTCTGAGCCATCAACTTCTACAATAAAATCGGGCGTAATATTGGCCATAGCCATTTCTAAAGAATCGCTCCATATATTGCCAGGCTTAGGATTGAGTGAGATAATGGAATCTACCGCTTCACGCAACTCATCGTGAGTAAGGTTCAATCTGGTTTTAATTTTATCGTAGTGCTTTCTTGTAAACTCTTTGAAAGAGTTTTCCAATATGAGTGTAGCGTTTTTAATGCTTTCAGTTTGGTTCTTTCTTTTTCTCAACTGTAGCAACAGGCATTCTTGCAAATTTCGAGCCCCTACCCCCGACGGTTCCAGGTCTTGTATTTCTTGCAACACCTTCTCTATGCGTTCTGGAGTAGTATCTATAGCTTCCTGAAAAATGAGATCGTCAGATATAGATTGTAAAGTGTTTTCTAAATATCCATTTTCGTCAAGATTACCAATAATATACTCTGCTACCTTTAACTCTTTTTCATTCAAGTCGCGCAGATGTATCTGATCTAAAAGTGATTGATGCAAAGAAGTATCACCAGAAAAAGCAAAGTCAACTCTAGATTGCATATTGGTAGATCTATTTCCAGAACTCAAACGAAAATCGGGCATATCTTCTTCAGAATTATAATCACCTTTCACTAAATCCTCTTCAGAAAGCACTTCAGCATATTCATCGTCATTGTTTAGCTCATCATCGGTCTCATTTTTGTCAACTCCCTCATCAAGAGCTGGATTTTCTTCCATCTCTTGTTTTATTTTATCTTCCAATTCTACAGAATTAAGCTCTATCAGTTTAATCATCTGCATTTGCAGAGGAGAGAGTCGCTGTGTCTGTTTTAAATGTTGTTGCTGTCTGATGGCCATAAAATGAGTAAGTAATATAATTGGAATAGCAAAGATAAATAATTATTACCTCATCCTCCTAAAGAATATAAAGTTTGTGATAGATTGGGTGTGTGATATAAGATTCGGTTAATATCTTTAGGTTTTTTTGAATAAAGAGTGCTGAAAGAAAAGTTACACTTCGTTTCTACTCTTCATAACCCGCTTTACACGTTAAACATTCAAGTGCATAAGCATCATACTCATTAAATGCAGGGCCAGGTTTCCCATTATAAACAATAATTCTATCTACTCTCACCTCTTCATCGTTCTGAAACTGCATAAAGTATTCGCTTCCGTTTTTTTTAATGATTTCCTCAACTTTACCTTTCAATTCCTCCAGCTCTGTGCCTCTGCCAAAGTACACAACTCTAACGGAATCTTTCTTCATCTCTTTTTCAAATAAATCGAAAAAATCGGGGTCTATAGGAAGGTATAATGGTTGCATGATTGTCTTTGTTTTTAATATATATCTGTCAAATTATTAACAACAAAGAGTATAATCTGTTCATTTATAGTCTAGATATGATAGCGTATATCAACTAATTCTACTTAATATTTCCTCCTTTGCATCCAGCGTTTCATCCGAGAGGTCAATCCAATGAATATCGTCACTTCTATTGAACCAACTCAGCTGTTTGCGTGCATAGTTACGCGAGTGTTGTTTTATTTTGTCAATGGCATATTCCAAGGTACAATCTCCACAAAAATGCATAAACAGCTCTTTGTAGCCCACTGTATTAAGCGAATTGAGATGTTTGTAAGGATAAAAATTTCGGGCTTCTTCTACCAATCCACGTTCAATCATTTGATCCACACGGGCATTAATTCTAGCGTACAGTTGTTCTCGTAGTCGCATCAACCCAATCCTTACTATCTCAAAAGGACGCTCCTTTATGCTATCTGTGCGGAAAGATGAGTAAGGTTTTCCCGTCATAATGCACACTTCCAACGCATGAATTACACGCTTTGGATTTTTCAGATCTACTTGGTCGTAAAACATCGGATCGAGCATTTTCAATTGCATTCTGATGGGGTCTATACCTTCTTTATCATAAAGCTCCATCAATTGTTGTCGCAATGTTTTATCAATGGTGGGCAGGTAGTCTATCCCTTTGCAAACAGCATCTATGTACATCATCGATCCGCCTGACATCACTACAGCATCGTGACGCTTGTGCAATTCAGAAAGAAGCGCAATAGCCTCATCTTCAAACTGACTTGCACTAAAGTATTCTTCAATCGATAGTGTTCCCACAAAATAGTGTTTGGCTCTTTGCAATTGTTCCGCTGTAGGAGCATCTGTACCAATGGTCAGGCCTTTGTATATTTGCCGAGAATCAGAGGATATAATAGGACATTGTAAATGATTGGCAATTTCTATGCTCAAATCCGTCTTCCCTACGCCTGTAGGGCCTAGGATAACGATTAGTTTTTTCATTTAAAAAGATCACTATCCTCAGTATTATCTATATCACTTCCAGGCATATCCAAATCTCCAAATCCTTCTGTATCTAATTCTTCTGGATTAAAATCATCATCGCCATAAAAGATTTCATCATCTAATATTTCTTCCTCATCAACATCCTCATCTAATAAGGGTAAAGGAGGAGTAATTGTAACCGTTACAACTGGCTCTACTTCTTCTTCCTTCAAAAACTGAACTGGAGCGTCTCCTATCTTATTAGTGCAGATGGGTTTAGAAAGATATTCACCCAATATCATTTCTGATAGTTCCATGAAAAAACCACGATCTACACTATAATCAAACACAAACCTCATCTTTTGTTTTTCTTCATCCAACCAATCAGACAATGTTTCTTCTTCCATCACGTAAACATCCACATCAGAGTCGGTATCCAATTCTATCAAAGAGATCTCTTGTTTTCTTACCCACCAATCATCGCACATAAAGAAAGATGTTATTTCAGCTTCTTCATAACCACTGCATTCCATTATAGCCTTGTGCAAATCAAAAAATGTATCGTCTCCATCAATTTGTATCTCTCTTCTAAAATTTGCGACTTCGTCGGATACAAGTGAAAATTTGAATATCATATCGAGTTATATTAGTTCTATTGTTTTAGTTCAATTATAATTCAAAGATAGTAAAAAGTTGCAAAAACAAGCATCTATGCGAATTTTATATAAAGATGATAGATTTGGAATGAAGAGAGGTAAATTATGGACAACTGACCTTATGAATTAAAAACCCCAATTTCACAGGGCAATAATTGACAATTGACAATGCTTTATTTACCTGTTTTATAATTGAATACCTATGTTTTTCCGATACAAAGTGAGGAATCTATCAGATTATTCTACTCACCAACGTTTGCAAGTATGGGACAGTGGTTCAGCGTTTCTAACACGGGTTGAATTCTCTCTCACGAATATATCCGTGTGTGGCATAGCAAAACAAAATATTTCTGGCCAAGACGCCCAGTCCCTAGTGAAATAAAAAAAGATTTCACGGGTAAAAGCAAAAGAAAATACGCCAATGGCCTATGAGCACTGGTATTTAAACTGTGTGCTGGATAAACGCTGAAAAGGCTTAACCACAGATAAAACTGATTGACTCAGATATGTGTTTTTCTCAATGCTTTGTGCAATATTGATAGGTGTAGTGTATTCAACTTGCATTGATCGTTCAAAAACTTGATTATTCATAACATCTACCGATGTTATGTAATAAAACAGATTGCACAGATTGTGTTTGTATAATAATCCCGAGGAATGCCAATTGTGTAAAATTGACAATGATTTAATTATCTGTTTTACAAATGAATAACCCTGTTATTCCCCTACAAAGTGAAGAGTATGTAATAATATTCTACAAATTTGTATGATTTTTAAATCAATGAAAGCATCTGATTTGTGTGTTATGTTTGGACAATGGCCGACACATAAGTCGACCACTACCACAGACAATCGTTATTAGAGAAGGCGGACACATAACTACTGTCAACATTAGGAGTTTTTATATCCACTATCAATATCAAACCTGATAAAGAAATAGTTGACGAGAATTATTGAAGATATTGGGAAAATCTTCTATTCCACACAAAAAGCTATAATCTGATTATTTACAATCAATTATAGCTTATAAAGCCCGCTATGGAATATTGAGAAGTGAAGATTCCACAGATTTCTTTACACTTTTCCACTAAACCTGTTGTATTATTCAAAAGTTTGTGCTACTTTTGCATCGCTTTTTAGGAAAGATAAAATTCTTCAGTAGCTCAGTCGGTTAGAGCATCTGACTGTTAATCAGAGGGTCGCTGGTTCGAGTCCAGCCTGAAGAGCCGAAAAAAGGTGAATTGTATCTATTACGACTCACCTTTTTTGGGTTTAAGGAGGAAGGATAAATGATTTGGTTGGGAAGACTATATATCAATAGCATAACTATGTGCTTACTGTTGAGCTTACTGTTCAGACAAATCAATGACAGATCGCATCTACGAAGCTCCAGGCAGTGTTGTTATTGAATTTTCTACAGTCAGGTCGCTTTATGGAGCTAAAATCAATATACAACACCATCTTTCTATTGGTAAACAAAACAGACAAGCAGTAATAATAAGCAAATCTTTAAATACATTGGAATCTAGCACTCCGTTAGGAGTTGCACCGTCTGTAGTAAAAACCTATAAAAGCCACATCTCAAACGCAGTAGGTGCGGCCTGTAAAGCTGTTAAAAAAGGAGAATAGCTGTTACGCTATCAATCTGCCTTTCCGGATATAAATCTTTAAACACCAAAGTTTCGAGCGTTAAATCGAGTTTCAACTCCCCGAAAAGATTGAATGCCAATGGTTGACTAGTTAATAGGTTGTTCCATATCCTAGGTTATTTATTAGCTTCCTATCAATGTGCTTCGTGGCAAGTTCGTGTTTTACTAACTCAAAGATATCTTTGGTCAGAAAGTTAGCTCCAGCTTCTTTGGCGAAATCCAATTGCAAATGGTTGCAACTACCTCTTATTTCTTACCTCTTACTTCTCTTCTCATTCAGT
>LFRM01132314.1_pt1 | contig 14322 bp, 9 predicted proteins | sample 618341 | NCBI WGS metagenome assembly LFRM01 (sample SAMN03654438, study PRJNA283298) | anaerobic digester metagenome | isolation source: pool of bioreactors CSTR01a, CSTR02a, and CSTR03a thermophilic anaerobic... | place: Denmark: Kgs. Lyngby | collected 2014-05-21 | reverse complement strand
AAGCCCATACCACGCGAAAGGCTCACTGTTTCCAAGCTTTCAAAGGCACTCACATTGCTCATCACCACCAAGAGCTATTCCGTTGCCGCCAAAGAGCTCGGCATCAGGCTTCGAATGGAAGAAGGCCCTGTGATCGCTGCAAATATCATTGAAAAAGAGCTGCGAAAATGGCGCCGTATCGAAGGCTTGTCCGAGGATATCGTGCCTGCTCCGACGCCCGAACAACAGGAGATAGTATAATGACGCCAGATGCCGCACATACATTAGCAGACCTAAGGCCCGGTGAAAGCGGGATTGTTCAAAGCGTTGGAGGTGAAGACGCGCTCCACCGACATTTGCTTGATATGGGCATCACACCGGGTGTAAAGATTTTGCTTCAAAAGACCGCGCCAATGGGCGACCCGATTGAAATCCATTTACGCGGCTATGCACTTACCCTTCGTTTAGATGACGCACGAAAGATTATTTTAAGGTAATTATATTTTCGGGAAATGGCGCTTTGCACCTGCGATCCATCAAAATAACCGCGCTCATTTAGTCGATCGCATCACGCACTTCATTATGATCATTGCTCCTATCCCGCACCATTGTTCGTGCGGGATATTTTTATCTGATTAAATCATAAAAGAGAGATGTTATCATGCATTATACCTTTGCCTTAGCAGGCAATCAAAACAGCGGCAAAACCACATTGTTCAATCAACTTACAGGCAGCAATCAACATGTAGGCAATTGGCCAGGTGTTACGGTAGAGCAAAAGACAGGCACTATGCTGCATCACCATCATGGTTCCCAGACCCATATCGGTCTTCCCTGGCGCGTACGCAGAAACAAAAGCAATGATATCATTCCCCCAAAATACAGCGATGTCACCATCGTAGACCTTCCGGGCATCTACTCATTAAGCCCTTATTCACTCGAAGAGATCGTCAGCCGCAATTACATCGTGAAGGATAAGCCCGATGTCGTGATCAATATCATCGACGCTACCAGTCTGGAACGAAACCTGTATCTATCCCTTCAGCTCTTGCAGCTCAGCCGCCCTGTTGTCATCGCTCTTAACATGATGGATGAGGTGGAGACACGCGGCGATGCGATTGATATTGTTGGTTTGGAAAAAATCCTCGGTGTCCCGGTTGTCCCTATCTGCGCACGCAAAGGCGAAGGACTTGACGAGCTGGTACGGCGTACCATGGAGGTCGCAAAAAGCAAGCAGCTGCCCGCGAAGATCGACATATGCCAAGGCGCTGCGCACAAGGCATTGCACGCCATCTCCCATCTGATTGAGAATTCTGCCGCGGCGCATGACATGATGCCCCTGTATGCTGCAACCAAGCTGTTTGAAGGGGATCAGCCTCTGGCAGATGAGCTTGGATTATCAAGCGCAACCATGCATATAATCGAAGAAATCCTAACCGCAATGGAAAAAGAAGTAGGCATGGAGCGCGCTGCCGTCATGGCTGATACGCGCTACCGCTACATCGAAAGGCTTCTTAAGACCACCTACACGCGCGGCATTACAGAGGGTGACTCAACCACCGACCGCATCGATAAGATACTGACTCACCGTGCCCTTTCGATTCCGGTTTTTCTGCTCATGATGCTGCTCGTATTCTACATCACCTTTGGTCCAATCGGCATTTGGGTTGCTGATGGCTTTGCCGCACTTGTTGACCGCGGCATTGACCTCATTGCGACCGCTCTTGCGAACTGGCAGGTGGCAGCGTGGGTACAAGACCTCGTGGTGAGCGGCGCATTAATGGGCGTTGGAAGCGTGCTATCCTTCATGCCCACCATTCTCATTCTCTTCCTGCTGCTGTCGGTGCTGGAGGATAGCGGGTATATGGCTCGTGCTGCTTTCCTGATGGATAACCCCCTTCGCAAGATCGGACTGAACGGCCGCGCCTTCATCCCCATGATGATGGGCTTTGGCTGCACTGTCCCCGCTGTGATGAGCGCCAGAAGCATGAACACGCAGCGTGATCGCCGCTTTACCATCATGCTCACACCCTTCATGAGCTGCGGCGCAAAAGTACCGATCTACGCACTATTCACCAGCGCTTTTTTTCCGGGCAATCAGGTGCTTGTGATGAGCGGGCTTTACCTCCTTGGCATTTTGGTATCCATTGCTGCAGGCTTGCTGCTCAAACGCTTTGTGTTCCATGGCGACGCTGCGCCCTTCATCATGGAGCTGCCCACATACCGCTTGCCCACCATCGCCAATGTTGCGCGCCAGATGTGGGACAAAGCAAAGGATTTTATCAGGCGCGCCTTTACCGTCATTTTTATTGCCACGATGATGGTCTGGTTCTTGCAAAGCTTCACGTTCACCTTTGCTCCCGCCGCTACAATGGAGGAGAGCATGCTTGGCATTATCGCGGGATTCATCGCACCGATCTTCGCGCCCGCTGGTTTTGGCTCAGTGGAAGCTTCAACTGCGGTCATAACGGGTATACTAGCTAAGGAGAGCGTTGTCAGTACACTCGCCGTGCTCAGCGGCGTTGATGCTGAGAGCTCACAAATGCTGGTCACCCTGCACAGCATCTTTCCCTCTACCCTATCTGCCGTTTCCTTTTTGATCTTCATTCTGCTTTACATGCCCTGTGTTGCCGCCTACGCTGCTATGCGCAGGGAAATGGAAAGTACGCGCTGGGCATTTTCAACCGTCGCATTGCAAACAGGGCTGGCATGGGTGATTTCAACCCTTGTATTCCAGCTTGGCACACTGCTTGGACTTGGCTGACAAGCCTTGATAAAGGAGCGCTAGACATGACCATATCCACCATACTGAACCTATTGATCCCAGCTGCAATCCTCCTTTATGTCGCTTTTCTTTTGCGCCACATGATCAAAACCAGAAAGAACGGTCCCGCCTGCGGCGGATGCGCTGGATGCCCCATGTCAGGTAACTGCACTAAAGATCAACTCAACGAACATTTACAAGAGGAGTCGCCAAAGAATGAATAATCAATCAATCACCACCATGCGCCTTTATGGTGTGGTCACCGATTCGATCGTGGATGGACCTGGATTCCGCACTGCCATCTTTACTCAAGGCTGTATGCATCACTGCGAGGGCTGCCATAATCCTGACAGTCATGACCCAAGCGGCGGCAAGGAATGGACGCTTGATGACATCGAAGTAAAGTTCACCAACAATCCATTGCTTGACGGCATTACGCTCTCAGGCGGTGATCCCTTTATGCAGCCCGCAGGCTGCGCAGAACTAGCCCGCAGAGCGCATGCAAAGGGTCTCAATGTATGGACCTTTTCGGGCTATACCTATGAGCATTTGCTGGAGATGGCGAAGACCAACGCTGACTTTGCTGATCTCCTCAACGAAACCGATGTGCTGGTGGATGGACCCTTCGTCCTAGCACTTCGCTCCCTTGATCTTCTGTTTGCGGGTAGCAAAAATCAGCGCCTGATCGACTTACAAAAGACACGCGAAACAGGCACTATCACATTGTATCAGCCTCCTCAGTGGTGATGCCTATGACAAAGAAATTGATGCTTTTGGCAACAGGCGGAACGATTGCATGCACGCCCAGCGAGAAAGGGCTTATCCCGACTCTGAAGGCCTCCGATTTGCTCCAAGAGCTCGGCGGCCTGCTTCCCTGCGAGGTCATTGCTCGGGATGTATTCCTCATTGATTCCAGCAATATGCAGCCAGAGGAATGGTCTGCACTCGCCACCGCCGTAAGCGAAGCCCTTAGCGAGTGCGATGGCGTTGTCATCACCCACGGCACGGATACCATGGCATATACAGCAGCAGCGCTCAGCTTCATGCTCGCAGGCGCAGGAAAGCCCATCATCCTCACAGGCTCGCAGCTCCCGCTCTTTCATCCGCTGACAGATGCGCGCCAAAACCTCATGCGCGCGTTGACCGCTGCAATGGAGGATATTGCTGGTGTCTATGTTTGCTTTGACAGCAAGCTGATTTCAGGCGTTCATTGCGTCAAAACGCACACCACCTCCATGGATGCCTTTTCCACGGTCAACGCACCGCTTGCTGGCCACTTCGATGTGGATGGCGTGCATTTTACCTGCCCTCAGCCCTATTTTCCCTTGGATGCAGCCTTACCCTATCAGCCGCATGCCAATATCGACCCGCGCGTCTTTCTGCTCAAACTCGTGCCGGGCACATCACCCGATGTGCTGCGCTTTGTGAAGAATGCCGGATACCGCGGGCTAGTGATTGAGGCCTTCGGGCTTGGCGGACTGCACTATATCCGCCGAAACCTTGTGGAGGCACTCGCGCAGCTCAGCGAGAGCGGCATTTTCGTGCTGGTGATCAGCCAATGCCTATACGAAAGAGCTGATCTAAGCGTGTATGAGGTCGGTCGAGGAGTGATGCGAGAGTACGTGTTCAGCGGTCACGACATGACTACCGAAAGTGCTGTATGCAAAATGATGTGGGCACTCGGTCAGGAAAACCCTGCACAGTGGCTCACCCACTCTTTGGTAGGCGAATTCAGCAGCATCGAGCCCTTGTCCTAAAGCTATATATCAAAAAGGTACGCCATGCTCATCAAAGCATAGCGTACCTTTTTGAATATCAGCCGACAGTTCACATCGTTGGTTTGAGCTGTCTTTCAAATACCATCAGCTCATCCTCTACTCCCAAAAAATCGAATCCATATTTCTTGGCAATATGCTTCGTCGCTTCCTGCCTTGCATCGCATTCCATCACAACGCTTCTCAGTCCGAGTTGCTCGCCGCGGCGAATCATCGCTTCGGTCACTTCACTGGCGATTCCCTGATGCCAGTATGCGCTGCCAATGATCCAACCGAGCTCAAAGCAGTGCTCATCCCGATAGGGATGAAAAATCACATGCCCGATCACCTTACCGTTTTTTTGTTGCAGCGCAAAGACACTTGGCCCATCGCCTATCCCTACAGCTGCTATGAATTCCCTTGTTTGCTGCATTGTGAAGGGCGGTTCAATGAACTTCATGACCTGCGCGTCCGACAAAACTTCATACAAGTCCTCTGCATCTTCCAGTCTAAACTTTCGAATACAGAATCGTTCCGTTTGGATCATTGGAAAACCCTCATTTCAATACTTGTAATTGTCTTTGATGAAAATTCACCCCCGACACAGCTCACGCAATGTCAGGGGTGAATCAATGCTTTTCGTTAAGCTATATTGCTTCTTAGAAGTTTTCTACCAAGGTGATATCCTTGTAGCGCTTCATGCCTGTTCCGGCAGGAATCAGCTTACCGATAATGACGTTCTCCTTGAGGCCAAGCAGCGGATCGACCTTGCCCTTGATAGCGGCATCGGTCAGTACGCGGGTGGTTTCCTGGAAAGAAGCGGCAGAGAGGAAGCTCTCTGTTGCAAGACTTGCCTTGGTAATACCAAGCAGCACACGCTTTGCAATGGCAGGACGGCCATCCTGCTCAATGGTTGCATGGTTCGCTTCTTCAAAACGATAAATATCAACAAGTGCACCTGGCAGCAGCGCAGTGTCACCGCTATCCTCCACACGAACCTTACGCAGCATCTGCTTCACGATAATTTCGATATGCTTATCGCTAATGTTAACGCCTTGCTGACGGTATACGCTGAGAACTTCGCGCAGCAGATAGTCCTGAACGGACTTCACGCCTAGGATACGAAGCAGGTCATGGGGGTTGATGGAGCCTTCGATCAGCTCATCACCAGCCTCAACATGCTGACCTTCCATTACCTTGATACGGCTGCCGTAGTTGATCTGATAGACCTTCTGCTCGGAATTATCTTCCTCGCTTGTAACCGTAACTTCGCGCTTTTTCTTGTTTTCGCCCATGGAGACTTTACCGCTGATTTCACTCAGCGTTGCGTCACGCTTAGGCTTACGAGCTTCAAACAGCTCCTCAACGCGGGGAAGACCCTGCGTGATATCGTCGCCGCTTGCAATACCGCCTGTATGGAATGTACGCATTGTCAGCTGTGTTCCGGGCTCACCGATAGCTTGTGCAGCGATGATACCAACAGCCTCACCAACGTCCACAGCGCCGCCTGTTGCAAGGTTAGCACCGTAGCAACGAGCACAAACGCCCGTTTCGTTGCGGCATGTGAGGACGCTTCTTACATAAGCCTTCTTGATGCCTGATTCCACGATTTGCTTTGCCTTTTTATGGTTGATGCTTTCATTGAGCGTCGCGAGGATTTCTCCTGTTTCGGGATGCACAATATCAGCAGCAGCCACGCGGCCGTTCAGGCGATCTTCCAAGCTTTCAATGACTTGGTTGCCGATGGTGATTTCCTGTACGAAGATACCACGTACATTTTCCCCACGCACAGCAAAACAGTCAACCTCGCGAACGATAACTTCCTGAGAAACGTCGACTAGACGGCGGGTTAGGTAACCTGAGTCAGCTGTACGAAGTGCGGTATCAGCCAATGATTTACGGCTACCATGCGAAGACAGGAAGAATTCCAAAACCTTCAGGCCCTCACGGAAGTTTGCACGGATCGGAAGCTCTAGGGTACGTCCTGAAGGCGAAGCCATCAGTCCACGCATACCGGCAAGCTGCGAAACCTGCGCGGCGCTACCACGAGCACCAGAATCTGTCATCATACGGATGGGGTTGAACTTATCAAGTCCGGGCAGGATCTTAGCGCGCAAGGTTGCGGTTGCATTGTTCCAAACCTCAACAACTGCTGCATAACGCTCATCCTCAGCGATGAGACCCATGTGGTAGTTATTGTTGATTTCAGCAACAGCAGCATCAGCAGCTTCGAGTACCTCGGGCTTATCCGGAGGAACGATGATATCGCTAACGGATACCGTAATCGCGCCGCGGGTCGAATACTTAAAGCCTAGTGATTTGACATCATCAAGCACCTGAGCGGTCTTGTGAATGCCATGCTTTTGATATACCTCGTCGATGATCTTGCCAACTTCTTTTTTGCCAACCAATGTATCAACTTCAAGAGCATACATCTCATCAAGGCAAGTGCGGGGCTTACGTCCGATGTCCTGAGGAATTACCTCGTTAAACAGGAGCAGACCCAACGTACAGTCGATGATCTTTTTGCCCTTTTGGCCTTCAAACTCGCGCTCCATACGCACCTTGATCGGTGACTGAAGGCTGAGCTGGTTGGTTTGATATGCCATCATCGCTTCGTTAGGACAGGTATAGATGCTTCCTGCACCCAGTCCGTCCTCGCGATCGATTGTCAGGTAGTAGCAGCCGATAACCATATCCTGCGAGGGAGACATGACGGGCTTACCATCCTGAGGCTTTAGAATGTTATTATGAGCAAGCATGAGGAAACGTGCCTCTGCTTGTGCTTCCATTGACAGGGGAACGTGAACAGCCATCTGGTCACCGTCAAAGTCCGCATTGTATGCAGTACATACCAGCGGGTGAAGCTTGAGTGCTTTACCTTCAACAAGCACAGGCTCAAATGCCTGAATGCCCAAGCGGTGAAGTGTAGGTGCGCGGTTTAGAAGCACAGGATGCTCCTTGATAACGCTCTCTAGGATATCCCAAACTTCGGGACGTCCCTTCTCCACCATGCGCTTTGCATTCTTGCCATGATGTGCTTTCTTTAGGGTAACTAGGCGCTCAATGACAAAGGGCTTGAACAGCTCAAGTGCCATTTCCTTTGGCAGACCGCATTGGTAGAGCTTGAGCTCAGGACCAACAACGATAACCGAGCGGCCTGAGTAGTCAACACGCTTGCCAAGCAAGTTCTGACGGAAACGTCCCTGCTTACCGCGAAGAAGATCAGAAAGCGACTTCAAAGCACGGTTGCCGGGGCCTGTAACTGCGCGGCCACGACGGCCATTGTCAATCAGAGCGTCAACTGCTTCTTGCAGCATACGCTTCTCATTGCGAACAATGATGTCAGGTGCACCCAGCTCAAGCAAACGCTTGAGGCGGTTGTTACGGTTGATGACGCGGCGATAGAGGTCATTGAGGTCACTGGTTGCGAAACGGCCACCGTCCAGCTGCACCATGGGGCGCAGATCCGGAGGAATGACAGGTACAACATCCAGGATCATCCACTCAGGCTTGTTATTGCTCTGGCGGAATGCCTCGATAACTTCCAAACGCTTCACAGCACGCGCACGCTTTTGACCTTCTGTATCGCGGTCGCGTTCTTTTTCAATCAGCTCTGCAATTTCCTTCTTGAGCTTTTCGCTAATCGCGTCAAGGTCAAGATCCATCAGCATTTGCTTGACGGCTTCTGCGCCCATTCCGGCTTTGAAGCTGCCCTTACCACATTTTGCCTCAACCTCGCGGTACTTGGCATCTGTGATTAGCTCATACCTTTTCAGACCCGTCAGCGCGGTATCGCCCGGATCCAAAACGATGAAGTTGGCAAAGTAGAGCACTTTTTCAAGTGAACGCGGGCTTACATCCAGCAGCATACCCATGCGGCTAGGAATCCCCTTAAAGTACCAAATGTGACTGACAGGTGCTGCGAGCTGGATATGACCCATGCGCTCGCGGCGAACCTTCGCACGTGTAACCTGAACACCGCACTTGTCGCAGACCTTGTTCTTGTCCTTGAACTTGATGCGTTTGTATTTTCCGCAATTGCATTCCCAGTCCTTTTGTGGTCCGAAAATGCGTTCACAGAACAAACCGTCACGTTCAGGTTTCAAGGTACGATAGTTAATGGTTTCTGGTTTTGAAACCTCGCCATAGCTCCAGTTCAAGATCTGCTCAGGCGAAGCCATACCGATCTGGATGGAATCGAGGTTAGTAAGTTCAAACAAAACGCGGCACTCCCTTTCGGTCTATGGGCTAGATCGCTTATTCTTCGTTCTCGGGTTTTGCATCCTGCTCATCATCTAAGTCGATTGTGAGCATATCATCACCCAAGTCCATATCAAACTCATCAAGATCATCATCAAGTGTGAAATCAACATCCACGTCTTCGTCCACAACGATATCATCCGTTGTGTCCACATCGACCTGTTCTGCTTCTGCCTCAACCTCTGCGTACTGAGCTGAAGCTGCTGCCTCGGCCTCGATCTCATCGTCTTCCAGTTCGCGTAGAATGATCTGATTCTTATTGGTATCCAGCACGCGCACGTCTAGTGCAAGGGATTGCAGTTCCTTAATGAGCACCTTAAAGCTCTCGGGAACGCCCGGCGCGGGGATATTGGTACCCTTCACGATTGCCTCGTAGGTCTTTACGCGGCCGACAATATCGTCCGACTTGACCGTGAGGATTTCTTGCAGGGTATTTGCTGCACCGTAAGCTTCCAGTGCCCAAACTTCCATCTCACCAAAACGCTGTCCGCCAAACTGTGCCTTACCACCCAAGGGCTGCTGGGTAACCAGCGAATAAGGACCAACGGAGCGAGCATGCATCTTATCATCAACCAAGTGATGAAGCTTGAGGAAGTACATATAGCCAACGGTTACGGGGTTTTCGAATTCGTCGCCTGTACGGCCATCGCGAAGCGTGGTTTTACCATTGGTATCCATGCCTGCAAGCCTGAGGGTATCTTCGATATCCTCCTCGGTCGCGCCATCAAAGACGGGGGTTGCTACATGCCAGCCAAGTGCCTTTGCAGCCATACCAAGGTGAACCTCAAGAACCTGTCCGATGTTCATACGAGACGGAACGCCCAGAGGATTCAGCACGATTTCAAGCGGCGTACCATCAGGCATCAGAGGCATATCTTCCTCGCGCATAATGCGGGAAACAACACCCTTGTTACCATGGCGGCCTGCCATCTTATCGCCAACACTGATCTTACGCTTTTGAGCGATATATACGCGAACCATCTGGTTGACACCAGGGGAAAGTTCGTCTTTGTTCTCGCGCGTGAATACCTTCACGTCAACAACAATGCCGCCCTCACCATGGGGTACGCGCAGGGATGTGTCACGAACTTCGCGGGCTTTTTCGCCGAAGATTGCACGGAGCAAACGTTCCTCTGCGGTCAGGTCCGTTTCGCCCTTAGGCGTTACTTTTCCAACGAGGATGTCGCCGCTGCGAACCTCAGCACCAATGCGGATAACGCCTTCTTCGTCAAGATCCTTGACGGCATCATCGCCGATGTTGGGGATATCGCGAGTGATTTCTTCAGGTCCAAGCTTTGTTTCGCGGGCTTCGGACTCAAACTCAGAAATATGGATGGAGGTATATATATCCTCCTTGACAAGCTTTTCACTGATGAGAACAGCATCCTCATAGTTATAGCCTTCCCAAGTCATGAAACCAATCAGTACGTTGCGGCCGAGTCCGATTTCGCCCATCTCAGTGGAAGGACCATCGGCAAGCAGATCGCCTTTTTCAACAATCTGTCCTTGAATGACGCGGGGATGCTGATTGATGCATGTGCCTTGGTTGCTGCGGGCAAACTTGCTGAGGCGGTAGTCGTGCATTTGTCCAAGTTTGTCGCGGACGATGATCTCATCACCGGAAACCTTGGAAATCACGCCATCCTGCTTTGCAAGAAGCACAACGCCGCTATCCTGTGCTGCCTTGTACTCCATGCCTGTACCGATGATCGGCGCTTCAGGAATGAGGAGCGGAACTGCCTGACGCTGCATGTTGGAACCCATGAGTGCACGGGTTGCGTCATCGTTCTCAAGGAAGGGGATCATAGCGGTTGCAACCGACACAACCTGACGAGGGCTTACATCGATGTAGTCCACTTGATCGCTGCGTACCTGAAGGATTTCATCCTTATCACGAACCGGGATGCGCTCATTGAGGAAGTTACCCTCAGGGCTCATCGGCTCATCAGCCTGTGCGATCTTGTAGAAGTCTTCCTCATCCGCAGTCATGTAGACAATATCGTTTGTCACTCTATTGGTCTTTTTGTCAACGCGGCGATAAGGCGCTTCAATGAAGCCATATTCGTTGATGCGTGCATAGGTTGCCAATGAGCCGATCAGACCGATGTTTGGTCCTTCAGGGGTCTCAATGGGGCAAATACGCGCATAGTGTGAGTAGTGAACGTCACGCACTTCAAAGGAAGCACGGTCACGGTTTAGACCGCCGGGTCCAAGAGCCGACAGACGGCGCTTATGCGTCAGCTCTGCAAGCGGGTTGGGCTGATCCATGAACTGCGAGAGCTGAGACGAACCAAAGAATTCCTTGATTGCCGCACTCACAGGACGGATGTTGATTAATTCGCCTGGGCGAACTTCATCTGCATCCTGAATCGCCATACGCTCACGAACCACACGCTCCAAACGGTTCAGACCGATACGGATCTGATTTTGAAGCAGCTCGCCAACGCTGCGCAGGCGGCGGTTACCCAGATGGTCGATATCATCTGTATAGCCAACGCCATAGGGCAAGCCAAGCAAATAGTTGACGGAGGACGCAATGTCAGCTGGGATGATGTGCTTTGGCACAAGCTCATGAATACGAGCGTGCGCATGCTGACGGAGCAGCTCTTCATCGTCCCCGCAAGCCTCGATGATTTCCATCAAGACAGGATAGAAGACATTCTCGTTGATCCCCGCTTCTTTAGGAGCAAAAGGCAGGTAACCCGCAGCATCCACAAAGTGGTTGCCTACAACGCGGTGTACATGGTTTTCAACCTGTATATCAACGCTGTTAATGCCTGCATTTTGAATCTGGCGCGCAACATCCTTTTCAATCATATCGCCCTTTTTGACAAAGATCTCGCCTGTTGACGGATCGACAATGTCCTCAGCGGCTACGTGATCCTGAATGCGCGTCGCAACAGAAAGCTTCTTGTTGAACTTATAGCGGCCAACGCGCATAAGATCATAACGCTTGGGATCAAAGAATAGGGAGTTGAAGAGATTTTGAGCACTTTCACGCGTAGGCGGTTCGCCCGGCTTTTGGCGCTTGTAAATCTCAATGAGACCCTCATCGCGGCTCTTTGCGTTATCGCCCTTCTGGATGGTCGCCATCAGGCGTTCGTCCTCGCCCATCAGGTTAATGATCTCAGCGTCTGTGCCATAGCCCAAAGCGCGCAAAATCAACGTGATTGGGAGCTTTCTTGCGCGATCAATGCGCACCCATAGCACGTCGTTAGAGTCTGTTTCATATTCCAGCCACGCGCCGCGATTCGGGATAACAGTGGTGGAAAATAGATGTTTACCAGTTTTATCGATCTGACGCCCGTAGTATACACCCGGGGAACGAACAAGCTGGCTAACGATGACGCGTTCTGCGCCATTGATAATAAAGGTACCGTGTTCGGTCATGAGGGGAAAGTCACCCATGAAAACGTCGGATTCCTTGATTTCGCCCGTCTCGCGGTTCTTCAGGCGGACAAACACCTTCAGTGGAGCTGCATAGACCATGTCGCGTTCTTTGCAACGTTCTACGCTGTTCTTAGGCTCGTCCAAGGAATAATCGACAAATTCCAGAGACAAGTTCTCGGTATAGTCAACGATCGGTGATACGTCGTCAAGCACCTCTCGCAGGTCGACTTCCAGAAAACGTTTATACGAATTCTTCTGCACTTCGATAAGATCGGGCATATCCACAACTTCATCAATGCGCGCGAAGCTCATACGCTTCCTCAGTTTCCCCATTTCTACCTCATGCACCATAAATGCCATCACCCCTTATGTTCTCGCAGCGTACCTAGAAACGAATACTACTCCCGTGAAAAAACAACATAATTTTCTTGTTGCTTTTTTCCCGTCATACATGTACAATACCAATCAACGGGTAGGCGCAGCTTCGCATAGTAACGATACTGATGCAAGTTAATATTATAGCGTCTAAATGCCTACGTGTCAATACACATAGGCAAATTCGTTATCTTTTCAAATACATTTTGTAATACAGGAGAAAATCAATGACAAAATTCGGTCAAGTAAATGCTTATAACGACTCTACCGGACTTGCCACAATCCATTACGTCAGACCAGATGCGTGCGATAAATGCGGTGCATGCGGCATGGGGAGCAAGACCGGATCAATCGATTTGATCGCGGAGTGCAAAGAAGGCGATTGGGTACGCGTTGAACTTCCTGATGAACGATTCATCACAGCCAGCGCTCTTGCATACGGACTCCCCTTGCTCGGATTCTTGCTTGGATTGTTCCTTGGCTACTTTCTGTCCGACAGCAATGAGCTATGGGCGATCTTCGGCAGCATTTTTGGTCTTGGTCTATGCATGCTCGCGCTCAAGATCAACGAGAAGCGCATCGCAGGCAAGCCCGAATGGTCACCCCATGTTGTAGCAGTCTATCAAACCAAACCCGACCTAGCAGAAATCGGGTGCAGCGGACCCATGTAATTCCATGTTGTTACCAAGTGCCCCAAGGTCATCATCACGATGAATCTTCGGGCACTTTTTTCATCCTGTCACATTTTGACCGTTGTTGACCAAAACAAACAACCATCAAGGTTTTGTCCCGCAACATGCCCAAAACCCCAAGAGAAACTCTGTGAAGAAATCAAAGCACTTTTGCTGTTCAAATACCGAAAAATGTGGTATACTACTAGTGCTATATGGGATCGTAAGCAATGAGATTGGAAAAACACATTCCTTTGTTTCGGATGACGTGCAGCGGCTGCGTTGCGCGAGACTTTTTCTATATCTATTTACGACAAAAACCTCAGCAAATGGGATCGGATACGGCGTAATGCGTACCGTCCTCTTGATAATGAATGTAAGAAAGCGCGCCTCAAGCGCAAGAAGGAGGCCAAAATGGCAGAAAGTGAACAGAAGCTTCGCATTATACCCCTTGGTGGCGTCGACGAGTTCGGCAAGAACATCACTGTAGTCGAATATGGCGAAGATATGCTCGTCGTGGACTGTGGCTCAATTTTCCCAAAAGAAGACATGCTCGGCGTTGACCTTGTCATCCCAGATGTAACGTACCTGATCAAAAACAGAGAGCGCATTCGCGGCATGTTGATCACCCATGGTCATGAAGATCATATCGGTGCAACACCTTATGTATTGCGCCAAGTTCCTATGCCCCTGTACGGAACCAAGCTCACCTTGGCTCTCATTGATCTAAAGCTCAAGGAGCACCGCGTGAACGGCGTCTCCCTGAATGTCATCAAGCCCCGCGATGAAATCCAGCTTGGCTGCTTTAAGATTAAGTTCATTCACGTGAATCACTCCATCGCAGGCGCTGTAGCCATTGCGATCACATCGCCTGCAGGCACCATTATCTTTAGCGGCGACTTTAAGATCGACTTTACGCCAATTGATAATCAGGTGACTGACCTAGCCAGCTTTGCAGCACTCGGCAGCGAAGGCGTGCTTGCATTTCTTTGCGAGTCAACCAACGTAGAGCGCAAGGGCTATACCATCAGCGAAACGAAGATCGGTCAGACCTTCATTGATATGTTCCAGCAAGCAAAGGGACGCGTTATCGTCGCGATGTTTGCCAGCAACGTGCACCGTGTTC
>LFRM01071331.1_pt2 | contig 14322 bp, 12 predicted proteins | sample 618341 | NCBI WGS metagenome assembly LFRM01 (sample SAMN03654438, study PRJNA283298) | anaerobic digester metagenome | isolation source: pool of bioreactors CSTR01a, CSTR02a, and CSTR03a thermophilic anaerobic... | place: Denmark: Kgs. Lyngby | collected 2014-05-21 | reverse complement strand
GAAGCCTTTGCTACAAAGCCAGAACTACTGCCAGAAAAACTGGCTGGAGTGACTATTCCAGCAGATGCTAGAAAGGATCTAGAGAGCGGAAAGTATCTCTTTGGCCGGGGCATATTTGATATGAAGACAGGCGTGTCCACACTTATGCATGTAATGGAGGAGATATCCCTAGATCTTGATAACTTAGAAGGCAACCTAGTCTTTGCTGCAGTTTGTGATGAGGAGTCTGGCTCAGCAGGTATGTTAAGTGTTGTCCCTAGGCTGGTAGAGCTTATGGACAAGGAGGGCTTTGATTATCAGGCTGTTATTGATACTGACTACTCAGCCCCCCGCTTTGAAGGGGATGAAACTAGATATATTTATGTGGGTACTGTGGGTAAGCTCATGCCTAGCTTCTATGTTGTGGGTAGCGAAACCCATGGAGGGGACCCCTATATAGGCCTAGACCCCAACCAGATTTCTTCTGCTATTATGGAAGAAATGAATCTGGCCATGGCCTATGCTGATGAGGCGGAAGGAGAGGTAACCGTTCCTCCAGTCTCCCTTCGCCAGCAGGATCTTAAGCCTGAGTATTCTGTGCAGACAGCTAAGACTGCCTACCTTTACTTTAATTTTTCAACCCACTCACTAACTCCAGATGAGATGATGGTAAAGGTTAAGGAGGGTGCCTTAAGAGCCTTTAAAAAGACAATTGACAGCCTTAAAGAAGAATTTGCAGTTTACTCCCAGCGCTCAGGTTTTAATCACTATGAATTACCCTGGAAGGAGACAGTCCTTTCCTATAGTGAGCTCTACGAAGAGGTGAAAAAAGAGAGGGGTCAAGAGCTAGATAGAAGTCTTGAAGAGTTAGAGAAGAGACTTTTAGAAGCTGGTGAGCTTGATGAAAGGGAGCATGCTCTTAAGATGGTAGAACATGTCCATAGTATGTGGTCAGATAAAGACCCAGTGGTTATTGCCTACTACTCACCACCCTATTACCCCCATATCTACGTTAAAGGGGATACTGATAAAGAAAAGGCTCTTCTAAATGCCGTTGCCAAGTCTCAGGAGAATTGTAAGAGTGACTATAAGATTAGGATCAGAAAGTTCTATCCTTATATATCTGACCTAAGCTACGCAGCTGCTCCTAGAGAAGAGGGGGCTGTTGAAAGCCTTAAGTCTAACATGCCAGGTTTTGGCACAAGATATAAGCTGCCATTAGAGGAGATGAAAAGACTAAATCTTCCTGTTGTAAATATCGGGCCCTTTGGCAAGGATGCCCATAAGTTTACAGAAAGAGTAGAAATAGACTACTCCTACAATGTGGCACCGGGTCTTGTCAGAGACACAATTGAAAATTTACTCAAGTAGGGTTAAGGGCATCAAAGGGTGCCCTTTTTTTGAGTCATATAGGGTATATTGATTAATAAAAAAAATATGAGCAAAATAAAAAAAGACCTTTTTAAAGGCGACTAGGTATAAAACAAGTCAAAAAAGGAATCCTTTATAAATAATAAAGCCAAATATTAGCAAAAATGTCAATTGTTTGATAAAATACTGAAATTGATTTATACTAAAGAGGTTAAGAAAAAAAAGGAGGCTTTTATATGAGAAGCAAAAAACATCTTATCCTACTATTAGTAATAATGCTGGTTTCGCTTTTAGTTGTTGGCTGTGGTAGTAAGGACGCTCCAAAAACTGAAGAGGTAATCCCAGAAGAAACTGAAAAAGTTGAAGATAATAAAGAACCTGAGGAAGAGGAAGAAGCTGATGCTGTTACCAGTGCATCAATTGTAGATAATAATGAAGATTTTCTTAAGTCCATTTCTAAGGATGGTAACTGGATTACTGCCCTTCTTACTGATCTAAGCTTTGAAGAGGAACTTGTTCTTGAAGGAGATGGCTTTGAAAGTAATGGCAAGCCAGATAGAAAGATTGGCCTTTACTCAACTGATGCCGACAAGAATATCACTTCCTATACACTAAGTGCACCTAAACTTACAATTAAAAGCTCTCCAGCTAGAATGCTAAACGGAACCTTTATTGGCGATATCTATGTTGATGCTGATAATTTCCTATTACAAGGCATGAAGGTGGAAGGAAATGTTTATTTCACTTCTGAAAGCGCTCAGGAAACCTTTGTTAATGAGGATAGTGAAGTAACAGGGGTTATCGAACTAGTAGACTAGGTAGAAATTAAAGGGTGGCAAGTACTACCCTTTTTTTGATGTTTTTATTCTTTATATCTAAGGTTAAAGCTAAATAAAAGAATAATGTAAGACAAGAAGTGCTCTTGATTCTTTTAAAAATGATAAGAACTTGATATAAGAAAATCATTCATTTATAATGTATCCTGTTGAGATATAAAAAAGGAGGCTTTTTAAATGAGAAGCAAAAAGTATCTTGCACTACTATTAGTAGTGATGTTAGTTTCTATTTTAGCTGTTGGTTGTGGAAGTGATGATACTCCAAATACCGATGAACCAGCTACAAATGGAAATGAAGAAAAAGAAGAAGGCGAAAAACAAGAAGGCGAAGAAGTAGATGGAACTAGTTCTGCTACCTTTGGCCTTGACGAGGAGCAGTATCTAACCTTTGTACTAGATGCTGAGCCATCCACCCTAGACCCTTCAAAGGGTGCTGACAACTACTCCAATACAATTCTACTAAATGTTATGGAACCCCTTCTAAGACTAGAAGAGGACAGCGACAACAACACTGCTATTGCTGCAGCTGGTGCTGAAAGCTGGGAAGCCAACGAAGACGGAACTGTTTGGACCTTCAAAATAAGAGATAATACCTGGTCTGATGGAGTTAAAGTAAGAGCTCAAGACTATGAATATGGTATTAAGAGATCTCTTGATCCTGACACTGCATCTCCCTATTCTTGGATCATAGGAGACATCAAGAATGCTTCTAAGGTTAACAGTGGAGAACTACCAGTTGATGAACTGGGTGTTAAGGCTCTTGACGACGAAACTCTAGAGATTACCCTAGAAAACCCAACTCCATACTTTGAGCAACTAACCTATAATAGGACCATGCTTCCTCAAAGGCAAGATATTGTTGAGGCCCAAGGCGATAAGTTTGGTACAGAGATTGAAACAGTTGTATTCAACGGTCCCTTTACTCTAAGTACATGGGTTCACAATAGCGAGCTAATTCTTACAAAGAATGAAAGCTACTGGAATGCTGAAGAAGTTCTAATGGAAACAGTAAACCTAAAGATTATCCAAGATGAGAACGCTAGACTAAACTCTCTAACCAACGGTGAAATTGATGGTTCTGCCACCAATAGACCTGAGTGGAGAGAGCAGTTTATGGCTAATGAAGATATGGTTCACTACGAAGTAGTTAACCCAACAACCTTCTTTATGTTCTTTAATACCCAGGATGAAGTTTTCTCCAATGCTAACATTAGAAAGGCCTTCTCAGCTGCTGTTGATAGAGAAGAGCTTGCCAATGTTATCTTTGATGGTATCCATACACCTGCCTATGGCTGGGTTCCTCCAACCATGAACATTGGTGATGATGAGTACAGAAGCCTTGTTGATGGTCCTGTTGAAAAACTAGTTAAGGAAGAAGACCCAGTTGAGCTTCTTCAAAAAGGACTTGAAGAACTGGGAATGGATACTGATCCTTCTAAGTTAACAGTTACAATTTCTCTAGGTGGAACTGACCAATGGTTTAGAACCTATGGTGAGTATCTACAACAGGTATTTAATACTAAACTAGGCGTTGACTTCCAGGTTCAGCAAATGGAATGGCCTGTATTTGATAGCAATGTTAACAAAGGTGACTTCCAAATTGGTTACATGTCTTGGGGAGCTGACTACAACGACCCATCCAACATGCTTAACCTCTTTAGATCCGATGCAGGAGCTATTGGCACTGGTTGGGTAAATGAGAGATATGATGAGCTAATCGACCTTGCTGGAAAAGAGATGGATGTTGCTAAGCGTCTTGAGTATTTCAGAGAAGCTGAAGGAATTTTGCTTTATGAAGATGCTGCTGTAGCACCTATTGTATTCCCAAGATCCAACATTTTCAGATATGAATATGTTCATAATCTAGGAATCAACCCCTTTAGTACGCAAGGCTATAAAAACGCCTATACCTGGTTCAGAGAACCAGCCAACTAAGGTTCAAGCTTGATAGCAGTTTATAGAATCTTCTATAAACTGCTATTTTTTAGAAGAGGAGTCAAGGATGAAAAAATACATAATAAAGAGAATAGCCTATATGCTGCTCACTCTTTGGATTGTAATAACTCTAACATTCTTTTTAATGCACAGTATCCCAGGAGATCCTCTGGCCTACATGGCTAAGACCCTACCCGAACAGACAAGAATTAACTTTTATGAAAAATATGGCCTTGATAAGCCTGTCTATGTTCAGTATGGAATCTTTATGAAAAACCTAATAACCAAAGGGGACCTGGGAGAATCCATTAGATATCCAGGCCGGACGGTTACAGACACCATATCCAAGCATGCAACAGTTTCAGGAAGACTGGGGCTTCAAGCTATAGCTGTAGGTATTACAATAGGAATTGTTTTAGGAGTTATAGCTGCTCTTAATAGGAACAGGTGGCCCGACTACCTAGTCATGTTTATAGCTATTTTGGGGGTTACAGTTCCTTTATTTATTATAGCTGCTCTCCTTCAATACACCCTATCTGTAAAGTTTAAGCTCCTTCCCACCACAGGCTGGGGTAAGTTTAAGCACACTATTATTCCTACCATTGCCATGTGTTTTGGCTCTATAGCCACCTATGCCAGGTATATGCGCTCCAATGTCCTAGAAGTTATCAACCAGGACTATATTCTGACTGCCCAAGCCAAGGGAGTAAGCCCCTTTAACGTGGTTAGAAAACACGTTCTTAGAAATGCTATCCTACCTGCTATAACAATTCTTGGACCCCAGATAGCTGGTATTTTTACAGGTTCTTTTGTTATAGAAAGGATTTTTTCTATTCCAGGACTGGGCTCCTACTATATAAGCTCTATTTCTGATAGGGACTATACTATGATTATTGGTACCACAGTCTTCTATGCTGCCCTATTTATAGTTTCCCAGCTGGTAGTTGACCTGCTCTATGGCGTTGTTGACCCAAGAATCAGGGTTTCTGGGGATAATTAGGAGGACTCATGGAAAATGTAATTACTCAAGATAAATTCAAACACATTGGGCCAGATCCCAGTATGGGAGATGAACTGGCCAGGCCTAGAGTTAGCTACTGGCAGGATGCCTGGAGAAGGCTAAAGACCAATAAGGTAGCAATGGTAGCCATTGTAGTTTTATTTTTGATACTTGTTATGACCATTGTTGGACCTCATATAAATGGTTTTAAATATGAAGTTATGGACCCTACCAAGGTCAATGGTAAGCCCAATTCCACCCACTGGTTTGGTACAGATGAACTGGGAAGGGATATCTTTTCAAGAGTCTGGCAAGCTGGTAGATCATCTATGATCATCGGCCTTGTTGGTGCCTTTATTTCAACCGTAGTTGGCTCAATTTACGGGGCCTTTGCCGCCTATAAAGGAGGCAAGATTGATAACATAATGATGAGGATAGTAGAGGTTCTCACCTCTATTCCCTACCTGATTGTAGTTATTATTATCTCCATTGTTATTGATTCCAGGGGCATAGGTACCCTGATACTAACCCTGACACTAACAGGTTGGTGCGGTATGGCCAGGCTAGTAAGAGGCCAGATGCTCCAGCTTAAGCAGCAGGAATTTATTATGGCAGCCCAGGCACTAGGAGTAAGTCCTTGGAAGATAATTAGAAAGCACCTAATTCCCAACTCCTTGTCTGTAGTTATTGTTGCCATTACCTTTGATATCCCTGGCTACATCTTTGCTGAGTCCTTCCTGTCCTACCTAGGTCTTGGACCCCAGCCCCCAGCAACTTCCTGGGGAGCTTTGGCCTCGGCTGCTCAGCAGAAGTTTATCTTCTATCCCTACCAGCTTTTCTTTCCAGCGCTGATGATAGCCCTGACCATGCTGTCCTTTACCCTACTAGGTGATGGCCTGAGGGACGCCTTGGATCCAAAGCTGAGACAATAGGAGAAGAAAATGAGTAAAGTATTAGAAATTAAAAATCTAAGCGTATCCTTTCATACCTATGCCGGTGAGGTAAAGGCTGTTAGGGATGTCAGCTTTGAACTTGATAGAAAAGAGACCTTGGCTATAGTTGGGGAGTCTGGTTGTGGTAAGACTGTAACTGCCAAGGCCATACTAAGGCTTCTTAAAACTCCTCCAGCTGAAATAAAAAAGGAGTCTCAAATTCTCTTTGATGGTGAAGAAGTCACTAAGATGGATAAGAAGAGGCTACTTTCATATCGAGGCCAGGATGTTTCTATGATTTTCCAGGACCCTATGACCTCTTTAAATCCTACCATGACTGTAGGGGCCCAGATAATGGAGGCCCTAGAGATTCACAAGAAGATGAAGAAGAAGGAGGCCGAGGCCGAGGCAATAAGACTACTTAAATTAGTTAACATGCCCAATGCCAAGGAGAGGATCAAGCAGTATCCCCATGAGCTTTCAGGTGGTATGCGCCAGAGGGTTATGATAGCCATTGCCCTTTCTTGTAATCCAAAGGTCCTTTTAGCTGATGAACCTACCACTGCCCTGGATGTTACCATCCAAGCCCAGATTATAGACCTTCTTTCTGAGCTTAAAGAAGAGTTTGATACCTCGATTATACTAGTGACCCATGACCTGGGAGTTGTTGCCAACTTTGCTGATAGAATCCAGGTAATGTATGCAGGTAAAATTGTGGAGACTGGTCTTAAAGAAGAAATCTTCTACAAGCCCCATCATCCCTATACCTGGGCTCTTTTGAACTCAATTCCCAGCCTTGATAAGGAGAGTAAGGAAGAGCTCTATTCTCTAGGAGGAACCCCACCAGATCTTATCCTACCCCTTGTAGGTTGCCCCTTTGCTTCTAGGTGTGATTATGCCATGGAGATATGTAGAGAGCAGGCCCCAGAAACTACAATACTTTCAGATAACCATAAGGTAGCCTGCTGGCTCCAGCATCCCGAGGCTCCTAGGGTTGAAAGACCCATCCTGTCAGGAGGTGCTAATCGTGGCTAAGGATACTTTATTTGAAATTAAGGAACTAAAAAAATACTTCCAAGTTGGCAAGGACAAGACCCTGAAGGCTGTAGATGGTATCAATCTTGAGATTAAAAAGGGAGAGACCCTGGGCCTTGTAGGTGAGTCAGGCTGTGGTAAAACCACCTGTGGTAGAACCATTCTTGGTATCTATCCTGCCACTGATGGTCAGGTAATCTACAAGGGTCATGACGTTCACAAGCTCAGTGGTAAAGAGGTCCTTAAGTTTAAAAAGGACTGCCAGGTTATCTTCCAGGACCCCTACGCCTCCCTAGACCCCAGGATGACAATTGGGGAAATAATTGGAGAGGGTATGGACGTCCACTTTGACTATTCTGAAGAGGAGCGCCATGAGAGGATAAATAACCTTCTTAGGACTGTTGGCCTTAATGCTGAACATGCTGCCCGCTTCCCCCATGAGCTTTCAGGGGGTCAAAGGCAGAGGATTGGTATAGCAAGAGCCCTGGCTGTTGAGCCAGAGTTTATCATGGCAGATGAGCCTATCTCAGCTCTGGATGTATCTATTCAGGCACAGATAGTAAACCTGCTTATAAAGTTACAAAGGGAAATGGGACTGACTTTTCTTTTTATCTCCCATGACCTATCCATGGTTAAGCATATTTCTGATAGGGTTGGTGTTATGTACCTGGGAGTTATGGTGGAGCTTGCTTCAAATGAAAAGCTCTATGGCAGGCCTCTTCATCCCTATACCCAGGCTCTAATTTCTGCCATTCCTGTGGCTGACCCTGATATGGAGGCCAGTAGAGAAAGAATTAAACTATCAGGTGAGGTTCCTTCTCCCATCAATCCTCCAGCAGGTTGTAGGTTTGTAAATAGGTGCGCCTATGCCATGGATATCTGCCATAAGGAGATACCAGAGTATAGAGAGGTTGAAGATGAGCACTTTGTGGCTTGTCATCTCTATAATGAATAGAGGTATAAATGATTAATAAAAGTATAGTTGAAGATATTTTTCATCAAGCCCTAAGCCTCGGCGGAGATTTCGCCGAGGTTTTCCTTGAGGATAATTTCACTACAGAGCTTGCAACTGTGGATGGAAAAATTGAGCGGGGTATGAGTGGAAGGGACTATGGGATAGGTATTAGGATTTTTTCTGGTCTTAGGAGTGTTTATGGCTATTCTAATAAGACCGACATAAAGACTCTTTTAGACCTTACAAGAAAGCTTTCCTTGGCACTTAAGGGGCAGGCTAATTTAGACTTTAGTCTTAATAAGGAAGTTAGCCCGGTCCTTCATCCAGCCTCTATCCTGCCCTCCACTGTGGACTTTTCTAAAAAGATTGACTTTACTAGAAGGGCCTTTAGCGCCGCCAGGGCCTTTGACCCCATGATTAGCCAGGTCACTGTAAACCACCTAGACCAGGAGCAAAATGTCCTTATAGCAAATACAGAGGGCGTTTTTGTTGAAGATAGAAGAATCAGGACTAGGATGCTAATAAGTGTGGCTGCTCAAAATGGTAAGGTAATAGAGACTGGCTATATAGGCCCCGGAGCTCTTAAAGGTCTAGAATTCTATGATGAGATTTCTATAGAGGACTATGCCAGGGAGGCTGCTAGAAATGCCAAGGTTATGGCCCTGGCTGACTACTGTCCTTCTGGTAACATGCCGGTGGTTGTTGATAATGGCTTTGGAGGCCTTATGTTCCACGAAGCCTGTGGCCATAGTCTAGAGGCTTCCTCTGTAGCCAAGGGGATCTCAGTTTTTTCAAATAGGCTGGGTGAAAAAGTAGCATCGGATTTAGTGACCCTAGTAGACGATGGCTCCATCATAAACTCCTGGGGTTCTTTAGGAGTTGATGATGAGGGTATGAGGACCCAGAAGAATTATCTTATAGAAGCCGGCATTCTTAAGAGTTATATGATAGATAAGTTAAATGCCAGAAGGATGGGGCTTGAGCCCACAGCTTCTGGCAGGAGGCAAAACTACAGGTTTGCCCCAACTTCTAGAATGACCAATACCTATATAGATAATGGAGATAGCACTAGAGAAGAGATAATTAGCTCCACTGAGAGGGGTCTTTTTGCCAAGAACATCTCAGCGGGCTCAGTTAATCCTGCCACAGGAGACTTTAATTTCTCCCTTTCAGAGGCCTATCTTATTGAAGATGGTAAAATTACAAAGCCAGTTAAGGGGGCTACCCTAATTGGCAATGGAGCCCAGATTCTAAGGGATGTTGATATGGTGGCTGATAACCTTAAGATTGGCCAGGGCTACTGCTACGCAGGCTCTGGAGCCCTCTTTATTGGAGCGGGCCAGCCCACCATCAGGGTCAGGTCCATGACAGTAGGAGGCAGAAAATAATGAGAGAGAAATTTATTGAAGAGATATTTATTAGTGCCCAGGCTGAGGGTGTTGAAGAAATAGAAGTCCACATGACTAGTAGGACAATTCTTGAAATAAATGTCTTCCAGAAGGAGGTGGAAAAATATGCCATCTCATCAGAAGACAATCTAGCTGTTAGAGGTATTTATAAGGGCAAGATGGGCTACTCCTATACAGAAAAGCTTGAAGAAGCCAGTATAGAGGAGCTGCTTAATAATTTAAAGGGTTACGCCCTGGCCAACACCAGGGAGGAGCTTGAGAAGATTTCTGATCCCCATAAAATAGATGCTAGGCCTCAGAAAAAGAATGGGCTTTTAGAGCTGAGTGAGGAAGAGAAAATTACCTTTCTTCTTGATTTGGAAAGACTTACCTATGAAAGAGATGCAAGGATTAAAACTGTATCAAACTGCTCCTATAAAGAGTTTATAGAAAAAGTCGAAATAAGAAACACAAAGGGCCTTGAGTTAGCTAGTAGCTCAAGCCTAGCTCTTATAAGTTTAGGGGTCGTCACAGAAGAAGCTGGCTCCATGGAGACAGGTTTTGGTCATAGGATAATAACTAGCCTGGATGAATCTCTTAAAGATTATCTTATAGACCAGGCTGCAGGAGATGCTCTGGCCATGCTGGGAGCAGGTCCTCTAGCTCCAGCTAGGATGGAGGTAATCCTTAGAAACCAAGTAGCAGCAGATCTTTTGGCTGGCTTTGTGCCTATCTTTTTAGCTAGCCAGGTTCAAAATAAACTCTCCCTTCTTGAAGGAAAACAAGGGACTAAAATAGCCATGGAAGGCATAAATATAATTGAGGATCCTTTGATGGAGGGGGGCAAGGTCTACAGGAGCTTTGATGATGAGGCTAGTCCAACTAGAAGAAAGTATCTGGTAAAGGATGGAACTTTAGAGACCTTTTTATACAATAATGCCACAGCAAGTAGGGATGGTGTTGAGTCTACAGGAAATGGCTTTAGAGCCTCCCATAAGTCTTCAGTTGGTGTGGAGGCTACCAATATCTATCTAGAACCAGGCAGTAAGAGTTTAGAGGAATTAATAAAGACTATGGATAGGGGCCTAGTGATTACTGAGATTCACGGTCTCCATGCGGGGATTAATCCAGTGTCCGGGGATTTTTCTCTTTCCTCTAATGGTCTTCTTGTAGAAAAAGGAGAAATAGTAAGACCGGTTTCAAAGATTACCATGGCAGGAAATCTTTTTAAGCTGCTAATGGAGGTCAGGGAGATAGGGTCTGATCTTGGTTTTTCCCACCCATCGGGACCCTTCTTTGGAAGTCCTTCTCTTTATGTAGGGGAGCTTGATATATCTGGTAAATAGATATTTTTATATGTTTTTTAAAAAAATATGCACAAATACATAAAGGCCCAGTTCCTATAAAGGACTGGGCTTTGTGCTGCATAAAAAGATGAATAAACCAGTGGGTTTAGGGTTATTAGTTGAACCTTCCATCAAATAGTTCCAAGTGCTTTTTCTAGATTTATCCTTTGAGATAGGCTAGGATATCCTCCTTGAGGTAGGTCTTTTTATCTATAAGGCAGAGGATAGTTTTTATATCTAGATCAAAGCCCTGAGCCCTCTCAAGTAGGGATAAATTCTTAGCCATGGCAGGATTGGGGCTGGTGGTTTTCTTTATTTTCTATAGGGTAGAGGCCTCCTGCTTCTTCATAATTAAGCCTATTTCCTTTTTAGCCCTATCTCTATAGTGGGTTAGGGGAGGGTGGTTTTCCCATCTGCCTAGGCCTCGCTGCTAAGACCAGCTTAAAGATGCTAGTCATCTTTTTAATGCTTATTCTCATACATAAAAACCTCAGTCAGATATGGAATCTGATTCCAGTTTAGCCGCTAGTTTTAATTGCATATTTAGATATTGTATCTGTATTGTTATAAAGGGACATAAAAAATAGGGCTCCTTTTGGAACCCTAAGTCTTTGATTACTTAATTTTCAGTGCTCGGTCGGATATCTTGAAGGTGGTGATTATCTCCTTGCCACAGCTTTTAGCTGAGGGGCAGCTGCCACAGGTGGTGGCGCAGTTAAAGCCAGTTTCCTCCTGGGTTAGGTAGCCCATTTGAACAAGTTTTTCAATTCCCTGATCCACCATGTCTTCTGTGGTGTTGAGCCTTCTGGCTATGGTGGGTCTAGAGATGTAGCCCTCTTCATTTATAATCTTAAGAATATCCTTTAGCATGTCTATCTCCTAACTGAAGCCAAGTAGACTTCCAACCTGATAGATTACTACTGCTGCTACCCAGCCTAGGGCAAAGGTATAGATGGCTAGGAAGGCAGGCCATTTAAAGGACTTGGTCTCCTTAGCTACTATGCCTAGAACGGCAGCGCAGGGGGTATAGAGCAGGACCATTACCATATATGAAATGGCGGTCAACTGGGTAAAGTGTTGCTGGATGGCATTTACTAGTTGGACTCCTTCTTCCATGTACAGACCGGCATAGAGCATGCCTAGGGTTCCAACCACAGCTTCCTTGGCTGGAATTCCCGCAAATAGAGCTACGGACTCCTGCCAAGTTCCAAAGCCAGCTGGCCTAAATAGTGGGGTCAGGAAGGTTCCAATTCTGCCTAATAGGGTGTACTGGCTGTAGGGTTCTACTGAACCTGGAACCACTGCTAGAAACCACATGATGGTAACTACAGAGAAGATGATAGTACCAGCTCTTACAATAAAGCCAGATACATTGTTCCACATATTTCTAATTACATTTTTAGCAATTGGCAGTCTATAAGGGGGGAGCTCCATAATAAAGTAGGAGGGCTCTCCTTTAAATAGGGTGTTGTTAAAGATCTTGGCCATAATTAGGGCTACAATAATCCCTGTGGCGTAGAGGGCAAAAAGAACCAGGCCTCCCTTACCAGGGAAAAAGGCTGCTATAAAGACTGAGTAGATAGGTAGCTTGGCTCCACAGGACATAAAGGGATTGATTAGCATTGTAATCATCCTGTCCTTTCTGCTATCTAGGGTTCTGGCTGACATAATTCCAGGAACGTTACATCCAAAGCCTATTATCATGGAGATAAAGGCCTTACCCTGGAGGCCAAAGCTTCTCATCAGGTCATCCCATACATAGGCGGCCCTAGCCATGTAGCCAGAGTCTTCTAGTAATCCTAAGAGCAGGTAGAGCACGGTAATAAGAGGAACAAATTCAACTACAGCACCAACCCCGCTTATGGCTCCATCAACAACGAAGGCCACCAGCCAGTCGGGTGCACTTATAGAAATGAGTAGACTTTCAACCAGAACTCCAAGGCCTTCGATTAAATCTGCTGCAAAGCCACCAAGGAGCTCTTCACCTATGGCAAAGGTTATTTGGAAGGCCAGTAGCATAATAAGGGCAAAGGCAGGTATACCAATATATTTATTGGTAAGGATTTTGTCTATCTTATCACTTCTTGTTACTACTTCTACTTCGGGTCTTATTACTCCTTGCTCTGCAACCTTATTGGCAAAGGCGTAGCGGGAGTCTACAATTTCCAGTTCAAAATTGTCAGAGCTATGGTATTTATAGAATTCGTCTATGGCTTGCTGGGCCTCGGGGCTTAAATTTGCCTCAGATAACATTTTTCTTACAGCTGGATCTCCCTCAACAATTTTTATAGCAGTCCAGCGGGGGGAGTAGTTTAGGTCTTGGTCTTTAAAGATTTCCTCCATATGGTCTATATGGTGGGCTACTACTCCTGAATAGATTAATGGGTTATCATGGGCCTTGTCCTGGTCTAGTACTTCAAGGACAGCCTCCATTATTTGGTCCTGCCCCCTACCTTTATGGGCCACAGTGGGAATTACTGGGGCGTTAAGAAGCTCAGAAAGTTTGTCAATATCAAATTTAATATTTCTTTTTTCGGCTTCATCCACCATGTTTAGGGCAAGTATGATTTTTTTACCCATCTCTAGGAGCTGGGTGGTTAGGTATAGATTTCTTTCGATGTTACTGGCATCGATTATGTTAATTATTACATCGGCGTCGTCACTGAGGATATACTCCATGGCTACAACCTCATCTTCAGAAAAGGCGCCAAGAGAGTAGATTCCGGGAAGGTCAATAACGTCGTACTCCTTACCCTCATGGGTAAATTTTCCTTCTTTTTTTTCAACGGTTACTCCAGGCCAGTTTCCAACATGTTGGTTGGCTCCTGTTAGGCCATTAAAAAAAGTAGTCTTACCGCTGTTGGGATTTCCAACCAGGGCTATTCTTTTGTTTCTCATCTCATTCACCTAGGACAATTTTGCTAGCCAGGCCTCGGCCCAGGGCTACCTTGTTTCCATTAAGACTTACAATAACAGGGCCATTATCATTTTTTACAATCTTAATTCTAGCTCCAGTGTTAAAGCCCATCTCATAAAGCCTTTTGGTAGCACCTCTACCAGCGACAATCTTGTCCACTCTTCCAGTATTTCCTTCTCTTAGGTCAGTTAATTTTTTATCCATCTTATTTCTCCCTAGAGTTTGTTTATGTTTATTTTGCCTGGGACTAAGTTTTCCAAGTATGTTATAATAGGGAAAAGTTAGCTTGAGCTAACTTCATGTTAGTCCAGACTAACTTCTTTGTCAATAGTTTGTTTTAAATATATTTATTGAATATATAATAGGCAAGTGTACTCAACTAGGAGGTAGGGATGCAGGTCGGAGAAACCATAGAAAATTACCTAGAAACTATCTTGATTTTAACTAAAAAACAAGGTGAGGTTCGCTCCATTGATATAGTAAATGAGATGGGCTATTCTAAGCCCACTATAAGTATTATGATGAAGCAATTAAGAGAGAAGGATTATATTGCTGTGGATGAGGCTGGCTTTATTAGCCTAACTGAGCAGGGCCTAAAAATCGCCAAGAGGGTTTATGAGAGGCATGT
>LFRM01103741.1_pt1 | contig 14323 bp, 12 predicted proteins | sample 618341 | NCBI WGS metagenome assembly LFRM01 (sample SAMN03654438, study PRJNA283298) | anaerobic digester metagenome | isolation source: pool of bioreactors CSTR01a, CSTR02a, and CSTR03a thermophilic anaerobic... | place: Denmark: Kgs. Lyngby | collected 2014-05-21 | reverse complement strand
TAAGCCTATTAGAGCCCATGATACTGCAGGGGAAGCCTTGTGGGAAAGTAGGTCGTCGCCAGTTTTATTAATCCGCGATAGCTCAATGGTGGAGCACTCGGCTGTTAACCGATAGGTTGGAGGTTCGAGTCCTCTTCGCGGAGCCAAAGCTTTAGTCAAACATTAGTTTGATTAAGGCTTTTTTCTTTCATTAAATTTGTTAAGGTCAAGTAAATACTCACTATAATCGTTGAACATTTAAAGTGAGTATATACGGTAATTATTTAAAAAAGAAGCTTGGAAAGATGATATCAATGCTGGTTTATAATCAAATTATAGAGAGATTACAGAAAACTAAATGAGTTTATATACAGAAATATTCAAATAATTGTATTTATTTAAACAAAAAGCATTGACTTAAGTTAAGAATAGATATAGTATTAGATTTAATTTAATAACATAAAAGTAGTGATGGAGACAAAACTGTAAAGTCTTAACAACAGAGAACTGATAGATGGTGAGAGTCAGGGTTAAGGAAAACAGCAATGATCACTCTGGATGCTGTCAAGGTGAAATGAAAAAAGTAGCTTTGATCGGGAGTCTTATCTGATAAGACGTGTCACCGTTATATGACTACGGCTAAATAAATGGCCTTATAAGGTGATTTTCGCGAGGAAATTATAAATTTGGGTGGTAACACGATAACTCGTCCCTAGTCTATACGTTTGTATAGGCTAGGGACTTTTTTTATACAAAAAAATAAAAGAAAGAGTAGAAGTAGGTGAAAAGATGCTAAGATTATACAATTTTGTGGAAGCAAGAGAAAGACTTCAAACAGTGGTCCGTAAAACTCGACTTATCCATAGCGATATATTTTCATTGGAAACAACAAATGATATCTATATTAAACCAGAGAATCTACAACTAACAGGATCATTCAAAATAAGAGGAGCCTATAATAAAATGGCGAAATTAACGGAGGAAGAGAAATCTTTAGGAGTCATAACCTCATCAGCCGGAAACCATGCACAAGGGGTGGCTTTAGCCGGTAAAAAGCTGGGGATAAAATCAGTCATTGTTATGCCGAAGTATACGCCACTAATAAAGGTTGAAGCCACTAGAGAATATGGTGCTGAAGTAGTTTTATTTGGTGAAGACTATGATAGTGCACATAAAAAAGCGGTGGAGTTGCAAGAAAAAGAAGGGTACACCTTTATTCATCCATTTAATGATGAAGATGTTATTGAAGGGCAAGGAACCATAGCCCTTGAGATTTTAGAGGAGCTTCCTGATGCTGATATTATTATGGTACCCATAGGTGGTGGTGGATTGATTTCAGGGATTGCGGCTGCAGCTAAACTTAAAAATCCTCAGATTAAGATTATTGGCGTAGAACCAGAAGGTGCAGCTAGTGCTAAATTTTCCATGGAGAGGGGAAGAATCGAGGAACTTCAAAATTCAAATACCATAGCCGATGGAGCTGCTGTGAAGAGAATAGGAGATATCACATTTGATTATATCGCTAAATATGTAGATGAGATTGTTACCGTGTCTGATTATGAACTAATGGAAGAGTTCTTGATCTTAGTGGAAAAACACAAAATAGTAGCTGAGAATGCGGGAATACTTTCTATAGCAGGATTAAAAAAGTTGAAAGAGAAGAATAAGAAAGTAGTCTCCATATTAAGCGGTGGGAACATAGATGTGATGACTATTTCCTCAATGATTAACAAAGGATTAGTCTCTAGGGGGAGAATCTTTAAATTCTCCGTAGATTTACCAGATAAACCGGGACAATTAGTAAATATATCTCAAATACTTTCAATGCAAAATGCCAATGTCATCAAATTAGATCATAATCAGTTTAAAAATTTAAATAGATTTCTACATGTAGAGCTTCAAGTCACGGTGGAGACTAATGGTGAAGAACATATAAGTAGCATTATTAAAGCATTGTGTGCTGAAGGATATAAAATAGAAAGGTTAAATTCAGCAGAATAGATATTCAAGGAGGGTGAAGTTGAAATGGAAAATAAAATGATTAACGGGGCAGAGATTTTATTAGAATCATTAAGTAGACTAGGGGTAGATACGATGTTTGGTTACCCAGGGGGAACAGTGATTCCTATATATGATGCCTTGTATGACTTTAAAAAGATAACCCATTATTTTGCAAGACATGAACAAGGAGCTTCTCATGAAGCTGATGGATATGCCAGGTCCACAGGAAAGGTAGGAGTTTGTATAGCGACTTCAGGACCGGGAGCCACTAATCTTGTTACGGGCATCATGACAGCTCATATGGATTCAGTGCCTATATTGGCCATAACGGGTCAGGTGGATAGTATGCTTTTGGGAAAAGATGCTTTTCAAGAAAGTGATATTGTAGGAATTACAATTCCAGTGACTAAGATGAACTATTTAGTTAAGGATGTCAGAGAGCTACCCATGATTATAAAAAAAGCATACTATATTGCATCTACAGGGAGACCAGGACCCGTATTAATCGATATCCCTAAAAATATTCAACTAAATTCGATTTCTTTGGATGAATATGAATCTCTCTTTAGTAATGATGTAAATTTGGAAGGCTATGTCCCAAATTATAAGGGCCATCCTATGCAAATTAAAAAGGCCGTGGAACTAATCCAAGAGGCAAAGAGACCTTTGATTATAGCTGGAGCAGGAATTATTAAATCTAAAGCATGGGAAGAATTAATAGACTTAGCTGAAAAGAGAGAAATTCCCGTAACCACTACTCTATTAGGTCTAGGAGGATTTCCCAGTGAACATGAGCTTTGTTTAGGTATGCTAGGCATGCATGGATCTGTAGCGGCAAACTTTGCAACTCAACATACGGATTTAATTATCGCTTGTGGTATGAGGTTTGATGACCGGATAGCGGGGGATCCTAAAAACTTTGGGAGAGATGCTAAGATTATTCATATTGATATTGATCCTGCAGAGATAGAGAAAAATAGATTGATTGATGTCCCCATTGTAGGTGATCTTAACGGGGTTATAAATGAACTAAATTCAAAACTTCAAGAGGTGAAAAATCCAGAGTGGGTTAAGCAAGTAGTGGCTTGGAAGACAAAGTATCCTATGATGTATGTTAAAACTGGTGAAAAATTAATGCCTCAAGAAGTTCTACAGTGTGTAGATGATATCGTGAAAGGTGAAGCCATTGTCTCCACTGATGTGGGTCAACATCAAATGTGGGCAGCTCAATATTTAAGGTTTAATCATCCCCGTACCATCATATCATCTGGTGGATCTGGGACTATGGGCTTCGGACTACCCGCTGCCATAGGAGCCCAAGTGGCTAACCCAGAAAAGCTGGTAATTGCGGTGGTGGGTGATGGTGGTTTTCAAATGACTTTTCAAGAATTGATGATGTTACCTCAATATGATTTACCTGTAAAAATCTTAATTCTAAACAACTCATACTTGGGCATGGTAAGGCAGTGGCAAGAATTATTTTTCGATAAAAGATACTCTGCTGTAAATTTAGATATAAATCCTGATTTTGAAAAAATAGGAGAAGCTTATGGTATCAGGACAAGAACTCTAAGAACTAGAGAAGAGCTTGATCATGAATTAGAGAATTTACTAAGAAGTAGTGAACCCGTGATTATAAATTGTATTGTAGAAAATGAAGTCAATGTTTTCCCGATGATACCTTCAGGGAAAAGTGCAGAGCATATGATTGGTCTAAGGGGGGAGATGGAATGAACACCTATGAGATATTAATAATTGCGTTAAATAAAGATGAAATTGTAGCCCGCATTATGTCCCTATTTAATAGACGAGGGTATTATGTGAAGAAGATGACTGCCGGGGCTACGAATAGAGAAGGATATGCCAGACTGACCTTAACCGTTGAAGGGGATGAAATGATCCTTGATCAAATTCAAAAGCAAGCCTACAAAATTATAGATGTCATAAAAGTAAAGGTATTTCCAGTATCAGGGGTTTTACGGAGGGAAATGATGCTGATAAAAGTGAAATCCTCTAATGCCACCAGAGCGGGCATCCTTGAAATATCTAATATCTATAGAGGAAGTGTTTTGGACGTTTCAATGAACTCCATTACCATAGAACTAACTGGAGACGTGGAAAAGCTAAAAGGGTTTGTTGAAATTATGGAGAGCTATGGCATTTTAGAAATAGCAAAAACTGGTGTAGTCGCCATGAGTAGAGGGGAAAAGATGTAACGAACTACGTTTATGAAAGAAGGAGAGATAAAAATGGCAAAAATGTTTTATGAAAAAGATTGTGATATGGGATTACTAAAGTCAAAAAGAATAGCTGTAATAGGATATGGGAGTCAAGGTCATGCCCATGCCTTAAATCTTAAAGAATCAGGAATGGATGTTTGCGTTGGATTATATAAAGGAAGTAAATCATGGCCAAAAGCTGAAGAAAAAGGCTTGAAGGTGATGACTGCAGCTGATGCTAGTGCTTGGGCAGATGTGGTTATGATGCTGGTCAACGATGAAAAACAAGTTGAACTTTATGAAAATGAGGTTAGAGACAATCTACAACCTGGCAATTATTTAGCCTTTGCTCATGGGTTTAATATTCATTATGGCCAAATCGTTCCCGATGAAAACATCAATGTATTTATGGTAGCTCCAAAAGGACCAGGACATACCGTAAGGAGTCAATTTGAGGAAGGAAAAGGAGTTCCTTGTTTAGTGACAGCTTACCAAGATCCAACCGGAGATACTTTTAATCTAGCCTTAGCTTACGCTGCTGGGATTGGAGGATCTAAAGCAGGAATTCTAGAAACCACATTTAAGGAAGAAACGGAAACAGATCTCTTTGGAGAACAAGCGGTGCTTTGTGGTGGGGTTACACAACTAATGAAAGCTGGATTTGAAGTATTAGTCGAGGCGGGATACGAACCTGAGAGTGCTTATTTTGAGTGTATGCATGAGATGAAATTAATCATCGACTTGGTTAATGAGGGTGGACTAAGTTATATGAGACATTCTATAAGTGATACTGCGGAGTATGGTGATTATGAGGTAGGAAAAAGAATTATCACAGAAGACACAAAAAATGAGATGAGAAAAGTGCTATCTGAAGTCCAAGATGGAACATTTGCAAAGAATTGGATTTTAGAAAACAAAGCTAATAAAGCCAGTTTTAATGCCAAGAGGAAAATCGAGCAAAATCATCCCATAGAAGTTGTAGGACGAGAACTAAGAAAAATGATGAGCTGGCTAAAAAAATAGAAAGGGGAGCATTTATGAAGAGCAATGATATAAAAATGGGGGTTGAAAAAGCACCCCACAGATCCTTACTAAAAGCCATAGGGTTAACCAATGAAGAAATAAAGAAACCTCTTATTGGCATTGTAAATAGCTTTAATGAAATTGTTCCAGGACACATTCATCTAAACAGTATAACGGAGGCGGTTAAAAGAGGAGTGTTAATGAGTGGAGGTACCCCTCTAGAATTTCCATCCATCGCAGTTTGTGATGGAATCGCCATGAATCATCAAGGGATGAAATATTCACTAGTTAGCCGAGAGTTAATTGCAGATAGTATTGAAGTCATGGCCTTAGCCCATGGGCTAGACGCCTTGGTTATGATTCCAAATTGTGACAAGGTGGTTCCCGGTATGCTCATGGCAGCGGCAAGAGTGGATATCCCGACGATAATTGTTAGCGGAGGACCAATGCTTGCGGGTAAACATAACGGGTTTAAGATCGACTTAAGCACTATGTTCGAAGCCGTAGGTGCAGTTAATGCAGGTAATATGCTTGAAGAAGAACTTATCGAGATGGAAGAATCAGCCTGTCCTAGCTGTGGATCTTGTTCAGGAATGTTTACAGCAAATTCCATGAACTGTATGACAGAAGCTTTAGGTATGGCGCTATATGGTAATGGAACGATTCCTGCAGTTTTCTCAGAGAGAACTAGACTGGCGAAATATAGTGGGATGAAAATCATGGAGCTGTTAGAAAAAAATATTAGACCCAGTGATATCTTAACGCCAGAAGCATTTCAAAATGCTTTGGCTGTTGATATGGCTTTGGGTTGTTCTACGAATACGGTGCTACATTTAACGGCCATTGCCTATGAAGCTGGGGTGGAAATGGATTTAGAAATGATTAATGAGATAAGTGAAAAAACCCCTAACTTGTGTAGACTAAGTCCAGCAGGACCAGACCATATTGAGGATCTTTATTGGGCTGGCGGAATACTTCGAGTGATGAAAGAATTAGACAAGAAAAATCATCTCAACTTAGAGGTTAAGAATGTGACAGCCATGGATTTAAAAACTATCTTAAATGAGGTGAGAGAGAAGCCGCAAAATGTAATTGCATCCATTGATAAGCCCTTTAGCAAAACAGGAGGAATTGCTGTCCTTAAGGGGAATTTAGCCCCTGACGGAGCAGTGGTTAAAAGATCAGCGGTGTCCAAAGAAATGCTAGTTCACAGTGGTCCAGCAAGGGTGTTTGACTCAGAAGATTTGGCTGTGGCTGCAATACTTGGCAAGAAGATTAATAAAGGTGATGTGATTATTATTCGCTATGAAGGCCCCAAAGGTGGCCCTGGCATGAGAGAGATGCTTACGCCTACTTCAGCCATAGCAGGGGCTAGAATGGACAAAGATGTAGCTCTAATTACCGATGGGAGATTCTCTGGAGCAACTAGAGGAGCGTCCATTGGACATGTTTCCCCTGAGGCAGCGGATGGAGGTCCCATCGCATTAATTTATGAAGGAGATCTCATTGAAATTGATATTAATAAGGGTATCTTGAATGTTAAGGTAGATAACCTGGAATTAGAAAAAAGGCGAAAAGCTTGGGTTAAGCCAATTTCAACAGCCAAAGGATATCTGGCTAAATATGAAAAGATGGTCCTGTCGGCATCAAGCGGAGCTATTTGTAAACCAGTTTAGATGGGACTTATCCATTGGAAATATGTGAAGAAGAATAAATGGAGATAATTTACAAAAAGAATTCGAGGTCATTAAACCTCGAATTCTTTTTGTATTGATGTTATGTAAGTTCTTTTATGTGTTATTTTTTACTTAATTTCTCTTCTTGTTCTTTTTGATATTTTTCTTGAGTATCTTCAAAGGGAGCATATTTATCTTTTATTTCTTGATCTGTTAAGACTTTTTTAGCTTGTTTGAAAAACTCATCTTCTTCTTCGTCTAAATGATGAGTTACAATTTCTTTTAGGACAGAAAACTTAGCGTCCCAGGTTTCGTTATCAATAGAAGTTCTTTCAAGTAAACTAAACTGATATGTGATGAGACTATGCTCTTCAATCATTTCAAGAACCACGGATTTTCCTTCTTCATCAGACTTTTGCTTCACATCTTTAAAAACCACATGTTCTTCGGCTTCATGATGTCCTTTGATTTTTGAATAAAAGTCATGGAACAAGGATACTTTCTTATCACCTTTGGCCTTTTCTATTTTTGAAATTAGATTTCGAAATTCCTGATGTTCCTTTTTAATCTCTTGAAGTACATTCATTTTTATCTTCTCCTTTTCAAAATAGTATGTGAAATAACCTGACAATATTATATCATGGGATAAAATTAAAAGATTAACTCAAAGAAAAGTTAAAAAAATATTCTTAATCAGTGCATATTGGTTATCTTGAAATACAAAAAGTATACTATAATAACATACAAATGAATTTACTTTAAGACCACAATAGATTCAAATAAAATTAAACAAAATACAAACATTGACTTTAATAAAGTTAAGGTTTATACTTAATTAAATTAAAGGAGTGATGGTTATGGCAATTGAAATTATACCAGATTGGATGACTAATTTAGATGATGAAGATATGGTTTTTGTAAAGAAGTTCATCTTATCTTCTGGATCGCTGAAGGATATGGCTAAGGAATATCAAGTCACCTATCCAACGGTAAGGCTACGCTTAGATAAGCTGATACAAAAGATAGGACTAAATGAAAGTAATGATAAAGAACCATACATAGCTTTAGTTAAGCGATTGGCTATTAATGATAAACTTGATTTTGATACGGCCAAAATTCTTATTAATGAGTATAAAAAGATGAATAGAAGGAGTGAGGAAATATGAAAAATATAGTAACTATAATATTTTTTATTGTAATTGTCCTACTTCAAATCTACTTGTCCAAGAAAGAGAGTAAAGGGCTAGGTTTAATTTTACCAAGCAGTGCTTTCTTATATTCCCTAAGTGTTATACGGAGTTTTCTTATTCATAATTCTACGCGAGACCCTGACTATGTTGTAATATCAGAAGTTGTATTTTTTTCAATAACTTCTTTTATCCTAACGAATATTCCAACGGTGATTTTACTGTTGATTAATTTCCACTACTCAAAAAAGAAAAAGGCAGTCAAAGAATTAGATAAGATGAACATTCAAGATTTAAATTAGTATATATAGAGGGGGAAGCAGATGGCCAAATACGAAAATGTTATTGTGGGAGATTTTGATAGGGTTGTAGAAATAATAGAAGAGGATATGATTAATAGTGGAGTTTCCATGAGGCTTGTAGACGAAAGTAATTACACTTTAGGAGGCACTCCTATTGCAGTGAGAATTTATGATAAGTATTATGCGAGAAATGGAAATCGAGCAAGTTTAAGTATTACCATGGCGGGAAATGATGACACAATTTATATTTCTGCAATTGGTTCAGGGGGAGGTCAAGGGATCTTCTTTAACTACAGCTTAGGGGCAGAGAATGATATGGTGGCCATTGTACAAGAAAGTGTGGAGAAAATTATATTTTGATGCCGCTTAATAATAAAAATCTAGCAAAGAAGTGTTTGCTTCCAGATACCTAGATACCTTTGTCCCAGATATAAGACAATAATCGGGACAAAGATGCCTAATCTATTTATGAGATGACAAACTAAAATAATACTACTTTGATATATTGCCAACAAAAGAGCATAGCTAAGAATGATTCTAAATCATCTTAGCTATGCTCTTTCTAAATATTTATACTTAATCCTCAAAGGGATCAAAGAAATCGTCTTCCTCACCTAACGTTAATATCAAGGGTCCGTCACTGGTCACCACCACAGTATGTTCAAATTGATAAACATGATTTAGGTTAGGGGTTTTTAGTGTCCAGCCATCTTCATATTCTTCTACGTAATCATCTTTTTCTGAAATAAAAGTTTCTATAGCTAATACGTGTCCTTCTTTTAACAAGACAGCCCCACGTCTTTCATTATAATTAAAAATATTTTCAGGATTATCATGAAGGGATTTTCCTACCCCGTGGCCAGTAAGATTTCTAATCACGTTAAATCCATGCTTTCTTGATTCATTAAAGATGGCACGTCCCAAATTATTAGACATGGTGCCGGGAACTGCTTTCTCAATAGATTTATACATAGCTTCTTTAGCGACTTTTTTTAAAAGATCCTGTTTTTCAGTGGTAGGTGGAACATTAAGGGTTAAACCGGTATCTCCGAAAAACCCATTCTTGCTGGCGGATACGTCGATATTCACCTTATCTCCTTCTTTAATCTTATATTCAGATGGAATTCCATGGGCTACCACATCATTTATACTGATACAAGTGTAACCAGGGAAATCATATTCGCCTATGGGAGCTGACATAGCTCCGTGGTCTTCTAGAATTTTCTTCCCAATCATATCAAGTTCTAAGGTGGTTATCCCAACTTTAGTGGCTTTAGCCATCTCATCTCTTGCCAATGCGCATATATGGCCTATTTCTTTTAAAGATTCTAAATCTTCTTTGGTTGTTACTATCATTTTATAATCACTCCCTGCCCCTATTATAAACCGATTGTTTAAAAATATCACTAAGAGCAGCTAGAAAGAAGTGGAAATATTACCAAGAATGATGATAATTTAACAAATAAGATCTCTTTTTGAGAATATTCAGGGAAAATTTCAAAAAGAGCTTATTGATTATAGAAAATACTCAGAAAATTTGATATGATGAAGGAGTAGTTAAAGGTTTTCATAACCTAAATAATCAAATAGCAGGAGGAAATGATATGTATATCAAAGAATACCGTATCAAAAATTTACGTAATGTCGGAATAATTGGCCACAGTGGTACTGGAAAAACATCACTAGCTGAAGCTCTTCTTTTTTACACCAAGTCTATTGATAGACTAGGCCGTGTAGAGGATGGAACGACAACAACAGATTTTGACAGCGAAGAGAAGAGAAAGCAAATTTCACTCCAGGCTGCTGTGGCTCCATTTACCTACAAGGACATTAAGTTCAACTTGGTGGATGTACCTGGATTTTTCGATTTTGTAGGGGAAAAAATTCAGGGAATGAGAGCCGTGGATGTGGCAACCATCGTAGTATCCGCAGCTTCTGGAATTGAAGTTGGGACGGACAAGGCTTGGGATTATTGCAATAAGATTAAATTACCTCGAACATTCTTCATTAATAAACTAGATCGAGATCATACAGATTTTGATAAAGTCTTTAATCAATTAAAAGAAAAGTATGGGATGAGTGTAATTCCAATTCAATATCCTGTTGGAAAAGAAAGTGGATTCAAAGGAGTTATTAATATTATTTCAAATCGTGCAAGAATCCATGATCCAGAAACCTTAGAAATGAAAGAAGCTCCTGTTCCAGAGGACTTAGTTGAAAAAGTAGCAGAACTTCGAGAAATGATAATTGAATCCGTAGCTCAAACCAATGAAGTGCTCTTGGATAAGTATTTTAATGGTGAAGAACTTGATATTAACGAAATTTATGACGCCTTGATTAAAGGCTGCGCATCAGGTGATATTGCTCCGGTTATGTGCGGTAGTGCCACTAAGGTTATAGGGATGAGTACAGTTCTTGAAGATATGATTGAATGTTTCCCAACACCTGAGTATGCCATTCCTCAAAAAGCCATTAACGTGGCCACTGGAGAAACTGAATTTATTTCACTAACAGAAGATAAGCCTTTCTCTGGCTTTGTCTTTAAAACCATCGCTGACCCCTTTGTTGGTAAAATTTCTCTCTTTAGAGTTATTACAGGGTTTATTAAACCGGACACTCCAGTAATTAATACCAGCCAAGATAAGAGTGAAAAGATTAACACTTTAATATTCCTTAGAGGGAAAAATCAAATTCTTACCGATAAAGTTATTGCGGGAGATATTGGAGCAGTAACGAAACTTCAACATACAAAGACAGGAGAAACTATATGTGATCCTCAATTTAAAGTGATTTATGATCCTTTTAATTTCCCAGTTCCTACCATGACCATGTCTGTTCTACCTAAAGCTAAGGGAGATGAAGATAAAATCTCATCAGGGCTTCAGCGTTTAGTGGAAGAGGATCCTACCTTTACAGTGGAAAGAGACAAAGAAACAGCTGAAATTCTAATTTCAGGCCAAGGAGATACTCACCTTGAGATTCTAGCTTCCCGTCTAAAGAATAAGTTTGGTGTAGATGTAGAATTAAGAACTCCAAGAATTCCTTACCGCGAAACAATTAAGACTAAAGCTGATGTTCAAGGAAAGCATAAGAAACAATCTGGTGGCCATGGCCAATATGGAGATGTTAAAATTATATTTGAGCCAAGAAATGATGGCGAAGAAGAGCTACTCTTTATTGATAAAGTTGTAGGTGGGTCAGTTCCAAGAAACTATATTCCTGCTGTTGAAAAAGGATTAAGAGAAGCTATTTTAGAAGGAGTTTTGGCAGGTTATCCTGTGATTAAGCTTCAAGCTACCCTTTATGATGGAAGTTATCATGCTGTGGATTCATCAGAAATGGCCTTTAAAATGGCTGCCAGCATGGCCTTTAAACGGGGAATGGAAAAAGCTACACCTGTACTTCTTGAACCGATTATGAGAGCAACCATTGTTGTCCCCGATGATTACATGGGCGACATCATGGGAGATGTAAATAAGAAGAGAGGTCGAGTATTAGGTATGGAGCCTGTAGATGGCAAGCAGTCCGTTATTGCAGAAATCCCTCTGTCTGAAATGCAAACTTATGCCACTGATTTAAGATCAATGACTCAAGCTCGAGGTGATTTCCAAATGGAGTTTTCTCGATATGAAGAAGTTCCTCCTACAGAAGTGACTAAAATCATTGAAGAAACTAAGCTATATAGAGAGAATAAAGAATAGATTAGAAGTATTAATCAATAGAATTTAGTTATATTTAAATCAATATATTATTCGGTATAGCCACATAAAGTAGCTATACCGAATTTTTAATTCTCTTTTATATAGATGTCGAGGAATAAAATAACCCTTTTTGTCTCTCTTAATACACCTTATTTTCATTTCATTGTGGATGTCCGAAGTGTGCTTATTTTGAATTCTATACAAAACATACTTTAATGTAGAAAAAAAGTAGAAGTTAAGCTTTTGTATTAGTATTATTTATTAAATATTATTAGGCTTAATTAATCATGTAATCATTTTTAAAAAGAGATTTCTGAGATTGCTCATGAACTTCTATTAAAGTATAGTTATCATGATATAATTATTGCATATGAATTTGATTATTGGAGGTTGACATGAAAAAATATGTTATCGGCGTTGATTTAGGTGGAACAAAGATTACCACGGCCATAAGTGATCTTAAAGGAAATATCGTTGAAAAAACCACTCTGGCCACGGGTTCTCATTTAGGGGAAGAGGTGGTTATGGAGAGACTTTTCGAATCCATTTCCATGGTGTTAGAGGCAGCTTCAATTTCAAAAGAAGAAGTTAGAGCTATAGGAATTGGATCTCCTGGACCTTTAGATGCGGAAAAAGGCATTATTATAACCACCCCTAACTTACCATTTCGCAACTTTAATTTGGTGGAACCCATTGAGAATAAGTTTGGAATAAAAACTTATTTAGATAATGATGCTAATGCAGCGGCCATTGGAGAATACACCTTTGGAGCTGGAAAAGATGCAAAGCACATGATCTATATTACAGTATCCACTGGAGTAGGCGGTGGAGCGATTCTTAATGGCAGACCATACCGGGGCCATACGTCTAATGCCTTAGAAGTAGGACATATGACCATTGAACCATTTAGTAAGTATCAATGTAATTGCGGCAAATTTGGAGATGTTGAAGCTTTAGCTTCTGGCACAGCCATTGCTAAAAGAGCAAAGGAAGCGGTAGAGGCAGGAATTGAAACCTCACTTAGCAAGATTGAGACCATAACTAGCTATGAAGTTCATCAAGCTTATCTAGAAAATGATACCGTAGCCATTAAGATTTTAGATGATGCCTTCATGTATATGGGCATCGCCATTGCAAATCTCATTGTTAACTTTGATGTGGAAGTTATTGTCATTGGGGGTGGAGTCACTAAAATTGGGGATCTATTCTTTGATAAAGTAAGAGAATCTGCTAGAAGTCGTAGTTTTGATTTTATGTTTGATGCCACAAAGATTGTGCCTTCTGAATTAGGGCAAGAAACAGGAGTCATAGGAGCCATAGCTTTAGCTATGATAGAGAGTGAAGAAAAGTAGAAGACTAAAAAATATTTTACCTAATAAAAGCCTGAAGAAAATCCCTTTTTGGATTTTTCTTCAGGCTTTTTGAATTGACTGAAATTAGATAGATTTTATATGAATGGTTTTATATGCTGAATTTTTCAATCAAAGCATTAAGTTCTTCAGCTATGGTGGAAAGCTCTTCACTGGCACCGGATATTTCATTAATGGCGGCAGTCTGCTCTTCCATGGAGGCAGAAACTTCCTCACTACTAGCAGCATTTTCTTCAGAGATGGCAGCCAGATTTTCCATGAGGGACTTCATAATGTCATTTTGTGAAGCCATTTCTCCACTGGAATCATTAACCTTAGCTAAAGATTTCTGGACTAAAGCTAGAGCGTCTGAGATTCCTTGGAATTTATGATTTGTTTTTTCTACACTCTCTTGCTGAGAAATAACATTTTCACTAAACTCATCCATTGTTTCCACAGCAGTGTCAGACTTTTGAGCTAGCTCAGTGATAATTTTGCCGATTTCTTGAGTGAACTGATTAGACTGTTCAGCGAGTTTTCTAATTTCATCAGCAACTACGGCGAATCCTCTGCCTGCTTCGCCAGCTCTAGCAGCTTCAATGCTGGCATTAAGAGCTAGTAGATTAGTTTGGCTGGCGATGTTTTGAATCATACCACTGGCTTTTGCGATTTGATCAACACTGAGGCTTGTGTCCTTGATGATTCCATGAACATCTTGAGAGTTTTCTCTACTGACTCGAGTTTTTTCCACCAGCTCATTAACAATTTCTTGACCTTCGTTTTTAAGGGAATTAACTTCATTGGCTAGAGTTGTCATCTGTGAAATTAGAGTACCGTTATTATCCACAGTGATTCCTAGGTCTTTTACCGTATCGAATCCTTTTTC
>LFRM01321947.1_pt2 | contig 14328 bp, 10 predicted proteins | sample 618341 | NCBI WGS metagenome assembly LFRM01 (sample SAMN03654438, study PRJNA283298) | anaerobic digester metagenome | isolation source: pool of bioreactors CSTR01a, CSTR02a, and CSTR03a thermophilic anaerobic... | place: Denmark: Kgs. Lyngby | collected 2014-05-21 | reverse complement strand
GATTCTGTTCAATGGCTGGAAGATTTTCTGAAGGAATATCCCGGAACCCTGATGATAATATCTCACGACCGTTTCTTTTTAGATAAGTTGTGTGACCATATACTGGAAATTGAAAATCGGAAGGGGATTCTGTATCAGGGCAACTATACGGACTATCGAAAGAAAAAGCAATTATACCAGAAAACTTATCAGAAAAAGTATGAATTACAGCAGAAAGAGATCCGCAGGCAGGAGGAAATCATAAAACGCTTTCGTTCCTTTAACCGGGAAAAAAGCATAAGGGCTGCTGAAAGCAGGCAGAAATCCCTGGATAAAATGGAACGGCTGGAAAGGCCTGCTTATAATGAAGATATCCGTTTGTCATTCCATGTAAAAAAGCATTCAGGCAGGGATGTTTTAAAAGTAGAGGACCTGAAAATGACCTTTGACGATAATGTTCTTTTTTCCAATATTTCCTTTTCATTAAAGAAGGGAGACAGGGTGGGCATTATAGGACCCAACGGAGTCGGCAAAACCACTTTGTTCCGAATCATATTAAAAGAACTCCAGCCTGCGGAAGGCAGTGTTTCCTATGGAACCGGTGTGGATATAGGTTATTATGATCAGGAACAAACCAGCCTGACGCCGTATAAAACTGTGTTGGATGAAGTCTGGGATGATTTTCCCAAATTAACGGAAACTCAAATCCGCAATACTTTGGCATTATTTCTCTTCAAAGGAGATGATGTTTATAAACCAATAAGCAGTTTAAGCGGCGGAGAAAGGGGCAGGGTTATATTATCAAAGCTTATGCTGGCCGGCAACAATTTTCTGCTGCTGGATGAGCCTACAAACCATCTGGATATGGCCTCCAAGGAAGTTTTGGAAGATTCTCTGGCGGATTACTCCGGAACCATGCTGATCATATCCCATGACCGTTATTTTCTGAATAAAATTGTCAATCGAATATTGGTATTCGAGGAAAATGGTGTAACCGAGTACCTGTGTAATTACAATGATTACCTGGAAAAGAAGAAAAAACAGGCATTGCTGGCTTCCATAGGCAAAGAAGAAGGCAAGGATAAGACCAAAACAGCGCTGAAGGAAGAGCGGAAAAGAGAACGGCAGGAAAGACAAAAGAGAAAATCTTTCCTGCAGCAATTAAACAAAGCTGAAGAAAGCATACAAACCTTGGAAGCAGAAGTTCAGGAGTTGGAAACCTTGATGGCTGATCCGGCTCTTTACCAGGATACAGAAAAAATGCTGGAGGTACAAAGACAGTATAATGAAAAAAAAGAGGAATTGGATACCGCCTATGAAGTGTGGCTGGAACTCCATGAATCAAAGGATTCTGTTGAATAAGAAAGAAAAGCAGGGCAAGAAAATTCCGCCCTGCTTTTTATTTGAAATAGTATATGCCTGATTCAAATATAGGCTGATCTTTAACTCCGGGTATGTTCTTGGCTACATGCCTGCCGGCCCGTTCAGAGTGGCACATTTTTCCAAATATCCTTCCATCCGGGCTGGTTATACCTTCGACTGCATGAACCGAACCGGCCGGGTTAAAGGGATAAGCATGGGCAGGTTCGCCTTCCATATCCACGTATTGGGTTGCAATCTGCCCATTTTCAGCCAGCTCTCGTATCATTTCCAAGCCTGCTGTAAACCTTCCTTCCACGTGGGAAAAAGGAACCGTATGAATATCGCCAAGCTGGCATAAAGCAAACCAGGGAGACAGCACCGATGCAACCCGGGTCTGCACCATAGCAGAAACATGCCGGCCGATAGAGTTAATGACAAGGGCCGGAGATCGGCTGTCCAATTCCCGGATTTCACCATATGGAAGCAGACCCAGCCTCAGCAGGGCCTGAAAACCGCTGCCGATGCCCAATATCAAGCCGTCTCGTTTTTCAACAAGCTCCATCACTGCATCCATAACAGCAGGATTTCGAAATGCAGCTTCTATAAATCTTCCGTTTTTGACCGGCTCATCGCCGCTGAATCCGCCCGGGAGCATTAGTATTTGGGCATTTCTTATCCGCTCGGCCATCTGAAGGAGGGATTCTTCAATCTCCCGGACGGTAAGATTCCGGAATACCATTATATCCGTCATTCCGCCCGCTTTTTCAAAAGCACGCGCAGCATCATATTCGCCATTTGTCCCTGGAAATACCGGTATGAACACCCTGGGAGCTGCAATGGAAAACGGCGGATGATGTTTGTTTCGTTTCTCATAGCGGAATCTTCTGACGCCTTCCTGCTCTCCATTCACATGGGTTGGGAATACAGATTCCAATGTGCTGGCCCAAGCCTCAATAATATCAGTCAGCAAAATCTCTTCTCCGTTTAATATTATTGTTTCCTTTTCCTGGGTATATCCCAGCACGCTGTACCGGATATTCCCAAACAAGTCAGAAAGTTTTTCATCCCTGGCAATTTCCAGCACTATGGATCCATATAAGGGTTCAAACAGGATATCTTCCTGAACCTTATCAAACACGAAACCAATCCGGTTGCCCAGGCACATTCTGCTTACAGCCTCTGCTGCTCCCCCGGCTCGGACTGAATGAGCCGCCCTGATCTTGCCCTGCTTGGCAAGTTCATGTATACGCCGGTAATTCTCTGCCAGCTGCTCAAAGTAAGGCAGATCATTCTCGTCTTTATCCAGATGAATCAGAACAGCAAAGCTGTCTGTTGATTTAAATTCCGGTGACAGAATGCAGCCGGCATCGGTCAATGCCACAGCAAAAGCCACCAGAGTAGGAGGCACATGTATATCATTGAAGCTTCCGGACATGCTGTCCTTGCCGCCTATTGCGGGAATACCCAGCTTTTCCTGAACATACAGGGCCCCAAGGAGAGCTGCAAAAGGCTTGCCCCATTTTTTTGGATCCTTGCCCAGCCGTTCAAAGTATTCCTGTAAGCTTAAGCGGATGGTTGAATAGTCTCCGCCCATGGCAGTTATCTTGGCAACTGCTTCCAGGATCGCATACACTGCGCCATGGAAAGGACTCCATTCGGAGATTTCAGGGTTGAATCCATAACTCATAAGGGTCGCCGTATTGGCTTCTCCATTAAGCACCGGTATCTTTGCCGCCATGCCTTCTGCGGGGGTCAGCTGATACTTGCCTCCGTAAGGCAGCAGCACGGTGCCAGCACCTATGGTGCTGTCAAAACGTTCTGCCAAGCCTTTCTGACTGCATGCATTCAAGTTCTGCAAACTTGAGATCCATCTGTCCTTCAAGCTTTTTCTGCCTGCAGGTTCTTCAGCTTTTTTTCTGAAATAATTATCTTCCTCTGAAGGCGAGGCTACAAAAACTTCAGTACGCTGCCCTACGCCGCTGCTGTCAAGAAAGTCACGGCTGATATCCACAATATACCGGCCCCGCCATTTCATTCTCAGGCGATTAGTATCCGTTACCCTGGCAACTACAGTAGCTTCCAGGTTCTCTTCCCTTGCAGCATTGATGAACTTTTCTGTATCCTCTGCAGCCAAAACCACTGCCATGCGCTCCTGGGATTCGGATATAGCCAGTTCAGTTCCATCCAGTCCTTCGTATTTTACAGGTACCAGGTCCAGATCAATATCCAGGCCCGGGGCCAGCTCTCCGATTGCAACGGATACGCCACCGGCACCAAAATCGTTGCATTTTTTGATCATCCGGGTTATTTCCCGCTTGCGGAACAATCTTTGAATCCTGCGCTCCAATACAGGATCTCCCTTTTGTACTTCAGAGCCGCAGGAGATTAAGGATTCTTCATCATGAGCTTTGGAAGAACCTGTAGCTCCTCCGCATCCATCCCTGCCTGTACGGCCTCCCAGCAGCACCACTGCATCCCCGGGCAAAGGCTTGGAGCGCACAACGTTCTCACTGGGAGCAGCCGCAATAACGGCGCCAAGCTCCATACGCTTGGCCACATATCCGGGATGATAAATCTCGGTCACCTGACCGGCGGCTGTTCCCACCTGATTGCCATAAGAGCTGTATCCGTCTGCTGCCACTGTGGTAATTTTCCTCTGCGGCAGTTTTCCGGGCAGAGTCTGTTCAATGGGTGTTCTGGGATCACCGCTGCCCGTAATCCGCATGGCCTGGTATACGTAAGACCTGCCGGACATAGGATCCCTGATTGCGCCACCAAGACAAGTGGCAGCACCGCCAAAGGGCTCAATCTCTGTAGGATGGTTATGTGTTTCATTTTTGAACATGACCAGCCAGTCCTGCTTCTGACCGTCCACATCCACCTCTGCTTTAATGCTGCAAGCGTTTATTTCTTCCGATTCATCCAAATCGGCAAGCAGGCCTTCTTTTTTCATCTTTTTCATTGCAATGGTGGCAATATCCATTAAACATTCATTTTTAGGATTGTCTTTATATACTTCCCTGCGTATTTGCTGATATTTATTGTAAGCAGATTTGAATATGTCGGTGTACTGTCCTTGTTCAAATTCTGTCTTTTGAATGGTGGTTAGGAAAGTTGTATGCCTGCAATGATCTGACCAGTAGGTATCAAGCACCTTCATTTCAGTAATAGTAGGATCCCGGCCTTCCGTATCACGAAAATACTCCTGACAAAACTGCAGATCCTCCAGGGTCATGGCAAGTTCCATATCTTTCCAGATTGAAGCCAGCTCTTCCCTGTTCATGTTTATAAAACCGTCCAGCACCTCAACGTCAGGCGCATCCCCGTAAGAGACATGCAAGCTTTCAGGCTTTTCTGCTGAAGCTTCCCTGGACTCAATGGGGTTGATGCAGTAGCTTTTAATTCTTTCAAAGTCTTCCGAACTGATTTCGCCTTCCAGCAATACAACTTTTGCAGCTTTAACTATAGGCTTCTCCTTTAATGTGACCAGCTGGATGCATTGCTGGGCAAAGTCTTCCCGCTGATCATACTGACCGGGCAGGTACTCCATGGCAAAAAACAATTCATCGGAGTTAACGGGCAAATTTTCTTCATACAGCCTGTCCACGGAAGGTTCACAAAAAACAAGATCGCGTATTCTGACGTACTCTTCATCGGTCAAACCCTCGATATCGTAGCGGCTGACAAGGCGCACCTTTTTAAGGCCTTTTATGCCTAGATTTGTTTTGAGGTCTTCACACAGGTTTCGGGCTTCGGTATCAAAACCTTCTTTTTTTTCAACAAATATACGTTTTACCCGCAATGATCTTGCCCCCAATCAACATAATTAGAAGTGGTTTTTATATTATATTACATATTTTTTCTGTTGTAAAACTTTACGATTCATAAATTTATGCTGACGGGTAGGGACGATAAAAGGGAAATCAGATGGCAATAATAGAATTGAGGTGATTTGATGTCCGGTAAACTTACACGTATTAAACAGGCCTTTTCCATTTGCATTATAATATGCTTTGTAGCAACCGGCTGCAATATACTTAAACCAAATTCACAGAAAGATGAAGAAAGCATAAAAAGAAAAAATCCCCCTAAAGCATTGAGTCAAATGATTAATGAAACCGATGAAATTATCCGGGATTTGGAGGATACAAGAGAAAAGCGTGCCAGGCAGATAAGAGAAAAGGAAAACCCTTCGAAAGAAAGAATACCGGATGAACAGAAGAAGCAGCAAGAAGAGCAGGCCGAACCAGCCCAACAAATGCAGGAACAGGAAAAGGAAGGCCGTGATAAGCAGGAAGAAGGACAAGGCGGAGAACAAGCACAAGGACAGGGAACGCAAACTACTGAGCCAACTCCTGAGCCAATTCCTGAGCCTGATTGGAACAAGCTAGAATCTTTGGCAGAAAGCCTGAATGAACAGTGGAATAATTACGAGCCGGTTGCAAAATCCGATGGAGCCATGGATGAGACAATGAAGAACTTTGAAAACCAGCTGATTACTCTGACTGAGCAAATAATGGCTCGAAATGAGGAAAATACTCTTACAGCAGCAGTAAGTCTTTATTCATATTTTCCGGATTATCTAAAGCTCTACTCCCACGATCAGCCGCCGGAAATAAAGCAGCTTATCGGCCTGACCCGGAAAATTATCTTATATGGACAAAAAAATAAATGGGAAGAGACCAAACCTCTCCTGGATCAAATGAAAAAGGCTTGGCAGGAAGCCAAAACCAAAATGAAAAAACCGGACGATATGCTGAATAAAAGAATTGAAGCCGCAATAAGCGACTTTCAATTCGTAGTATCAGAAAAGAAAATAAATATGGCAAGAATCAAAGGCAATATTCTTATTAACAACCTTGATCAGGTGGAATAGCAGCGGTCAGTAAGTCCGGCAGCTGTTGACAGCTTTCTTCCACCGGTTGTACAGCTGGTTTCTATGATACAAATCCATTTCAGGGGTATATTCCTTGTCTGCAATCCAGATCTTTTCTATGTCGCTTTTATCCTGCCAGATACCTGCTTCCAATCCCGCCAGAAAGGCTGCCCCCTGGGCAGTGGTTTCCAGATTTGCCGGCCTTATGACTTTTGTGCCTAGAATATCTGACTGGAACTGCATCAGAAACTCGTTGGCTGAGGCTCCCCCGTCCACTTTCAATACGGATAGGGAGATGCCTGAATCTTCCTCCATTGCGGATAGTACATCCCGTGTCTGATATGCAATGGATTCCAGTACAGCCCTGACTATATGGTTGCGGTTTACTCCTCTGGTAAGGCCAAAGATTGCTCCTCTTGCGTACATGTCCCAATAAGGGGCTCCAAGGCCCACAAATGCAGGCACCATGAAAACGCCTTGCGTGTCAGGCACTTTCATAGCCAGTTCTTCGCTTTCTGCTGCATTTTTTATTAAGCCCAGTTCATCCCTCAGCCATTGAACAGCTGCACCTGCAACAAAAATGCTGCCTTCCAACGCATATTCAATTTTTCCGCCTATGCTCCAGGCAATAGTGGTCAATAGATTATGAGAAGATATGATTTTTTTCTCACCGGTATTCATAAGCAGAAAACATCCGGTGCCGTAGGTGTTTTTGGCTGCCCCTGTCTCAAAACAGACCTGGCCGAATAAAGCAGATTGCTGGTCCCCGGCTGCTCCCGTTATAGGTATTTCTGCACCTAGCAGCTCGGATCTGGCTGATCCGTAATAGCCACTGGATGGTTTTACCTCAGGCAGCATGGCTTTGGGGATATCCAGCAGGTTCAATAATTCTTCATCCCAGCACAACTCATGAATATTATAAAGCATGGTCCGGGAAGCATTGCTGTAGTCGGTAACATGCTTTCCTCCGGTTAAATTCCAGATAAGCCAAGTATCCATGGTGCCGGCAAGGATTTCTCCTTTTTGTGCTCTTTCGCGCAGGCCGGGATATCTGTCTAAAATCCATTTTATTTTGGTTCCGGAAAAATAGGCATCAACAACCAGGCCGGTCTTCATACGGATTGTTTCTTCATAACCGCCGGCTTTTAAATCCTGGCAGATTCCGGCGGTTCTCCTGCACTGCCAGACTATGGCGTTGCCTACGGGCCTGCCGGTATCCTTCTCCCATACAACTACAGTCTCCCTTTGGTTTGTAATGCCAATGGCAGCAACTTCTTCAGGGGCTGTATTGTTTTCCTTAAGAACCCTGCGCATAACCTCCAGTTGACATTGCCATACTTCCTCCGGGTCGTGTTCAACCCAGCCCGGCTGAGGATAAATCTGCTGAAACTCCTTTGATGAAGAACCTATCATATGCCCCTCTTTATCAAATAGAATTGCCCTGCAGCTGGTAGTCCCCTGGTCTAATGCCAGAATAACCTTGCTCATTCCCATCCCCCTTACTAGCTTATTAGCTATTCTATGATCAAAAATGTCATGCGAGTATTTCCGAAGCCATGTCCAGCTCGCCCAAATCCCACAGCAGCCTGCTGATGCTGTATTTATCCCGGATATCCTTAGCGGCATGGAGAGTGTTGATTACCAGATCTGAAGAAAAACCAAGCTCTGACGGATCAATCGGTGCACCAACCTCATTCAGCAGGTCAACAGCCTCCTTTTGCCCGGGCAGTTCTTCCTTTATTATCCTGAGTATATCATCCCAATGCTGCAATATAGTCTCCAGACGTTGTTTATGCTTATCTTTGTCATATTTTCCTTCCTTCTGTTCCAGCAGAATAAGATTCTCAGCACTGGAACCCAGGAATTGACGAAGGAATGAATTATATTCTTCCAGGTTGAATTGCTCAGCATGCCAAAGTGCCTTTTCTCTGCTTGGCTTAATAGAAGTGATTTGATCATATATTTTCAATGCCAGCACTGTTCCAATGCCTACCTGAATGCCATGAAGGTCATTGTTGGTATTGAACTCCAATGCGCGCATGTCCCATACATGGGAGAAATAATGTTCAATGCCGGATGCAGGGCGGGAAATGCCCGCAAAACCCATTGCCATGCCAGACAGTATCAGGCCGTCCAGCACATTTTTAACAGCTTCAGGGTCCCTGACAGCCAGCCCTTTCGCCGATTCTATGCATCTTTTCAGTGACCTGCGTACCAATGAGGCGATTTGCTCGCAATAATATTCTCCGGTTATGAGATGGGAAATTCTCCATTCGCAAATGCTTATATATTTAGCCAGCATGTCTCCCAATCCAGCCTGCAGCATTTTCATGGGAGCCCGGCTTATGATATCCAGGTCTGCAATGATGACAGATGCACATGCACTGGGTAAACTTACCTTTATGCCCGCCGATATCATTGAAGAGGTATTGGAAGCATATCCGTCCATGGAAGGTGCAGTCCCTACAATCATATACTTTCTGCCGCTGATCATGGCCAACATCTTGCCGATATCATTTATGGTGCCTGATCCAATTCCGATGATAATATCGCAAGTAACATCAAAATTCATTGCAGCCTGACCAACAGCCAGCTCATTGGGTTCCAAATCCTCCTGAGGATATATGTAACATGAGTAGGGAATATTGCTTGCTTCCAATACAGAAACAACCTTTTCACCTGCTGCATGAAAAGTATTTCTGTCGGCCAGCAAAAATGGCTTGCTTCCTCCATGTTTCCTTACCTGTTCAGGTATTTGGTCCAAAACACCGCTGCCTATAATAATATCCTTAACATCGGTTTTGTGGTGTTTGCCGCATGAACAAGCAAAACCTTCCTCCCTGAGCAGTTCGGACAGGGCCAGGTCAGCAAAATTTTCAGATGAGTTCATCAAGATACCTCCTGCTTTTCTGCACGCGGAATAGTCCGAGCTGCCATGATATTCACCCCAGTGCCGCAGATATCCTGAATCAGAATATCCCCTGACTTAACAGGAGCCTTTACCTTTATTGCGCGGATAAGATTCATGCACTTAAAAAGATATTCCTTGGGTATGGGTTTGTCGCTCTTAACCGGCACAAAGGGATGAAAACCATCGATGACCCGAACGGTTGTGGTTAGCATTCTCTTAGGGGCAGTGCATTCCTCATGAGCATATACGCTTCCCCTATTACAACGATTTCCGCTTATACTGCTAATTTTACCATCCTCCAGGCTGATGTTCAACTGACATCCCATTGGGCAGACAATGCAGGTTAGTTTTCTTTCTTCCAACCTTAAAACTCCTTTCCCTTACTAGTATTCAAGTTCTATGGTTAATCCATTCTCTGCGAGGCTGCTTACTTCAATATTTTCAAGATGGCTTGGTTTCAGATCCAGTATTTCCATCTCCCCCGGTGAAATTTTCTGCCGTTTAACAGAATGAAGAACCTGCCGGCCGCATCTGACTGCAATGCGTGCATTTACATACACCTTGTCAGAGCGGAAGAATATCTTGAATCCCTTGAGCAAGCTGTTATTGCTTATCCTTTGGGGCACAATATAGCGGACCCCTTTCCCGGGTATGGTCCGATGTACTTCTGAACCGGATGCACCATTATTGTTTTTTATAAATTCCGCTGCATGATATCCGGCAGTTTCGCTTTCCCTGGTAACATAATCCACCAAATCATGAACATGGACCACGTTGCCGCAGGCATAGATTCCCTCAACAGAGGTTGCCATGGTTTCATCCACTACGGGGCCGGATGTAACCGGATCTAAGGCTATGCCTACTCCCCTGGATAATTCGTTTTCCGGAATTAAGCCTACAGACAGAAGCAAGGTATCGCATTCAACGTATTCTTCACTGCCTTCAATGGGCTGGAGGTTTTCATCAACGGCTGCTATGGTTACCCCTTCCAGCCTGTCTTTACCATGAATATTTACTACTGTATGGCTGAGCTTCAGGGGAATATTGAAATCTTCCAGGCATTGCACTATGTTTCTGGTAAGCCCTCCTGAATAGGGCATCAGTTCGCAAACCATTTTCACTTCGACCCCCTCAAGGGTCAGACGCCTGGCCATAATAAGGCCGATATCACCAGAGCCCAGAATAACTGCCTTTTTGCCGGGCAGATAGCCCTCCATGTTTACAAAGCGCTGGGCACATCCGGCGGTGAAGATTCCGGCAGGCCTGTCTCCAGGGATGTTTATGGCTCCCCTCGTTCTCTCCCTGCAGCCCATTGCCAGTATAACAGCTTGAGCGCGTATTTTTAACAGCCCTTCCCTGCTGTTTACCGCAGTTATGGTTCGATCAGCCTGTATATCCAGCACCATGGTATTTGTCTTATATGGGATATTCTCTTCCCTCACCATCTCAATGAATCTTTCTGCATATTCCGGACCGGTCAGTTCCTCTCCAAAATAATGAAGTCCAAAACCGTTATGAATGCATTGTTGCAAAATACCGCCCAATTCCTTGTCTCTTTCGATGATCAATATGTTGTCAACGCCATTTCTTCTGGCTGCCAATGCCGCTGCAAGGCCGGCAGGCCCTCCTCCAATAACTGCCAGATCTACATTATGCATAGTTACACCTTCTCCCCCATTAGAATTTTGGAGCCTTTGCCTTTCTTTGTGACCTCCTCTGCCGGAATGCCCAGCTCCCTGGCCAGTATTGCCACAAGTCTGGGAGTGCAAAAACCGCCCTGACACCGTCCCATTCCGGCCCTGGTTCTGCGCTTGACCGCATCCAGGTTTCTGGCGCCTGCCGGCCTTCGGATACTTTCCACAATTTCTCCCTCGGTAACTGTTTCACATCTGCAGACAATGTTTCCATACATAGGATTGCTTCTTATCAGTTCTTCCCTTTCCTTGTCGCTCATTTCACTAAAACGCAGCAGCGGTTTGCGTACAGGATTAAAGTCAGTTTTAGGCTTCAGCTCAAGACCTTGCTGCCTGAGCAGGTCCAGAACATATTCAGCAATAGCCGGCGCAGCAGTTAAACCGGGTGATTCAATTCCCGCTGCATTAATAAAACCTTTTGCTTTCCTCGATGCTTCTATCACAAAATCCCCCGTATCCGGCGTGGCACGAAGACCTGCGAATGAAGTAACCACATCCCTGAATTGTATATCCGGCACCATCTGTTTTGCCCGCTTAATTATCTGATTCATGCCTGATGAAGTGACAGACAGGTCTTCCCTGTCCGATACATCCACAGCTGTGGGCCCGGCCAGCAGATTTCCATCAACTGTCGGGGTTACCAGGATTCCCTTGCCCTTTTCAGTAGGAGGCATAAAGATGACCGAATTAACCACATTTCCCTGGCTTTTATCCAGCAAAAGGTATTCGCCTTTTCTGGGGCGGATCTGAAATTCAGGCCCGTTAACCATTGCTGAAAGCAAATCCGCATAAAGACCGGCTGCATTTACTACAAACCTGGCTTTAATATCCCCCTGGCTGGTTGCAAGCACAAAACCGCCTTCTATTTTTTTGATGTCCTGAACCTGGCATTCCAGCTTCAGCTCTGTTCCGTTTTTAACAGCATTTTCCACAGCCCCTGCAGCCAGCTCATAAGGACATACAATGCCGGCTGTAGGTGCATGCAGGGCTCCTTTCACCTTTTTGGATACGTTGGGTTCCATTTGCATAACCTGATGCCTGTCCAGCAGTTTCAGGCCGGGAACACCGTTCTTTACCCCATTTTCATACAGCTTCCTCAGAGTCAACAGGTCCTGGTCAGAAAAGGCCAGCACCAAGGAGCCGATGCGTTTGAAAGGCACACCCAGCTCCCGGGTAACCTGATCCATCAACACATTGCCCCTGACGTTCAGTTTTCCTTTCAAGGTGCCGTATTTTGCGTCATAGCCTGCGTGAACAATGGCACTGTTGGCTTTTGTTGTGCCCATAGCCACATCTGCTTCCCTTTCCAACAGGCATATCTTCAAATCAAACCTTGACAATTCCCTGGCCGTCAATGCTCCTGTCACGCCTGCTCCGATGACTGCAACGTCAAAAATCATATTCATACCCCCGACAATAGACTAAGTAAATATAAAAGGCAAAATAAAAAGAGCCACACAAAGAAGGGTATAAGTATACCCTGCTTTCGCGTGACTCCAATTCTCCTCACATGATATTCAGTTATCTATGTTAGTATTATAACATATATTTGTTCACTTGTCATCAGAAACTGTCCGGCTACAAATTCCATAAGGAGGCTTTTCCGACAGAAGCGCCTATGGCACCTGCCTTTAATATTTCTATAATGTCCTGCTTGGAATCAATAAGCCCTCCTGCAATAACCGGTATGGAAACTTCACGGCAGATTCTTTTAATAACGCCGGGCATGACGCCGGGCAGTATTTCAATCATATCAGGTTTAACCGCTTGCACCTGCTTGATGGTGGTTTTATATGAAAGGCTGTCTATGAGGAAAAATCTCTGGATGGTAAACATGCCCATATGCTTGGCATGCTTAATTAAATTGCCCCTGGTGCTGATTATGCCATCAGCCTTTATGAACTCAGCCAGATATTCCACGGCTTTGTGGTCATTTCCCAATCCTTCCACAAAATCTATATGAATAAATGCACTTTTACTGCCGGCCTGGATTCTGTCGACCAGGCTCTTGATGTTAAATATATCTGAGTTCAGAAGGAAAATTGTGGTTACATCGCACTCTAAGGCCGTTTCCAAATCTTCAGGACTTCGAATGGCGGCTATGACCGGATTTATCCTCAGCCTTTCCAGTAACTCATTAATATGTTTCTACCTCCTCAAATCTGCCCTTATTGAAAATAATGCCACTTTTAATATACTCTTGATGTCCCCATGAGTCAAGCACATAGATTTTTCAGGACAAGATTTCTAATATAACAACTCCAGGTAAATTCATTTCAGGGGGAAACATATGAAGAAACATGTGAATTATGAAGAGTATGCCAAAGCACCGGTCAGCCCGCTGCGCTTTCACGCCCAATGGCGCCTTTTCCGACATGTCTATTCAGCAGATTGCCGAGCAGCTGGGATACTCAACAACCGGATCCTTCAGCCGTGCGTTTAAGAAAATCGAAAAGGTTACACCTACATTCTGCCGCTGATGAAAAAAGGTAATAAAATAAGAGCCATATGGTTATTTATACATTTATAACCATATGGCTGCTAAGCTGGCACTCCCAAGGGGATTCGAACCCCTGTTGCCGCCGTGAGAGGGCGGAGTCTTAACCACTTGACCATGGGAGCATAGATTGTTCGGCCTCGCCTTCCCGGCGAGGCCTTTTGGCTGCGGAACTAGGATTCGAACCTAGACATTACGAGTCAGAGTCGTAAGTGCTACCGTTACACCATTCCGCATCAATGATTGTTCCTTTAGCATAAAACATTATATAAAGCCAATATAAAATTGTCAATAGCTTTTCTAAACTTCAAGCATAGTTTTCCCGAGATGCCGTTGTTTAACCTAATATTTTTACCCGCCTCCCGGCAGGTGGGATACCTGTCACAGACTTCTAACTTCCCCTAAAAACGGGGCATGTTATACATCTGCGAACCCGGTGCCCCTTCTCAGTACTGTGTGGGTTAAAACATTAGGTCAACGCACACCCCAGGAAAGCTGCTAACATTATATTAATATAATCCTGTGTCCATTTCAAGTGCAAATGCTGAACTTGAATGTATTATAGGACATGTGCTATGATTCATTAGAGAAAACAAAGGAGCATAGAAGCAAAAATGAAAGAAGTAATTAAGCTGGTAAAATCATCAAAGGACATCGTTTTAAATAAATCATACGTTGATGCTCAAAAAGAAAAAGGCGTTTCAGACTATGTAACCTTGGTGGATATCAAGGTACAGGAACATATTTTTAACGGGCTCAGAACCCTCTTTCCGGATCATCAGTTTTTTGGTGAAGAAAGTGAAAAACAGAAACTTGATTTTAACAGGCCTGTCTGGATACTGGACCCTCTGGACGGCACAACCAATCTGATACACAGCTATCCGCAGGTTGCCGTGTCCCTTGCATTCTGGAATGAGGGCAGAATCGAATTCGGTGTGGTTTACAATCCATACACCGATGAGCTGTTTACAGCCTCCATTGGAAAAGGTTCTTTCCTGAATGGTGAGCC